>Ga0307517_10001184_pt1 | contig 43946 bp, 41 predicted proteins | sample 23_EM_MG_FD_194515 | JGI IMG/M metagenome (GOLD analysis project Ga0307517, IMG submission 194515) | Populus trichocarpa ectomycorrhiza microbial communities from riparian zone in the Pacific Northwest, United States - 23_EM | ecosystem: Host-associated > Plants > Roots > Unclassified | place...
ACCACAGCAGAAGGAGTGTCTAAGTGCTTTGCGCAGGATATGTGGCCGCCAGGGTTTGCTCCCAAGATCGCTCCAAATCTCGTTCTCCTGCGACCGATCGGAAACCGCACCGTGCAGGGGCGGGTTTGCCGATGTGTGGATGGGCGAACATCAAGGACGCAATGTTGCGGTCAAGGTTCTGAGGGTATACTCAATGGGTAAACGTGATAAAACCGCGAGGGTGGGTAGTCGGTGTGGTTCTCTGAGAATGTGTACAGATGGACTGATTGTGACCGCGCAGAGGTTCTGCAAGGAAGCTGTAATGTGGAAGACCCTCCGTCACCCGAATGTATTATCGTTGTTGGGAGCGACAATGGTGGATGGCCAATTTGCAATGGTGTCGGAGTGGATGGTCAATGGAAACATCAACGAGTTCGTCAAAGCACATCGAGACGTAAATCGGTTTGAGCTGGTAGGGCCCTGATTTTACCGTCACCCGCACTCTTCGCTGATAGTTGCTTGACTCTTATAGCTTAAAGACGTAGTTAGGGGGTTAATATACATGCACGACCAAGCGATGATACACGGGGATTTGAAGGGGGTATGGTTCTTCGAACACCAGTTACTGATTCGTCTTCTGACTCCATTTTATCAAGGCTAACATTCTCGTCGATAAAGATGGCCATGCCCGCTTGGCAGATTTCGGGCTCCTCACCATCGTCTCAGATCCTTCAAACCCTACAGTATCATTTTCGTCCGAGGGTGGTGGCACAACGCGGTGGATGAGCCCTGAACTGTTCTATCCGGACCAGTTCGGTTTGCAGGACAGTCGACCGACAAAGGAATCGGATTGTTACGCGCTGGGGATGGTAATTTATGAAGTGCTCAGCGAACGGGTTCCCTTCGCACCATCTGGGAACATAGTTGTCATGCGGAAGGTCCTCGACGGTGAACGCCCGGAGAGGCCACAAGGAGAAGGGGGTGCATGGTTCACGGACGAGCTTTGGGAGATGATTGAGCTGTGCTGGGCGGGTCGACCAAGAAGCCGCCCTAGCATAGAAGCGGTGTTTGAGTGTTTGGGGCGGGTCCCGTGGCCACTTCCTAGCACGGACGATGATTCGAGTTCCACAACCAGCGATTCTTGTAGGTTGCATTATTCCATCAGAAATCCCCACATCTCCAACCCTCATTCACCAGTCCGGTCGATCACACGAAGCGGGAGTCAGTCCCCGGTTCCGTTGCATGATCGTCCCACCAGTGTGGCGGGCCCGTCGACGAGTCGCGGTACCGGAGGTCAGTTCTATCCTAATTGGATAGTGGATGAAAAATGCCACCACACTGATAACATCCCTTCTCAAGATGTCGAACCGGCCCACCCACTCGATAGTAAGGAGCTGCCGCGAAATGTCTTGGGACAGACACCAGCGGGTCAGGCGAAATTCCCCGCCCAAGTCGTGGATTATCTTGATAACCTTGACAACGCATGTTTTTGCCTTATCTTGACCCTTTCTATACTCAACTTTGGCATAGGTTCTTGGTAAATTTGATCCTACCAGCCCCGTATTCCAAACATGCCTACGCGAACTCAGAGCGACGTGTGGCGCCTGCCAGAAACTGCCACAGTCCTACACCCTTCCAGGTTCCGTTCCACGTATCGACGACCAGCCAATCGTCTGGGGATATCACGGCAACGTCCACAAAGGGTCCTATAACGGTTCAGAAATTCGAGTAAAGAGGCTGGTTCTGTCTTCTGATGGAGCGGAACGGGGTTTCGTGAATGTATGTTATCCACATCATCACTTTCTCCTGCCGACCGACGCTGGAAAAATCCACAGAATTTCTACGAAGAAGCTGTCACATGGAAATACTTGAAACATGCAAACATTGTTCCCCTCCTGGGGATTACTATCACTCCTTCTTCATTCCAGCTGATCTCGGATTGGATCCCGGGCGGAAACCTGACGGAGTACATCAAGAACCATCCAGGGGCAGACCGTCTCGGTCTTGTAGGTGCCCTTTCTGTATTGGATAGCAGGCATGCTGACCACTTATAAGCTATACGGTGTCGCCAACGGTCTCGAATACCTCCATTCCAACGATGTGGTTCACGGGAACCTGGGAGTGGTACGTGATGGTTCGCCGGTCAACATTGCAATCGGTTTGACACCTGTACAGCCAAACATACTTGTGGACGACTCTGGTCAAGTACGAATCACTGATTTTGGTCTCGCTATGATGCCCCAAGACCCGGATTCCCAACGAGCCTTCTTCGACAATCAAACAGTACGATGGACGGCGCCAGAGATTTTATATGAGTCCGGAACATATAGCAAAGAAGCGGATGTTTTCGCGTTCGCAATGGTCATGATCGAAGTACGCTGCGGAAGAATTGTTGTGCACTGACCTTTGGTTTACTTACCTTTCGTCTCAACACAGGTTTTCACTGGCCTTGTCCCGTTCCATCCCAGACTACCCTCCCCGGTAGCGATAGCTATAATGGAGGGAGAACGCCCACCACGACCAACCCATCCGGCATGCTCGGATAAGTTGTGGGCAGTAGTGCAACGCTGTTGGGACGAGGAACCTGACTTGCGCCCGGGGGTTTCAGGAGTGTTGAACGTCTTGCGTGGAGTCCGAGGGTCGCGTCTTATTGGGACTTAGGAATCCTCCCTTCCTCGGTACAACTTTGCGTGTCTCCCGATCTAGTCCAGGAAGATGATGTTCATACCACCGAAATGTATACGGAAGCCGATAATAATATGTGACGTGGAAATGTTATTCGTCGGGGTCCGAAGTTGAGTGACGTCCGCACGGCCGCATCGGTACACAAGCTCGGCTAGAACCCAAAGAGAAAATGAAGTCGATAAGAAATGCCTTGAGAGAATTTGGATAGATGTGCATACTTGAATATAATGGTATCCTCGATGCGGTTGACACCAAGTTGATAGCCACTAATTGAGGATACTGGGGGAGATCCAGTTGCTCCTCGGCGGAAGGCTTGGACCACCCCCGGCCAGGACCCCACCGTATTTGAACTAGACGATAATCGTGTGAGATAAGATCCTCACGAAATAACAAAGATGTGAGGAGACGAAGGGGAAAAACGAGCTACTTATATGAGCCGTAACTATCACATAGGAGTTGTAAACTACTGAACATCGGAACAAAGGTGCAATATTTTGATACACCGCCCGTGGTGATTACGTAGAGTGCCCGCTGTTTGAAAATTCCTTAAACACCTGATCATCTTTCTGCTGCTCAGCGTGAACTTGAAAACGCACGGGCACGCGAGGCCGCCCGATCGCGGCAGCCCCAGACCCCAAAAACGGATCTGTTATCCAACACTATTCCATTCGTTGAAACTACAACAGAACTGCGGTAGTGTCCTCATAAGGATGAGCAGATAGACGGGTCCAACTGCACCCGAGGTCATGACTAACAGGAGTGTTACAATTGCCGTGGGTATGGTGGTAAAGGGTACAATCTGGTGATGGAACATGGCTGGTGCCACTGAACGGAGTGGTTCACTGGCAACAGCAACACGTGCTGTTGGCGCGTTTAGGCGGCGGCCTGGTCTGTTTTGAAGTGGGACTGATCTTCTCTGGCGGATGTGCAGACAGACGGGAAGATATCGGCGGATTACCCGAAGTGCGATTGGCCCTGCTCGGCAACCGTGCACGCTGGTTGGGCAGTATCGGGTCGCCCAAAGCTTGAGATAGCCGTGGGGGCCGATGCACCGACATCCGCGGACTGCCAGATGGGAAATCATTCTCAAGCGATCGTCGTATGACACGCTCCGGGCCATTTGAACCTGGAAGTTGCTTTCAGAGCGAGCCCACAGATGTAAGACACGACGTTGCATTTACCGTTCCCAGTTGCCGTAAAACTCTCCTCTTCCCCGAGCTCCAATTCACCGAACGTTCGGCGTAGTGAAATAAGGGACAACCGGGACTGCGGGTTCCCACCCCAACAGTCCTGAATGGCACCCCAGATCGAATCGGACAACCAACGGTCCGCGGTTTCATTCTTTGGGTGGGTTGGTCGTACATTTGTTATGATAGAATAAGCCACAAGAGATTCTGACTTTCTATCGTACGGCGGGACCCCAGATAAGACCTGATCGTGGGGTGGGATGTTAGTTGACGAGGCAAACCACTACGTAGGAAGAATGCACCTCGAAGGTAATCATCGCGAGGGAGTATACGTCGCTTTCCTTCAAAGGAGTGGGGTTATCCCCCAGTAGTTCTGGAGCCTTGTAACGAACGACGCCACGCTTGTTAGAGGCAGCTATAGAAGCCAGCCGTGTGGCATTGGAACCGGTGAGGATTGCCGCGATCCCAAAGTCTGCGAGGCGGACACCACCTTCCTCGGTGATCAGAATGTTTCCCTAGATAGACCGAGAATTGGTTTTTGTTTTATCTCTGATAACCTCTGTCTCTCACAGGATGAATGCCGCCGTGCACGATGTCTAACGAATGAAGGTGCATGAGACCGCGGGTGGCTTGCACAAGCTGTAGGAGGTATAGTCAGAAGGTCATCTTCACCGATTATGGTGATCGCTCACCAGCTGGAGTCGGTCAACATCCGGGTTTTTATCGATATACCCAAGGATATTACCATTTTCCAGCCAAGGATTGATGATGCAAAACCTGGGAAATTCGGGCAACTCCTCCGAGACTCCAAGGAACGGAAGTACGTTTGGATGCGAGATGTACTTCCATCGTACAATCTCGCGGTTGAAACCCTGGTGTGAGTCAGGTTAAGCTCGTTCCCTCATCTCAGTAGGAACCGCAACACACCTGTCTGATCTCATCCAGGCTCGAACTCTCAGGCATCCGAAAAGTCTTCACGCATACTTGCTTTCCGCCCTGTTCCGCCTTCCAAACCTCCACAGATCCTGCAGACTTGTATGGTTCCTCGCCGCTCAACGTAACTCCGCATGGGGAGCACGATTTAGGTCGGACATCGTATAAGCGTGAAAACTCGCACAGGATTTTGATCCATCGGTTCCTCGATTCTGGTTTGACCGTGGGGGATGAAAATGCCTGATCGGAGGTTTCAGCACGCGGTGGCGGGGTGGTAAAAAGAGAGAGGATCACCCTGTCGAGTAAGTCTACGATGGTTTGCGCATCTTCCGTGGGCAGAACGCCGAAACCACTCGCTCGCTGTTTAGCTCCTGATTCGACGACAATAATGTGGGGGATAAGTCGAGGCTCAATCCCGATGCTAACGAGGTCGGGATCTTGTGCTCGTCAGTTATCACGTCCGTACTATTGTCAGAGTTGGAACCCACCTTGGCGTGGTTGGGGTCCGGGCATGCTAACCTTCGGACTAGTGTAAGTGTAAGGGGAACGAAGGCGGGGGGTGTGCGGCCGTCCAATGGAGGCACTTCCCGATAATGTACTCAGTAATATACTCCCATCCACGCTGAGGGCACGCAGCAAGGTCGTGTCACTTGAATTAATGACCGGCAGCTAAGCACCCCTGCCCGATCGCGGCCCGCGGCCGCGTTTGATCATTTCTCCCAGACTATTCGGTATCAGTTGATTCTACCGGTGGCACACACCGTACATCACGATAGTCCAATCCTTAGTAACCCACGTTCTTCTCCTACTACCAACGCGAAACCGCTAACACTCCTTCCAGCGGTGTAAGTCTCTAAGCGGAAGTCACAACGAAGCCCAAGGAACTCTGACTATGACAGCTCGGATATGTTGTCAAACAGAAGCTTAACCTCGGAACACATGGATTGGAAGCTATGGCGGAAACTCCCCCTGCCCTCCTGAAGTCAGGCCCTACTCATTGCCGGTCTCTTCGGCACATCTCTGTGAATGGGCCTCACGTGTACAGGACTGCGGGACCTTTTTGGTACGAACGGAAGGAGCTTTGGATAAATACAGTAATTTGTGCCGATACATTCTACGTATGTGGGGACAAAGGGAGAACCAAATTAAATCCCAGTACATTTTTTCTGAGCGGGTCAACCGAAACACTATTTTGTCCTACATAATCACAGAACAGAAGCAGGTGTAAAATCAGCCTGGATTGACCGCGCCACCGTTAGACCTGGAACTGTGCATAGAGGGCTGAGCACTGGAGCAGGCGAGGCATCACTACAGCGAAATCAGCGGACGCCTGATTATGGAACAAAGGGTGCTGACAGCTGGCTGCGCAGAACCTGTGCCACTTCCAATATTTTCGGACGTGACTGAGGTTCTTGGTCCCAGCAGCATTGAATCAATTCCCACAGCTCGTCCGTGAGAGTCGGGTGAGTGGGTCGCGGAGGACGTTCCCCCGCCATTATGGCCAAAGTCGTCGCTATAGATGGGCGCCGGCCGAACGGGACCACACCAGTGAAGACCTTCGTTGAAAGGCAAGACGGTTAGTCGGAAGCTTCCCCCTGGTGGCCATTGCATTATCCACAACTGACCTCGACCATGACCATCGCAAACGAGAACATATCCGCTTCTTTGCTCAATACCCCTCTCTCCTCCAAGATCTCGGGCGCAGTCCACCGCGCAGTGCCACCGAGTGCTACGTAGGTTCCCTCTGCAGCACCCTGGCTATGAGCGAGGCCGAAATCCGTTATACGTGCATGGCCGGAATCATCCACCATGATATTCGGCTGCAGGAGTCAATGAGTCAGACCACAAGGTTTAGTAGTAATGGGACACCCACTCCTTTGAGATCTCCATGAATCACGTCGTGAAGGTGAAGGTAGTGGAGCCCATTTGCGACGTCAACCAACTGTAGGAAGGATGAGATGGCGTTTCGGGGGAGGAGGCGACTGGGGCTCACAAGGCCAATCCTGTTTGCGTCCGGTTTCAGCTTGATGTGAGTGATCAGGTCTTCGCCGGGCATCCACGCTGACACGATCTGGAGAGGGTTGAAAGTTACGCCTATGAAGGGAACGACATTGGGATGGGTCAACCGCTTCCACACCAAGGCCTCTTGGCAAAGCATCTGTTGGGGGCGTTAGTAGAAAGCAAATCACTGGTCACGATGAACACGTCCCTTTACGACCCTTCCCGGCTTATCGGTGGAATCGACTATCAGTCTCTTCACACAAACTTCCGTCCCACCATACGCCCCTTTAAACACATCTGAGTACCCACCGAAGGCAAATGGGCACTTGTCGATGTCGAGCAAGGGGGCGGATAAAACGTGTGACGATGGTAGGCGAACCCGGGGTATGCATATTCCCTGTAGTTCCTTGAGGGTCTCTCTGAAGGCAATACCGGCCGGGTTCAGATAATCTAGAGCCTACGAAAGGTTTAGTAGGTGGAAACTGGAGTTAAGGGAGAGAGGAGGGGTACAGTGTCCAGGGATTCGATGGTTCTCGTTAGTCGGTCGCCCTTGAGGCCCTGTATATGTTCGTCAGATTCATTTGTCCCAAAGTCAAAACGCAATTTTCCGGAGAGTCCGGGTGATGACCTGTCTGGCTAGAGGAGTGTTTGGAATAATCCAGCACGGACAGGTCCTCTCGTGAGTAGTGGTGGAACACGTGCGATCACGATGAAGAGGCGAGATCACGAGGTAATACGCCACGCACAGGGGATACGTCCTGGCGGCCGCTTGTGGACGAACGAGCTTCACTTACCGCCTGATTTTCACCGTCAATATTCTCACACCCTCCCAACATGTTCTGGTGAATGTCGGGAACCATAGTATGAGTGCTCCGAGTCAAGGCCAACTCGGTCTGAAAGGATGCGGTTGGCGACAGTCGAACAGAGCCGATCAAACATACATCGAAGACATGATTGATTTTATCGAGGTCCGCCTTCCAAGTGGCGATGATGTTCTTGTCATTCATCGCGTGGAGAAGCTGGAAGAACGTATTCCGTCCCCCCTGCCTGGTGACTTTCCCCTGGATTTCTGCCGCAATTCTGGGATCAGGGAGCAGTGAATGAAACGCGTAAAATATATATCATTGGTTGAGCGTACCTTGTTAATTGTTCAACCCCCTCGCACACAGCCCGACTCAACCCATTCGACCTTCTCCTGATCACCCCGCAGTGAAGGGCAGCGCATATATCCGCGCAGACGAGACCGAGTTCGACATAATCCGGGTTTTTGACCATGATGTCCTGGGTACACATGAATTTAGGTCATCTCATCGCAGAAGAGGAAGAAACATACCCTGATCGTCACAAGCAGGACACTGACCGAACCAAAAGCTGCCTTGGCTAGGGTGATACTTTCGAGTTCCTTCGCGAGATTCAAACTCTCGATAGCCCCACCCAGCGACGAGATGGCTTCATCCCTCGTCCTCGACCGAGGATCGGATCTGGTGTGCATGGTTAAGACTGAACGTGACCACGAGGGAGCGGTGCGACGCATAGACTGTGAGGCCTTGAGGCTTGACGGAGGTGGGCAGCCGTTCCGGAAAATTCCATAATGACATGTCAAGATCCGGTCTCCGCACCCAACGTCTTGCCCTGACACGCCTCGTGTGAGCAGAGCCGTTCCGTTGTTGTACCTGGACAACCACTCCGGCAATCACCCCACCGGCCTCGTGCCACCACCCGCATTAATTGAGCAGGCAAAAATAATGAATTGATAGAGATCAGCGTGTGCACTGGAGTAGACCATATGGAGGTGCAGATAAAGGGTGTGAGACACGAGAACAGGAAAGAAAAGCCAAACCATGGAACAAGGCAGAGAACACGGTAGCGTTGGGTGGGGTTTGGTTAACAGGTAGGAATATCGTATCGGGTGATAGTTCTGAGGTAGGGGGGGTTGAAGTGGCCCAGGGTGTCGGCGTCTGGCGGCGTTCGTTCTATCCCTGGATGCGTGGTTAACAAGAGCAGATTCCACACACCCATCACCGGTTTTCAACTCAATAGATGTGGGAAGCAGACTCGATTCCACCTTGACACAACCGATAAAATCTCTGCACCTTTCTTGCTGCCGTCCATTCTCAGCTTCAGCGCGAACAAAGCTCTTGACTTCGCTTCCCCTACACGTCGTTCGTGTTGTGTACCGTTGACGCTGGCTCATTCATGCCGTCATATCGTCCACTCGTCGTCCGTCTGATGTTGACACAAACGCGGTTGAGGGTGACGCGCAAGGTCGGAGGGCGTGTGGGTTGGAATTTACCGGAGGGTTGAACAACCGGAGCTAACCGGAGTCGATCACAACATCTTGACCTCACCCTCGTTTGTCGTGGAGGCAAACTCCGGAGACAACAGAATTCTACGGATGAGGTCCACAGTTATCACACCCTCCTTCCACGCCTTGTCCCTGTCATGACCGGGCAAACAACCAGCATTAGGGACCTCGCGGAGGAAGACGACGTACGGGGGATTCTGAGTTCTTTATGGTTATGGGATTATAGGGTATGTTGCTCAGAGCGCCTTTCGGAGTTCATTGATTGATTCCAATTCACTAGTACCTTTGAATGGGAGACCCCCATGCGTTTCTGCCTTGTCGCCGTTGACGTGGCTTGTTCGCCGAAGGTATGTACAGGCATTACTATCATGCGGATTGAGGCGGTCTTTTTAACAACAAGCTAGTGTACGAGGGGTCTCTCGACTGTTCCAAGGCTTCCAACGAGAAGGCACGGATGTATTCGAACGGAGACCCACAGAAAGTGAAGAAGGTGCATTACTTATTCCATTCTTCCTCCCCTTCCCGTTCTATAACGATCCACGCCCTATAGATGTTCTACTTGGAGGTTGTCAACTGAAATACTCAAACATTCCTCCCTTCCTTGACGCCACCCGCGGTCCTCAACTCACTTCAGCCCGGATGCCGAGTGGGAGTCTGAGGGTGCACGCCTACGAAAACCCGCAGAAGGATCGACTCATTCTTGTGACTTGGATTTTGTCCTACTGCGTCTATTCTCATCCTCACCATTTTGTTAGTTGCACCCCCACCACGGTTGGCCCATCTGCTATGCCCAGACAAGCTGTGATCGGTAATACAGCGTCATCGAGACCGGAAACATTGCCTGTGCCTGGGGGCTTCAGAGCTGTCGAACATCTTGCATGGAGTTCAAGGGCTGCATTCTAGTGAGACTTAGGAATCATCTTCCCCCCTGGACAACTTGCATGTCTCCTAATCGAGTCCGGGAAGATGATGTTGATATCATCCGGGTGTATGCACACGAAGACAAATGTGACGCAGGGGTCTTGTTCGTAGTTAGCATCGGTACCCATACAGCTGAGCATCCTTGTGAAAAACTCCGGACAGACAGATCACCGTGATGCAGAACGTCTGAGGGCTTCGAAAAGTCGGAAAACGGACCACTCAACACGGACGATTATCCTGAGGCATGAGTGGCAAAATTAAGCCGCGCGGAAAGGTTACCGGTAGAAGGGGTGTGCGTCAAGGTGATGGGAACAGATAATTCTCGAAAGGTTGTAAAAAAAATCGGGCATGGTCGATTTCTCGCGGTATACATGTCACCAAGTCGTTTCCTCGTTCGAACTGAACGATAGTTTCCTATGTTGATCCAACACATGTAGGGTCCAAGACTGTGGCCAATTTCCGGGACTTCGCAGTAATGCTTGGATTGGGCGACCGCTCGAGCTCGATCCAAATTTAATCCAACGGGGATTCTGAAGAGGCGAAACACTCGATCGAGAACGAACTCAAAACACCTCCAACACCCGAACATTTTTCCGTCGCTCAGCGTGAACTTGAAAGCGTGCAGACACGCGATGAACCCAACGGTTAACACCGTCTCACTCGTTGAAACCACAACAGAACTACGATAGAGAATGTTCTCTTAAGGGTGAAAATTAGACACAAAGTGGGTTTAATCGTAACCGGGGCCTGGGGCCGTGATTAGCGGTGGTTCATAACATTTATAAGTGCTACAATTGCCGCGGGGCTGACGGTAAACGAGCATAATCTGGCGATGAGACGTGACTGGTACTGCCGAACGGAGTGTATCACTCGCTAAGACAGCGGCAGGTACAATAATACCATATGTCCTTCGCCCGTTTAAGCGACCCGGTCCTCTTCGAAGCGGAACTGATCCGGTCCGACGACCGTGCAAACTGATTGGGAATCGGCGGGTTGTCTGGAGCGGGGTTGATCCTGTCCTTTACCCGCAAACTGTCTGGAGTGCGGCCGTTCCTGCCCGTCGACAGACTGTGTGGCAGATTGTTTAGAATGTCATTGATCCCTTCCGGCGGGGGTACAGTGGGGTTGGACAGCCCCGGCGGATTTTCGGATAAGGGGTCGGTGTCGGTCGGTCGTCGTCCAATATATCTCGGCCCATTTGCACCTGTAAGTTGTTTTCAGAACGAGCCCACAGGTGTTAAACGTGACGTCGTGTTTACCATTCACAGCTGCCGTGACGCTATCCTTCTGTACTGGCTTCGATCCAACGAATGTTCGGTGTAGTGAGTCAAGGGAGGACCGGGACCGCGGGTCTCCGCTCCAACAGCCCTTAATGGCGTCCCAGACCGTATCGGGTAACCAAATGTCCGCAGTTCCGCCCCTTGGGCGTGGTGGCCACGTCTGGTTTTTAATAGAAAAAGCCACCAGAGTTTCTGATTTTTTATCGTACGGCGGAACCCCGGAGAGGACCTGGTCGGGGGATAAGACGCCGGTGACGCAAATTATGACATAAGAAGGGCGCACCTCGAAGGCAATCATCGTGAGGGAGTGTACGTCGCTCTCCTCCAAAGGAATGGGGTTATCTCCCAGTAGTTCAGGAGCCTTGTAGCGAACGACGTTACGTTTATAGGTGGCTACGGAACCTGATCGTGCGCCGGCGGAACCGGTAATGATTTGTGCGATCCCAAAGTCAGCGAGGCGGACATCACCCTCCCTGGTGATCAGAATGTTTCCCTAGATAGGTAGATCGAGAATCGGTTTGTGTTTTGTGTTTTGTGATCTCTTTCTCTCACTGGATTAATGCTGCCGTGCACGATAGCTAGCGAATGGAGGTGCATGAGACCACGAGTAGTTTGTGCAAGCTATAGAGGATGTAGTCAGGGGGTCATCTTTGGCAATTCTGGTGGCCGCTCACCAACTGGAATCGGTTGACATCCGGTTTTCTTTCGATATACGCAAGAATATCCCCATTTTCTAGCCAATGGTTGATGATGCAAAACCCGTGGATGCCAGGCAACTCCTCCAAGACTCCAAGGAAAGGAAGTACGTTCGGATGCGAGATGTACTTCCACCGTACAATCTCACGGTAGAAACCCTAATGCGAATCAGGTTAAACAAACTCCCTCGTCTCAGTGGGGCACCTCGACACACCTCCTTGATCTCATCCATGTCCGGATCCTGCACCCGGAAAGTCTTCACGCATATCTGGTTTCCGCCCTGTTTTCCCTTCCAAACTTCCACCGATCCCGTGGCTTTGTGTGGTTTCCTGCCGCTCAATGTAACTCCGGATGGGTGGCACGATTTAGGTCGGACTCCGTGTAAACGTGAAAACTCGCACAGGATTTTGGTCCAACGGTTCCTCGACTCTGGTTTTACAGTGGGGGATGAAAAGGCCTGATCGGAGGTTTCAGCATACGGTGGTGGGGTGGTTTAACGGAAGAGAGAGGGTTACCCCATCCAGTGTGTCTACGATGGCTTGCGCATCTTCTGTGGGCAGACTGTTGGAATCATTCGCTCGCTTATGAGCTCCTGATTCGACGGCAATGATGTGGGGGATAAATCGCGGCTCAATCCCGATGTCAGCGAGCTCAGGGTCTTATCTTCGTCAGCCGCCGCACCCATACTCGTTGGAGTCGGGACTCACCTTGAGCCTGTTGGGCTTTGGGCATGCTTATCCCCGAACCGGTGGGAGGGTAACGGAGACAAGCAGTGGAGGACCCTTAAATGGGGATATCCAAATAATATACCCTAATATCCACGCTGAGTCCATGCAGCAGGGTCGTGGCGTGGTCGCTGACACCCGGTGCGGTTGAATGGTTGCAGTGAACACAGGGCAGGGTACATTTACATAACGATATTCGCATCACGTGACCACAACACGAAACGGTGATCCGACGCGCGGCCAACAATATTCTCTCCGGCCGGGTCCCCTGGGTGATCCATAGGATTCGCCGGTGACTTCCCTAACCAGCTCCACTGACGCCCTCAGTGACAAACGTTCGTAGATATCATATCCCAGAAGACTGATACGAACCGTCAGAAAAACATTCTGTCTGTAGGCCTCCGCAACGAACCCCTATATTGGACCAGGGTCCTGGGGTGGGCTCCGAGCTGCGCGGAAACCCACACAATGTCTGAATCAACACCGAGCGTCACGGATACATACTGGCAGTAGTGGTGGGTTTACATACCCAACCAAACTCTATTTCGTTCAACATCGTAGTCGGCTCCTATTGCATCTTCTTCCATCACTTCCAGGACTGTTGTCATTACTCGCTGCTTCTCCGTCCGACACACCGCCTCTGCTGCATTGTAAGGTAGGGGAAGTAAAGTTCTTGTTAACCTCCGCAGTCCGGAGTGACAAAAGCGTGACAAGAAATCCCCCGTCTGGATTCGAGTTTTTGTCGAAATACGTGTGGTTTATGAGTCAGGTCACACTGGGTCACGGTCGCCTGACGTTAACAGAAACTTTACTTCCCCTACCTTATCTTCGAAATCACATTCACTTATTAGCTCCGTGGGCGACCACACCCCGGATACCGTAAACAAGGCATACAGTATATGTGAAGCACAGATGGGCGTATCTCAAACACCGTCACCATTCAGCAGGAGAATTCCACTCCCACTGGCTCGTGATCAGTGGGTGATACGAATATGATAGTCCGTTGGCCAATCTGCGCTGGACTCGATAAGCCCGGGGTGGCCGCAAGCACGAGCAACCGTCGTCCGCGACGAAACGCTCCAACTTCCGGTGCGCTCCGGTTCGACTGAGGGATGGATTGCAACTCGAATCAATCAGCTCATCTTCACCGTCCTGGATGGCACAAGCCTCGCTCCCTTGGACTTGGAGGATCTGGGAGCATCACAAGCGTGGGAAACCATCGTCACCCAGCTCGGCCCGACTCGGCATACTCTCTTACCCCCGACCATCGGCGATCTAGCACTGTAGCCTGCACCACGCACTCAGAGAGCTCTTCACACCGTTGAGAACGAACAATCCACGCGTCGACTTCTTCGTTGTCTACCGCAAGGAAGGAGACCGCACGAAGAAGACCCCAACAACTTCATCTTTGTTAGTTTGTCTCCCTCCCCGCGTCGTCAGCCTCCTCACAGAGCTTCGCAATGCATAGGCCTGCCTGTCCTCATTTATCAGCTCAGCACCCATAATCAGCGTCTAATTTAAGCTAGAACGCGACCGAACGGAATTCCTACCGCATGCATACAACTCCTCGTCGGCGCTGAATGACTCCCTCTTCCCCGATGCGGGCCCCAATCCCATTGCCCTGACTAGTCCCCCGCCCGATACCACCACCGTTTAGTCGCTACTCTACGCCAGCCTTGCAACTCCCTTTCTCGCCGCGTTTATCATAGGGAGACAGGTAGGCCGGTACCCCAGAGATTGTGGTGGTCCTGCCGCAGACAAGAGCCGTGCAAGACAGCGCAAGTTTGAAGGGTCATTTTCATTTTGCCATCGAGGGTCTCCCGGTGTCGGTGCCTCGACTCACCTTGGAACATTCGATGGTCGCCCGTTTGTGCGTGCGGGCCCCTGGGGAAACCTGATGGGAAGTGGTACTCAGGTGGACCCTGCCGCGATATCTTCGGACAATTGGCCGTGCTGTTTCCAGTGAGCTTTTGGCCTCACCATATACGTCGCATTTACGCTCCCCGCGACGTTCTGCGGTTGCCCCTATCAGACCGCTTCCTCACTTGTGATACGGGGCCCGGGAATTACCATAGGAGCGCCCCCATTCCGACACACCCAAATACCCCTTGCGTACAGGTCACAGTCGATGCGGATCATCGCGATTTAAAGGATGGAGTTGGCGTCTTTATCATAGGGCCGTCCCTCGCTCTGTCTATGGGGGTTCTCTGTATGTCGCGTAGGATCAGCTGCTCGATTGCGGAAAATATACGTCTGCACCCGTTCAAAATAGCATACGTGCATACATCAAACTACCGTGCAGCAACCACACCGTTGGCCACTCTTGCTGTGTGGGACGAAATCCGGGAAATATACTGTTCCCAGCTCACAATCGATAAAGATCGGATGCGCATATCAAGTTTAGAATCTAGAGTGTTGTCCACTTTCGCGCACGATATCGCAGGAGTGACTACCCACGCTCTATCGGGTCGTCGAAAACGCGAACCCCGGAGCGCTGCTGGCACCCCTCGGCAACGGATATGCACGATGTTACCTAGTGTTACATATGCTCACCCAGCGTCACTCCTTTTCCCACATGGAATACGTATCTACACTCGGAGAGCTCGCCCTACTAGTTCTCCAGCTCCTGTTCACCCTTTTCGCATGCCACCCAACTTTCCAACTCATCATCTGCCTGCACGGCGCCGGTGCGATCATCAGGAGGTAATGGTACAGGGGACGTGTGCCCGCCGGCCTGCACTCCCCCCGCGGAGGTGTGTGAGGAGGTAGGCTCATGTAGCTCTTTTTGGTCGTTTTTCCTCTGCGATGGAAGTCAGAATGATGTTCTGTCGGAAGGGGAGAAAACAACCTACCTTGAGCTTCTCGTGTTCCCCGACCGCCTCCACCTTCTTCACAGCTTGTTCACCCTCCTTCGTCTTCTTTTGAACCGCGTCAACCTCCTTCGTCTTCTTTTGAGTCACCTCAACCTCCGCCCTCGTTTCAATCGTTTCGACCTCCTTCCCCTTCGTTCCGGTCACTCTAGCCTCCTTCGCCTTCTTTTCGGCCTCTTGAACACCCCTCTCCTTCTTCTCAAGCCTCCGCTGCCGCCCCCTTTTCCCCATCAGTAGAGTGGGAATGATGTTGCGCCTGTGGAATCCGCCCCCGGTTCGAAAATCTGGGCCCGATCCGCGAAGAGCTCAGAATAACTCGAGGCCAGGAGGTGTGTGAAACCTACGAGAAACGATGTATGCTGTAGGACCAGCGTTCATACCAAAGGCACCCCGCCTGGCTCCGCGAACTGAGAGAGCCCCGCCACCCGTGTTCGGGAGGCCGAGGTGAGAAGCGTTCTTGCCCCCGTCGGGCGGATTAATGCCTGCGGGATCGAAGTCATCTACTTGGTACCCAGGTGAGATTGGCGGGGGGTCCCTACACAAGAAAGGAGTGGGGTAAACGAATGTATGGTTACACAAAGAGAGAGAACTCACGGGCCCTGGAGGGTTTGTAACACTTCCGAAACTCCTGGTCGGGAGTGGGGGTCCCGGTGCCAACAGCGTTGCACCACTTCCCACAACTCGTCTGTGAAAGCCAAATCGTCTGGTCGGCGTGGACGCCTGCCAGATATTATTGCCACCATCACTGCCGAGGGCTCAAGATCACTGAACGGAACTGCGCCGGTAAATACCTGTGGTAATACGAGGTGATAGTGAGCCAAAGCTCAACGAAAATAGCTCGTAACGCACCTCGATCATAACCATCGCGAAGGAGAAAACGTCTACTGCCGTGGTAAATGCCCCATTATCTTTTAGGATCTCCGGCGCAGTCCACCGCGCCGCTTGACCCTGATAATCCGAGGCGCTGCGTACGGAATCCAGATTTTTAGTTACCGTAGCAAGTCCAAAATCCGTGATTCGCGCGTAGCCCGTGTCATCCACGAGGATATTTGACTAGATGCATGTCAATGCGGTGGAAAAACAGGGCCCGGAACGGTCGCGTACTCCTTTGAGATTGCCATGAATCACTTCTTGGGAGTGGAGAAAGTCAAGACCGTCAGCGACATCAGATAGCTGGTGGTGGGGGTAAGCACGGGATCAAGCATAACAGGATGTATACCCACAAGACCATACCGATCCGCGCTTTCATGCTTCCTCACGTATTCCGTCAGGACTCCGCCGGGCATCCATTCTGAAATAAGCTGAACGGGAGTAAAAGTGATGCCGAGGAGGGGGACAATGTTTTGGTGTTTTAAGGATTTCCACACCACAACCTCTTGGTATAGAGCCTCCGGGTCTCATCAACAACAACAGTGGGGGGAAGGCGACAGGAAAACACACCTTTATGGGGTTTGTCGGACCATCCTTGGTATGCATCCGGATACGTTTGACGCAAACCTCCGAACCGTCGAGGGTCCCTCTGTACACATCGGTGGAAACTCCCGGGGAGAAGGGCTGATTGCCGACACCCAAAACCTGAGACGAAAGCGTATATGATGTTGGTAGTATCGTCCTGGTGCCACACGTGTCTCTGAGTTTGTGCAGACACTTCCGGAAAGCGGGACTGGCAGGGTTGATAGCATTGAGAGCCTATGGTGGGTTGAGCTGGGAGCGAAAGGAGACACGCGGTGATGTACCTCGTCCAGACAATCGGCAAATTCCACCATATCCTGCTTACACCTCTCCCCATAAAGTGTGTTGCTTGCTTGATTGCAAGGCTTGGAGGAAGGCCTGTCGAGGTGGGGGGGTCTGCGCGGGGGCCCACTTTGCCGCATGTACTCGTCGTGGCTTCTCAAAGCCGCCTCGTTGTAGCCTGACTCCGGGTAGGAAGGAGAGGGATTATCGTTGTGGGGTGAGGGGGGCTGCGATAACAATGTCTTCTGATGTGTGGTGACAATTTGTGGATGTTGGCTAATTGAGCTAGAATTATGCACGGCGGACTGAGCGGGAGAAGTCTCACTACAACGATGTCAACGGATGCCTGATCATGTAACAAAGGGGTACTTACCGGCCGTGCAAAATTTCCACCACTTCTGACATTTCCGGACGTGACTGAGGTTCTTGGTCCCAGCAGCGTTGCATCAAATTCCACAGTTCGACCGTGAGAGCCTGGTGAGTGGGTCGCGGAGGACGCTCCCCCGCCATTATGGACAAAGTTGCCGCTATAGATGGGCGCCGGCCGAACGGGGCTGCGCCAGTGAAGATCTTCGTTGAAAGGTAAGACGGTGAGTCGGAAGCTGCCCTCTGGTAGCGGTTGCATTATTCGCAACTGACCTCAACCATGACCATCGAAAACGAGAAAACATCCGCTCTTTTGCTCAATGTCCCTTTCTCCTCCAAAATCTCGGGTGCAGTCCACCGTGCAGTGCCGCCGAGTGCTACATAAGTTCCCTGTGCAGCATCCTGGTTGTAAGCGAGGCCGAAATCCGTTATACGTGCATGGCCGGAAGCGTCCACCATGATATTCGGCTGCAGGGGTCAATGAGTGAGACTATAAAGATTGGGCTTGACGAGAAAATCACCCCTTTAAGATCTCCGTGAATCACATTGCAAGAATGAAGGTAGTGGAGCCCATCTGCGACGTCAACCAACTGCAGGAACAATAAGGTAGTTTTTCGGGAGAGGGGGAAACTAGGGCTCACAAGAGCAATCCTGTTAGTGTCTGGTTTCAGCTTAATGTAACTTGTCAGGTCTCCGCCCGGCATCCACTCTGACACAATCTGGAGAGGGCTGAAAGTTACGCCTATGAAGTGGACGACGTTGGGGTGAACCAGCCCTTTCCACATCAAGGCCTCTCGGCAAAGCATCTATTGAAGTCATTAGCAGATAGCTAAAATTGGTCACGACAAACACGTCCCTTTACGACCTTTTCCGGTCTGTCAATGGAATCGACCTTCAGTCTCTTTACGCAAACCTCCAACCTAGTATACGTCCCTTTAAACACGTCCGAGTACCCGCCGAAGGCGAATGGTCTCTTATCCACGTTGAGTTGGTCGGGAGGTAAAAAATGTGGTAATAATTGGCCCATCCGGGATATACAGATCCTCTGCAGGACCTTCAGGGTTTCTCTGTGGGTACCATTGGTAGAGGGCAGGTAATCTGAGGCCTACGATAAGTTCAGTGGGCAGGAACTGGAGCTAACGGAGAGAGAGGAGGGGTACATTGTCCAGAGATTCAGGTGTTAGGTGGCCGCTCCGGAGGCTCTGGATATGTTCGTCAGATTCATTCATCTCGGGGATAAAGCACAGTTTGCCAGAGAACTCGGGTGATGACTTGTCTAGCTGAAGAAGCGTGTGGAAGCGATCCAGCACAGCAAGTCCTCTAGCAAGTTGCGGCAGGACACGTGCGATCATGATGTAGGAGTGAAACCACGAGGTGGTGTGCCGCGCGCGGGGGACACGCCCTGATAGTGATTTACGGACGAAAGGGCTTCACTTACTGCCTGTTTTGTACTGTTGGTATCATCACTCTCTTTCAACGTGTTCTGTTGCGTGTCGAAAACCACGGGATGAGTGTTCGGGGCCAACTCATGAGCCTGGAAGGATGCGGTTATCAATGATCAAACAGAACCGGCCGAACGCACGTTGAACACTTCGAGGATCCCAGTGAGTTCCACCTTCCAGGCATCGATGGACCTGCCATTCCCCATGTGGGCAGGCTCGGAAGGCGAATTCTGTCCCTCTTTCTCGACCTCTCCCTGGATCTCTGTCACGATTCTGCAATAAAGGGTGTGGCGAGTGAAGCGCATACAACACACATCACCGGTTGAACTCACTTTGTTAATCGCGTAATCGCCTCGCACACGGGCAGACTCAGCCCATTCAATCCTCTCCCGTCCACCCCACGGCCAAGGACATCACATACATTTGTGAAAATTGGCCCAAGTTCGACAGGGTTCGGTTTTACAATCATGATGTTCTGGATACACATGAATCCGGGTTATCTCATCGCAGAAGAGGATACGTACCCTGATCATCTCAAGGAGGTCGCTGACGGAGCCAGGAACTGTCCTGGCTGGCGGGATGTTTGGGAGTTCCTTCGCGAGGTTCGAGCCCTCGATGGCTTCATCTCTCCCCTTCGATGGTTGGGGCTCGGCTTGCATGATTAAGACTCAAGGTAGCCACGAGGAAGAGGTGCGGCGCGCCGGCTGCGAGGAAGAGTCTGAAGCCTGATGGAAACAAGCGGCCATTCCCTGACGTCACGCCTCGTGTTAACAGACCCATTTCATTACTTTACCCGTACGACCGCTCGGCCGGACCGCAAGTCAGAGGGTGGCCGATAAATGAACCTTCCCGGCGTCTAACGCGCTTTCGCTAAAATATTCTCCCCGGTGTCCGATAAAACTGGGTCTCGGGGATAAAAATATGTAGAAGATTTTCTATGGGAGGTTGAACAGAAGGGGGTCGATTGTCTTTACAAAAAGTGAAGTCGCTGACCATTCCACCAGAACTGCCGCAAGCGCGGGTAAAACTCCTGGTTTTCCTTTCTCAAACTTCTTTATCTCAACCAGCCACACGCTTGCAGTGCAACTCTACCGCGCGGGTTCAAATGGGCCAATAACACTCCCACGATTCTATCTCGGTAGAAGACTTTTATAGCCGCCCTTCCCGATGAGAGCGAGCACACGGGGAACCAAATGACGACAAGATCTTCAGAAAGTCCTTTCCAGGATGTGTGTTGAAGTCATTCGGGGGCCTTCGGAGCTTCGTTAATCCCTTCCTCTGCATGGCCCGCTGTGAGTTGATTCGCATCGGTCAGTCGCGTCAATGTAACAGTGTCGTTGGGCTCGTTTCCGTGCCTCTGTCATAGGTCAAATTTGCGGAGGAACCATCGGGGCCATAGAGAACGAGGTTTGTGAGCTCACGCACACAATGGAACTGGGAGTGAGTGTCTGGTAGTACTTTCATTTTGGGACCTATGATCATCGGTTGCAGTTTATGCATTATGATTTTTCAGGTGCGAGAATCGATTGCACGTATGCCGAACATCTACAACTCGGGGGCACAGGATACAAAAACATCAAGATGCTCGGCATTGATACCCTCAGACACGGACCACTCGACTTCCATGGGCTCGCTGACGCCACCTCCACGATGTTTCCAACCGCACAGACGACCGATATATCACGCCTTAGCAGTGACAAGGGGGGCGGATGAACGGAATCCCTCGACGAACGCGTTCACTATCGCGACGAAATCGTCCGCATGACAGACCAGTGAGAGGAGGCAAAGCCGTCGACGCTCCCCTACCCACCCGGGACTGTAGGAAAAACACGCCCAAACCCCTGTATCGACGCCCAGCGGGAAGGCGATAACTCCAAGGAGGTTGCAGGTGACTCGGGGTTGAGGGTGACGAATGTGGAGAAAACTAGAGAGCTCAAGCGTGGCGGACGGACCGGACTCTCGTCGTGCTGCGTCCGCAAGACTCCTGTCCGTCCAAGTCGACGATTATTCCACTAACTCTGAGCAGCAGTTGCTCCTAGGAGAGTTACCGACACACGCGGTGATCCAACTATTGCAGGAGGCTGCCGATAATATCCGACTCCGCCGGCCCCCGCTCTGATATGTATTGTTGAAGGTTCTACGAGCGGCGTCCTTCAACAATGCAGGGATGACTATGCATTTACGGTGCGGCGGAATGGTAGAAATGCGTGGGTTTATGAGGAGGCAGATGTTCTCAAACTGGCCGAGCCATCTACAAGACGTGAGGGTCTTTTTCGTAGCTAGATTTCGGACCGGGATGGTTGCGGCATTGTCGGGAATCGGGGGGATCGGTTTCGGGGGGAGGGTAATGATCGTAGAGGAGCGAAACCACTGGTTTTTGTATATCCCGGCACCATCCACGATGGGGAGCCGGTTGAGGAAGTGGAAAATGGTCGTGTGAAATTCGTCACAGCAAATAAACCCCCAATCATCACCAAATTTCGGTTTGACCAGCTCGTGGTGGGGGATTGTGAATACAATGGAGGTCTCTCCGATCCCGGTTGCACCAATGAAAACAACTGGCGTGTCATTCCTGACAATTCCGAGGGTCTGTTGACGATCTTGTCTCGACCAAGGAACAACCTTAGAGGTGGAGGTGGTTCACCGGATCATGTATCGCACCACAGTCATGTCAGAATGCCCCAGAGGTTCATACGAGGGAACCACAATCACGTCCTTTGCGAGGTACAAAGTCAATAACGTCTAACCACACGGATCGAAAATTCGTCTCACTGGTCTAGAGTGGTGGACAAGTTACAATGACGGAAGCGTTCAAATTCAAGACCACCTGAGACTATTTACAAATTATAGGTTATAGCACAGCTGGGATGAAATGCTCACGTTGGAATACCCAATATCCGCTGGATATCTAACTTCCACTCTTGTATCTTCTCCTTGTCGTACCTGGCGTAGAACGTTCGGAAAAGTGGACTCCGCTCAGCTGTTCCAGATTAGGGGTTGCCTTCTTTACGGGCTCGCCCAAATCGTCGATATCCCTACTCTCGATCCCGGCCCCAAGATGGTGCACGCGTGGATACAGTCTGTGGCCAGCTGCACGGATTCTTTCTCGTTGGTAATATTGTCCTGTTTGGAACGTCGATGAGTCTGCGCTTTCAGTTGAAAACCCCGTGATGACCACTCACCGAACGAGAGTAAGGACGGTAACAACGGGAGCAAAGACTCCCTTCGCTGGGAATCCCTCTCCGTTCTTTCTGGCGATGAATCCCCGAACAACCGGTCACCCACTCCACTCTTCCTGTTTTCACCAGAGGGCTCATGACCTTCGGACGAACCCCAGAATTGGACCAGAAGGCGGTCAAGGTCCAGCCACTTGTCCGTAAACGATTTCCCAGAATTTCCCCGTTGGCACCAGGATGGCTCAAAGTGACGCGTAGCGTCGCAAGGCGTGTGGGTTGTAACTTAGTATTTGTTGGAGATCTTGTGTGACGGTTCGAGCGCGAGCCACGGTGACCCACCGAACAGCCGGAGCGAACCGGAACCGACCCGTAACACTTTCACCTCACTCTCATCACCGCGGAGACAAACTCCGGAGATGGCGGAACTCTGGATGGGGTCCACGGTTATCATACCTCCTTCTATGTTTTGTCGTTGTCGCGCTTAGGCAAAACAACTGGCATTAGGGATTTCGCGGAGGAAGATAACGCATGTGGAATTTTGGGTGCTTTGTGGTCCTGCAATATGAGGTATGTTGCTTAGAGCACCCTCCGGCGTTTATCGAATGATTCGAATTCACTAGTCCCTTGGACCAGGAGACCCTTACAATGCACTGCTGTCCTGTCGCCGTTGATGCGACTTGCTTGTTCGCTAAAGGTGTGTACGGACGTTACCTATCATGCGGATCAAGGCAAAGTTTCTAACAATGACTCGGAGCTAGTCCCAGTCAACCACTGGGCCCCATCCGAGTGCGTTCCTCGCGGATTCATCGGGGTAATGATGATATGATTGTCGTGAGGATCGTGCTAGAACCTTCACCGATCTCCTTTTCCAACCCACTCCCATGTCTACATTCAATCCGTCGAAACAGCTCCGTATTGTCGACGTATCTTTAACTGATTTTTCCGATCAAGTCGCGAACCTTTCCATGGCAAGGAGCACAGGGAATCTTTCCCAAGCCTGCAAAGTGGTGCTTTGGTGTGGCTTGTCGAATTCCTGGGTAGTATTCATTCCTGTGTTCTCATATTTGGGATGGAGGAGTGCCGACCATCGAAACAATCTGACTGCTATTCTCCTCAAATGACTGTATATGAGTTTTCGATTGCTTGATTGTCGTGGATATTCCTGTTGACAGGGTAACAGTGGTTCTGCTATCGGCTGGTATTGCACCAGGCACAGCAAGCCGCTCCCGTAGCATCCTTTGTATAACTGGCTGAATGAAATCACCCTGGACAGCCTATAGGTTATAGAACCACGACCACACCACCCTCGTGCATTAACTGTGTCTTTTTGTTGTATTGACAGCTTACAGTTGAAGTTCGGTTCGAACCGAATCCGAAAAATTCGGCGGGGCCGAACAGAACCTGAACCGAACATCAAGGACATTAAGTTCATCAGATTATTGGCTGTACTTACCGCTGGTTCCTCCCCGACTGCGGTTTTCTGCAGAAAGGCCTTACATGACGTCGGCGTCAACAGAACGAATAGTGACAAGGATCACAATTAAGACGCTTCACTGGTCAGCAGTTTTGGTAGGTACACTTTTCGCTCGAGTGAATCCCCTCCCACGCGGTGCATCACCCGTGTTTCTCAATCTGCCAGATATGATGCGTGGTGACGGTAAAACGCTGTTGTGGCGCGGCCGGCGAAGATAACGTCGAAACAACGAGTCTGTTACCTGAATGACACCTAGCGTCTACGGGTGGGCAAAGGGTCCGGATACAAGCGGAATGAGGCTGCGCAGCGACTTGGTTATACCTCATCCAAGAAATCCGCCAACAGAGCCGATTCGGATTACTGGAGGTTGCGAGAGAATCCCCCTTCCCATCGAGCCGGATGAACATGTACAGTGCTGGAAGAATTCCGATGAGGATTTTTCCAGAGTATAGTATAAAAGCGGTGTAGTGCTTAGGAGGACGATGGCTGAGATTGGCCAGAATCCTGCAGGCGTGGCCGAAGTACATAAACACTGCACCCGTTGGATGGAAACGGATACGGCCTCTTCATGACCACCTCCCGCGCCAATCAGTTACGGAAACATGTATTGTGGTCGCCAATGGATCCGAGCTTTCGAGGGATCGATCCCCCCCTGGATCCGTTGTATACGTTGGTTGGAATTGAGGCCCACGAGACTCTGTAACTCGTGTGGGATAAACGTGTGTTAAATATCTGAATATAATCGTTAAATTAGATAAACGATATGATAAAGAAGACAGAGTCGCGTGATGGGATGATAACTTATGGTATCTACGCAATGATCCTATCCCTCAGTATAGAAGACTAGAATAACCCGCAGAGCCACCGTCTCTTCTTGGGTTTCCGTGCTCCGGTATCTGTACAACAGAAGTTAGAATCTGCGCTCTCCAGGAGAGACGGACTCACTTGGTCGTGGAGCCGGGGATTGGACTTGTGGTCGGCCTGCGCCCGGTCCGGGTCCGACACCTGGAAGTGAATCCCTAGGTCGATCATAGGAAGTTGAGCACGCAACTGAAGATAGGGTCTAAATCACTGAAGTAATTTGCACGCACTCGGGATCAACGTGGTCGTCGTCGCCATTATCAACAAACGCCCGCCATCTCCTCACAACTTCTCCCATTGTCGGACGTTCCTCGGGATTCTGGTGCCAGCAATTCTCCAGGAGCTTCCACACCTCAGCGGTAAGGCCGACCGTCTGAGCGTTTCTTGGCATCTCCGGCCCCTCTCCTCTGAAGATATCATAAGCGGCCTTCGCGGGAGTCCGTCCCTCAAGGGGAGGTGCGCCCGTAAAGACCTCTACGGCCAACATCGCAAAGGAGAAGACGTCCGCGGATTTCGACTCCATCACCGGCCTGGCAGTTCCGTTGATGACAGAACTCATGAGTTCTGGGGGCGACCATCTGGAGGTCCCGACGGCCCCCGGAGTCACCGCAATGGTGAAACTGGGACCCGAATTGATGGGCGCCAATCCGTAATCCGTCAGACGAGCGCGACCACCCTGGTCAATGACAACATTTGCCTGTTACCACAGAATCAGCAAAAAAGAACTCTCGACGCCGCAAGTGCGACAATTGAAATCCAGTTCGAGAGACAGGAGACTTACCCCCTTCAAATCCCCGTGCAGGATATCGAGCGAATGAAGGTACTCCAGTCCCTTGGCAACATCGAACAGCTGCCGCACATAGAGAAAATTGAGTCAGTAACTCCGTGGTTGCAATAGTGACAAGAGTCTTCCCACCAGAGACGCTCGGGATGTGCGGGGGCGCGACACTATGTATTGATTGATGTTGCCGTTTTGCCCCCAATCGTAGACGAGGGCGAGCTTAAAATGTGTCATGTTTACCCCACGGAACGATAGGAGGTTTTCATGCGACAGTCTTCTCCACATCGGCACCCGTTTCCATAAAATCTGTAAATTTTGTTCGAGAATAGACCTCAGATGGTGACTGGGTGCTCACTTCTTTTGCCTCTTTCAAGTTTTGGGCGGGATATATGCGAAAGGCCTTGATAGCCACCTGCGCGCCGTGATATTCTCCTCGCCAAATGTCCGTAAATCCTCCAGACGATACGACAATGTTGCTGCATTTCTCGAGCCCAGCGGAGAGTACAGCAGAAGCCGGGAGTCGCTCGATTGTGCCGCACACGTTCCCCAAGGCGGTTACAAATTTCGCATTTTGTGGGTCGACGGTCGGATATGCCTTTGCAGAAATGATGGAACTCAGATTTCAGCCGAGAAGAACGAACTATCCCGACTTACTTGATCTACCTTGTCCACAAATTTTATCTGATCTTCTGGTGTTAATCCCTGAATGTTTCGCAGTAGTTCTTTGCCATTGAGCAAAGTGCCAGCTCGTTGCCTCGACTGCTCGGGTGTCAAATTACTGTTCGCAAATTCCCGGATTGAGGTTTCTCCGCGGGTTGGATCACGAGGCGCAGTGACGGGGTTACTCTTCCTGGACATGGTGAGAGGCCCACCGGGATGAAGGTTGGGGAGAAGGAGCACGATCCGTTGGGCTATACATGTAGACCATGGGGCCGACATGAGGCTGTTGTGACACGTACAATCACACCCTGACAAAAATTCGTCCGGCAGATTGCGGGAGGATGTCAGTACAGGACCCCACGTCACAAGGCGCTCAATTTGTGGTATACTGCATACTCTGTACCGGGAATCCTTGTCTAAAAGGTATTCCTGCGCTGCCTTCCTTCAGAGGGTGAAAGAAAGGATAAAATCCCTGTAGGGCCCGGTTGGGGGTGAACTGAGGGTAATACACTTCACGGTTTCCCGAGAGAGATGGTTTCGGGACGACGATCGGGTTCGATTCGTCGCGTCCTGGGGGTCAGGCGGCGCAATCGTGGGAACTTTCGCCATCACGCGTCCTCCGACTCCTTTCTCACGCGCTTCCACCCATCAAAATATTTCTGAGAGGAGGTGCACCCGTGGGAAATCCCTCCCCCGACTCCCAGGGTCGTTCCTACTCTGAAGAATGCTGCAAGGGAGGTACCAAGAAAGCGTCCGCAGAGAACGCGGAACCCCCGGCTAAGGGCGGCATTCATTGAACCTTCGCTCTAGTAGAGCCCCCAGTGATATAAATCGTCGTTCTGCTCTCCTCCTGACTGGTCGTTTGTAGTCCAACCGCATTCTGCAGCCTATTCGACGCGGGTCTCGTCACAAATTTTGATTGCACCCGTGCCAATACTTCCGTCAGGTTTCCACCTGGGATCCATCGTCATTTTAGTGGTGCTTTGTGGTGGGAGCACTTGGCGCTCAGGGTATGCACACAACGTTTTCCGCCTTGGACTAATATACGAACACTGGGTTTGTCGCCGACGCGCCTCGTGGATAGGGGGAGATGTCTGGTATGTGTACCGTGTATTGCCAGCACGTCGGCCCGCCAGCGAGCGGCCACCTAGGAAGTATATTCCCCGTGGTCTTTCACAATTCCCTGAACCGACCTCGCGGCCTCGACACGCCTTCCTCCGCGTTTACGATCAAACCAGCAGCACACTTTATGGGGAAGAGCACAGACGATGAACGCTAAATCTCCAAGGTGAAGGTCCAGTGCTTGTCGACTGTCTAGAAACGGTACATCGCCGTGTCTCACTTCTTCGCTCTCCACTCAGAGCGTTGCAGGCTATCAATATTCTCGATCTTTCCAGTCCCGCCTTCTGGAACCAACGGAGACCAATCCGCACCACAGGGGTAAGAATGCTCCCCGCTCCAATCACTTGAAGCGAACTCCTAGAAGTGATGCCCTGGGCGTGAATACCGGTTATATAACCAGGAACACTTCACGTCTGTCTCACACTCCCCGTGGTCTCAAACTATTCTGAGTTCTTTGCGGATCAGGCCCAGATTTGCAAACCGGAGATAAAAACTATAACCAGTGCTGCGTGGATTCCGGTGGGACACTCCACAAGGACCAGGAGATTCCACCCCTTGGGCATCAGGGTCAACGAGGGCCACCGCAGGAACAGGAGACATGTTGTGTCGTCGGACCCACGAATTGGTGGTGTCTCTTTCGTGCAGGCGAGAATTCCTGAGGAATATTAAATCTGCACCTTTTTTGTAGATGGATGTGGCGGTAAGCAGTTGCAGGGTGGTCAAATTGTCCCCGGAGATAAGTCAGGTGGGTACACACACCAGACTTTGTCACGACCCAACCCGTTAAAGCCAGCGCACTGGAATCCCTTTAGCCAGGGCTCCGAATATCCAGTAATAGGTCGATAAACCGCCGGATGATCCTCAAGGTCCCACTGAAGAGGCTATGGAGGGGTGAGGAGATTGAAGAAGGGAAATGGAAAGCGGAGGCTGAAGATGCTGCGAAACGCTGTCATGTCCCAACTCCCACAATCCGCCTCTGCGACCGAACAATGGGTTTTGAACATACCCCAACAAAAAAGAAATGTGGGTTGAGGAGTGCACCTGGTTCATGACATGACCTCCCACCGGGTGTGAGCTGGGGATGGGATTTTCCTGTTGCTGGAGGACGGTAGAATATCTCAAGCTTGGTATAATGTCGGGCCAAGTCAACCCGAGCCAGAAAGGATGGGACGCGTCCTCACAACGACATCGATTACATACTGCTATACCAACCTCCCGAACCCACACAACCCTCATAGAACGTGATGTATAACATAGGTAACTACACCTTAGCACAACAAACCCGGAACTAAAAAAAAAAGCTTGGTATATGTGTGTGCCAATTTGCGGGTCCTACCCTTGTTCCCTGAGCCCGGAGTAGGATCCTTTTCGAATTTGATCCCATTCGGCGAGAGACTACTAGTTACTGACGGAGTGGTCGCTGGATGGGGTGGTGTCACATATGCTAGTTTAAACATGGGCGTAGACATAACGAAGGGGCGTTAGGGCGAAACTCCCCGCTCAACAGGAGGAAACTCGAGAGGAGACAGCGCAACAGGGTAGATACAGTTGAAACACTCGTAGATGGGGAGTGGAGCTACATGCCAGATACAGAGACCAGCGTCACTCCAATCCAACTCGCCTGAACCTATCCCAGGAACAACGGTGTGATCAGAGGGACGAGGGTCGCTTAATGACAAAGTCGAGGCTCAAATCATAAGGGAAGGCAGGATCTGGAGGGGTAACTGTGGAAAAACACCGGTGGACGCGAAGAAGACGCAAGGGCACCCAAAGAGGTACGGCGACGGTACGACTGATTGTCCAAATATATCGCAGCAGGGCTCGCCCAAGTAGCAACAAGGCGAGTCGAAGCACCACTGGGAGGTTCCTAATGATGAGGTGGGAGTGCCACTTCTCCGGTCCTTCCAACTTGCGCTGTCTGTCACGGCCGCATCGAGAAGGAGTTATTTACAGCGTAGATGAGGAGTTGCATATAGGGAACAGTCGTTTGTTCCGGTCGAGTTCCAACTCGGGCTGTATGTCGATGGTAAGCGCAGAGCCGACGGCTGATGACAAACCGGCTACAGATCACAGAAGTCGGAGGTAAAGTCAATGAGTCAGGCGATGGGGGCGAGAACTCACGAAGGCGGGGGAGTTATCGAGGTCTTCACACACTTTCTTGTGTAATCTGAATCAGGCTTGGTGCGCGAATCGTGCATTCTCAGCATTCTCCGACGGCGGAGTGTGGGCTGTGTTCGGTGTTCCTGTGATAATCGGACGATGCTGGCGTACCGCTTTGAGTAGAGTTGTATGGCTACATGTTCCTGCGTTTTTAATGTCGCCCGACCCCTGGAGGTGAGGGTGAGGACCGTGACGTGTGTAATGAAAGCGAGGTGAAAAGATGGGCGCTGATCGACCCGAGGTGTTTCGAAATCAATATTCATATCCGTCACGGGAAGCCCATGTGGCTACGGCTCGGTCGCAGCAGGTCCGCAGAGGACGTTGAGTCCGAGGTGAGCGAACTAGTGGGGATGGTCTGGGAATGAAGACGCCGGGGACGGTTGTCTCTGGGGCGGGGTTTTAGGCGAACGAACGGTTTAGCGGGTTTGGTGAACACATCAAATGTGTAGACGAAGAGAGGCGGGAGCCTCTTGTGAAGTCCTAGGGGGAGGAGTCCTCGTGGAAGAGCGTTGGCGGAGGATGCCGTGGTCGGTGTAGGATGTCACGGTGGAGGACACTGCGCATGTTCTGACGCACCCTTACAAGGAGATTTGTGATACCAAACCAGTTCTGAAACACTCGAATGTGCTAAAAACATTACACAGCACGATGGAAGTGGGGCCACGCCCTCGGCCAAGGGTAGATATCGCAGGTGAGTGGGCGGATCCCATGCGTACGCTGGTGCGCCCGAAGATCTCCAGCTGACTCGACTCGGATCACCTTCCGCCCACCTCGCAGTCTGAATATTTCATCACATTTCCGGACGCAAGCTACGTCTGGATGACTGAGCGACCGTCCATAAGGCCATGGTGTATACGCAAGAGTCTAAACGACCATCAATGGACCCATAAGGGGACTATGAGAAACCCGTTCGTCGTGTCGGGTCGCAGGTGACACCCTTCTGCGATGTTCACAGATATTTCTAGTCTTACGTACATTCACTCACTGTTCATTCACGAACAGAAGCGGTGTTGTACATTTTCAGAGATGAATTAACCTATGTCGCACGCCACGAAACTAACATTTATCACGGATATTGTCTGTGACGGCAACTCGTTTGGGTGAGGGATCCACACGAATCCGTCAAGAGAATGAGATCGTTTCCAGGTGTTGCCAGGGTCCATCCACTCGTTCATATCACCATCAACAATTTGGTAATCAAATTCAAATATGAACAAGTAGAGGTGACTCACCGAAAGCTGATCGTGCGAGGTAATTTTACACCTGCAAAAGCCAGGACGTAAACACGAGAGTTCGGAGGAGGGACAGACTTACATCCTTAGCTTTCCACGAACGGCTGCAAGATTCCCGTCTTTTACAGTAAGCAGGTTCTCCAACCAAACGATTTATTTCTTTCACTACCTCCGGGTACATACAAGGAAAACCACCAACCATCTGGGTGAAATTCCTCGATTGCCAGAGACCGGTGAGCTAAGTGTGTCGCCGGGTTACCCAAATCATCGTTTAATGTAACGCCCTCAGATACGGAGATCGGAATGAAGGGAGGAGTTTTTTTGTGTTAGCATATGGCCCGTCCGGGTTACCCGATTTCCCTTCGCGATAAGTGTCTTGCGGAAGCGAGATGATGAGGTCTAACCTCTCGTTGTTTTTTTGGGTCTTCATCCGTGGGTCAGCATCTTCGTTGAAATTTACAACGTGCTCTCGGGGGGTAAGCGCGAAAAGATCGGTGACCAAGGAGGTAGGTTGGCTAGGGCGACATCGGACGCCGTGTTTACGCTCAGCAGCCACCGACCACGTATCTTGTAATGAGAGGATTTCCAGTTCTTTATCGTCCAGCGGTATTTATACGTGAAAAGCTGTTGCGATGGGAGCGATCAACTACCACGGATGTCACAAGCGAGAACAAGCACAGCTGTGGTGGCCGGAAAGGTGGTACCATTCCCACGTTCAGTGTGTTACGATGTACACCGTCAGGAACCGGGGCACCGACCGTTCTTGGGAGCTCAGAATCAATATCGATCAATTCATCCTGCGCTGCATCGCTACAGCGGATTTCATTTCGCCGGGTCGTTCTCCGGGAGGAACGGCTGCAATCTATTGTTTTGATAGCATCGAGTCCCCTGGGCACAGCTTACTCCGGTCATCATGCCACCCGCGAGGATTGACAAAATATCCCCGGTAAAAACCACGATTTGCTGACGGCCTGGAGAGTCGGACCGCCGACCCCCTGGACTTGGTGTGCAAACAGACCGATGTCGCCACTCTACTGGGGTGCTGGACCCCGATTCCAACTGGCCCGGGTGCCATGTCCTCCGGGGAACCGCCCATCGAAATGTAACCTGTTGTGGCAGGTACGTCGGACCCTGCAGGAGCCAGGAACGGTCCCGGACCCGTAGGGTTCCATTTCCCATAAGATTGATGAGAAGTATGCGGCGCAAAGGCCAGTTCTGAAACACCCGATCGAACGTTCAACGCCCTCCACATTTCTGCAGCCAATGTGACCGTGAGCCTCGTCACGGATTTCGATTGCACTGCCGCCAAGGTTCTACCTGGGAGCCGTTATTGTCCTGGTAAACGAAACCGCCGGCAAGCGGCAAGGTCCGCGACCGCCTACCACCCTTGACGAAGAAGTTAACGCGACACTTGCCTGACATATTGTGAAAATTTGTGCCAGGTCCCGGGCTGCGAACGGGTGGACCGCATCTTGACCGCACCGACAAGTAGAGCGTAGCTGGAGATTACACAGTGAATAGCGAGACCAAAATTGGTACGAAAAGCGGTTTGTAATTTAACATTCTGGGTGGCAAGTGTTGACTGCAGGATGTGTGAGACAGTGCCGTCATTTTCGAAGTCACGCCCAGACGTGACACCTCTCCGAGCGCGCACAGGAGGAGGCAGGCCGTTTTCGTGGGTGGTCGAGGGATGCGGGGGAATGTGTTCCACTGGGATAATTGTCCCGGCGGCCATGTATGGGTTTAACCATAAAGGAGCCGCGGGTGAAAAATAATTCGAAATTGTCATCGAAATAGGGTTTGCCAGCTCAAGTCCAGAGTTAAAATAACAAGAGCACCTCGCTTACGGTCGTGGGGGCGTCAGTTTGCTGTAACGCGTGTACACCACGCCTCGCATCTGTCAGAATTGACATATCAACGGCAACACTGAGCTTGCCGCCCACGCGCCTCGTGGATCAAGGAAGGTATCCGGTACATATATAGTATTCTGCCAGCAGTGGATATGACATTGGCCCACCAGCGAGTCGTCACCCTAACAAAGGATGTTCTCCATGTCTTCCCATAATCCCTTAACCCTGCTCCGCCGTCTCGACACGACCTCCCCCACGTTTCATGATCAAGTCAGCAACATACTTTATGGAGAGGAGTATATACGATGGGTGCCAGACCTCCAAGGCGAGGATCTGATGGAGCTTGTCGACTATCTGGACAAGGTAGGGCGCCGCTTCTCACTTCTTCGCTCCCTGCTCAACCTACACCAGGCCCTCAATTCTCTCGATCCTACAATCCCCACCTTCCAGAAGTGTTTACGCGAACTGAGAAATATATGCGGTTCCAAAATGATACTCCCAACATCGTATATGGTCTCGTCCAAACTTTTGGATATTAGTTCCCGTCCTGTAACCTCGGGGAGTTCCGCAGATGTGTACGAAGGGACCCTCAAGAATTCAAAGGTTTGCGTCAAACGCATTCGGATATATTCTTACAGGAAGAGTCAAATAGGCCCCGAAAAGGTGTTTGTCTTATCACTTCTTCAGAATGCTATTGACGATGGGTCCAATAGACCTTTTGCAAAGAGGCAGTAGTGTGGAAACGCTTGGAACACCGAAATATTGTTCCCTTCCTCGGCATCACTACCACTCCCTTTCAACTTGTTTCAGAATGGACGCCTGGCAGAGCCCTGACGGAACACGTCAGGGAGCACCCAGACGCAGATCGGCATCGTCTTGTGGGTGTCCCTCTTGTTGTGCTTGATCCCATACCCACTCCAAATACCAGGTATCCGATGTTGTTGGTGGCCTTTACTATCTCCATTCCTATAATATAGTCCATGGCGATCTCAAGGGAGTACGTGATCGATGAGTCATGTTTTATCGCCGTCCTGACATGTGTCCAGCCAAAAATCCTCGTGGATGCCACAGGCCACGCGCGGATCACGGATTTCGGTCTTACTACCGTCACTAAGAACCTGGATTCCATACGAAGTGCCACGGAGGGCCATGGTAACGCCGCACGATGGACTGCCCCAGAGATCCTGAAAGAGGATGGAACATTTAGTAAGGAAGCGGATATTTTCTCCTTCGCGATGGTCATGATCGAGGTGAGTTATGAGCGGGTTATTTTCCTCATGCTCTGTCTCACTGCCACTACGAATTATCACAGGGATTTACCGGCGCGGCTCCGTTCAGTGATAAGGTACCCGCGGCAGCCATAGTAGCGATAATGGATGGCGAGCGCCCGCCTCGACCAGTCCATCCAAATTTTACACAGGAGTTGTGGACGTTGGTGCAGCGCTGCTGGCATCAGGACCCTCACTCGCGTCCGGAAGTTTTAGAGGTGTTCAAAGTTCTGCACGGCTCGTGAGTTCTCTTTCTTTGGCGATCGTGCATTCGTTGACCTCGTTTTCTCGTGTAGGGCTTGTCTCGACCTCTTGAACACGGGTGATGGGGCCCTTTCAAGGGGGAGGTTTAGAGAGGATGCCTCGGGTATGGATGCTGGTTTTACAACCAACAACGCTTCCCGTAGGTGTCATACTTCTCCTGATCTCAACCTATCCTGAGTTCTTCGCCAATCAGCCCCGGACCTGCAAACCAGGAACAAATCCCACAATCAGTCCCTCACAGATGTTAGCGAAACATTCAGGGGCCGGGGTATCCCGCTCCCCCAGGTACATCGGGATCAACTAGAGGCACCCCAGGAACCAGAGACACACGCTGGGGTATCGGACCAACGAATCGGCGGTGTGTCTCCGTGCACGTGAGAACCTCCTGAGGAATACTAAACTTGCACCTTTTTGTAGATGACTGCAGCGGTAAACAGGGACAAGGAGGCCAATCTGCATCGGAAGACACGCCAGGTGAGTACGTGCGCCAGACTTTATCATGATCCAGCCCCTCTAAATATAACACACTGGAAGCCTATTCAACTGGGGCCCGGGATAGCCAGCCGAAATACGATGGACCGCCAGACAGTCCTCAAAACCTCGTCGAAGAGGCCGCAAAGAGGTTGAAGGAGGCTAGGGAGCGCGACCGGAAGTTTGAGGTATCATGTTTCTCTTCCCTTTCGACGTAATATCATTCTCACCCTATCACAGAGGGAAAGGACGCGTCAGGACCTTGATCTTCCTTCCCTTCCTTCTCACAATCAAGAGGTTGAAAAGCTCGCACTTCCCAACCAGCTCGCTGGTATCTCCCGTGTGGAGCAATTCAGGGACTACGTCTCGAACCTTCAGGATGGGGATATCCCTCAGCTCGTTGATAACTTGGATAATGTAAACCCCCAGATAGCTCTTCCCGATTCCGACCTTATTTACAACTGGTCTAGGTTCTGTGTACTCTTGGTCCAGCGAGTCCTGCTTTCCGGATGTACCTACCCTGGCTCAGATGGGTGTGTAGCACTCGGGAAGTACTGCCGACGTCTTGCGTGGTCATGGACACTCTCCTGAACGCGGGTGACCAACCCTTCGCCTCCGGAGCTTCAGCCGACGTGTACGAGGGATCTCTCAATAGCTCCAAAGTTTGCGTCCACAAGGCACGGGTGTATTCGACCCGAGACCCACAGGAAGTAAGGAAGGTGTGTCATATATTCCGTTCTTGAGCTGCCACTTTTCAACGGTCCCTGCAGGTATTTCTCAAGGTGGCCGTCACGTGGAAACATTTGAAACACAAAAATATTGACCCTTTTCTCGGAGCAACCCTTGATCCTCCACAACTCGTCTCTGTTTGGATGTCGGGTCGGGGTTTGACAGAGTACCTCGCTGCTAATCCTGAGAAGAATCGGCTTTGTCTCGTAGGTTTCTTTCCTTCTGTATCCGCCGAAGTCCCCACCCTCTTGTTTAGTTGTATGATGTCGCTCAAGGCCTGAAATATCTCCACTCCCACGCCATAATTCACGGGAATCTCAGAGGGGTGTGTGGATAGCAAAAATGTCACCCCAACTTACTAACCGATGTCAGCAAAACATCTACATTGACGACGCTGGCCACGCGCGTATCGCTGGCCTTGATCTCATCACCGCCACCTCGGACCTGGAGTCCACCCTATCTTCCGCCGAGGTACCCGCAATAGGGCTAGCTGCACCGGAGGTCTTGGGAGGGGACACATCAACCACTAAGGAGTCAGACATCTTTTCGTTTGGGATGGTCATGATCGAGGTATATTTCCGTGCCATCATCGTCATCGGTCACATCATTCATTGTTACAAGGCCTTCACAGGAGCCGCGCCATTCACCCATAGCCCACCTACCGCAGTAGCGGTGGGAATTCTATCAGGGAAACGACCAGAACGGCCGGGGCACCCGGGCTTAACTGACAAACTCTGGGGCTTCAACCAGCGTTGTTGGGACCAAGAACCCCAGTTACGTCCGGGAATTTCGGAGGTGGTTAGCTGTTTGCATGCCGGTTTAGCCGACCAAGGAGGTCATGAGGACAGAACTGGTGTCCTGACTATGGATCACAGGAGATCGGAGAACAGCCAACAGAGAGAACCATCACGTCGTGCGTCCTCTTTCCTCACTCCCTAAATCACTTCGTAGACGTCAGGCCACTCTAGACAAGTCTCCTGGGATGGAGTTTGAAGAGTGGGAAAAAGCGCCCAGTACACGAAACACTCTCTCCAGCTCACGTAGTTTTCTACGAAGAGCAGCCGGTTGGCTCTCTCGTCCCACCTTCTGGCCAAAACAAAATCATGACAGTCGCTTTTATTCTTCCTCAAGGAAACACGGTACGAAGGAAGTCGAGATGTCGTTCCTCGATCTAACCATAAGAATGCTGCAGGTTCCACCCAGAAATCAGAAGATCGACCACCAAGTGTTTGTCGTTCCTCTGCAACTTTGAAACCTTCCACCTTCCAATGTATGGGTGATTTTACGATCCGTATCATTTATCTACTAACGTCCTCAGGGTCATGCTTTTTGTTACGCAGATCCAACAAGTATATTGATTAGACGGATGACTCGGTTGTCCAATGTGAACAAATAATTCCATCCTGTCTCCCCACATGAGGCCTATCGTTCTGCGACCTGCTATAACTTGCCTTTGTCTCGTTTACACCTACATGATCAATGGATACTCAAACTCGGTAGATCCGCGACCAATTCAGATACGAGCCTGGTATATCTAGCGCTAAAGGATGGGGGTCGAACGGGTAAGGAACAACGCCCCTCACTGCGGTTATCTCAAGCCCCAGGACAAGCAACGAGCAGGATGTGCGCGTGGCATACAGGCGAGTTCGGGGTATCCGGGAAGGCCTTCCATGATTCGACATTCTAGAGAAGAGGAGTTGATACGGGAGAAAGGGTACTTCCGGGTGCGTGAAGCCCGTGGCGGCCTGGAGCCGGCACAACATTCCTTAAGCATTCCTGGCGGGAGGCGTGGGTTCAGCGTCGGGGGGTCTTGCAGTGCCTTGGAGGCTCAAAGGTGTGCGGTCGAAGCTACCATATACAGCAGCAAGCTTTGAATTCGCTGATGGGCTCTGGAAAACTACGGGGCACTGTTGGATGTCGGACCGCAGTGGTGCATGGCCTATCGGACGTGAAAGCCACGGTCTCCTGGCTAAATAATGCCGCGTGGACCTGGAGCGGAAGGTGGCCTGTGCAGTCGCAGTTCCGTTATCGGCTGGTATTGCTCCAGGCCCATGCCGCCAGCCCCGTTGCACCTCATAGCACCCTTCATATAACCAACTGAATGAACATGCCCCGGATCTATAGCTTACTCGGTTACCACCTTTCTGGTTACACCCCTCAGATCTCCGTGAAATACGTAAGGGGCATGCAGATAGTTAACACCCTCAGCCACATGCTTGAAACACGGGGGGATGGCCGCATACGCACGAGGCTTATTCGGTCCACATGGGGTCTATACATCGTGAATCCCCCGAATGCGACGGAATTGTCGCTAATTTTCCTCAGTCCATAAGATAAGTATGATACGTTATGACGACAAAACGTGGCCGCAGCACCGATGTGGCATAGCCGACGAAGATAACGTTCAAATAACGCATGAATGTAATCTATCGCATAAGGTGGATAGGGTCCGATGCAGACGTAATGAGGCTGTATAGCGACTCGGCTGTACACCATCCAAGAAGTTTACAGTGAGTGTACTAGTCAAGCCGAATTGGATTGTTGGGGATTGAGGGAGTATTCTCTTTTGGTTCATCGATCCGGATTAATGCGTACAGTACCACGAGAATTCCAACGAGGACTTTTCCAGATCAGTACGAAGGTGCCATACTTTTAGGGAAGGTGGAGAGTTCCAGAACGCCATTTCGGGTCTTGGACAGCGCGAATCTCTGCACTGGCGTTCCCTTATGGTGCTTAGACACACACGATATGCATACCTAGTCTTACGGAAATCCACCACCCCCGCAACCTATCCGTAATAAACATGTACTTTACATCTGGATGTATGTAATGGGATAGTAAAGCGAGCAGAGGAACTTTGAGAATGCGCACAGTATCTTACAACAAATGAAAACAGGAGAGATAAGGTAATATACAAGTGTCCCTATGTTAGGACAAAATTAACGAGCATATAAAATGTGAGATAATTTGAAACAAGAAATATTATGACACCACATCTACTGTCCCTTGCCACGGTGGTGCTCCAAGTTGTTTAACAGTACATTCGTACCCATGGGAACTTGCGACACCGATACAGTGATCCTACCCCTCAGCATGGGAGGTTAGTACAACCCACAAAGCCACAGTTTCTTCCTGGGTTTACGTGTTCCGGCATCTGTACATCCGCAGTTAGAATCGACACCCTCCCAGAGAGACAGACTCACTCGGTCGTGGAGCTGGGGATTGCGTTTGTGGTCGGCTTGTGCCCGGTCCGATTCTGAAACAAGTTGGTGGATCCCTAGGTCAATCATAGGAAATTGAGCACGAAACCGAGGAGAGGGTCTGAATCACTGGAGTAACCTGCACGCACTTGGGAACAACGTTGTCGTCGTCGCTATCTTCAACAAACGTCCGCCATCTGCTCACAATTTCTCCCATTGTCGGACGTTCCTCGGGATTCTGGTGCCAGCAATTCTCCAGGAGCTTCCACACCTCAGCGGTAAGGCCGACCGTCTGAGCGTTTCTTGGCATCTCCGGCCTCTCTCCTCTGAAGATATCATAAGCGGCCTTCGCGGGAGTCCGTCCCTCAAGCGGAGGTGCGCCCGTAAAGACCTCCACGGCCAACATCGCAAAGGAGAAGACGTCCGCGGATTTCGACTCCATCACCGGCCTGGCAGTTCCGTTGATGACAGAACTCATGAGTTCTGGGGGTGACCATCTGGAGGTCCCGACGGCCCCCGGAGTCACTGCAATGGTGAAGCCGGGACCCGAATTGATGGGCGCCAATCCGTAATCCGTCAGACGAGCGCGACCACCCTGGTCAATGACAACATTTGCCTGTTACCACAGAATCAGCAAAAAAGAACTCTCGACGCCGCAAGTGCGACAATTGAAATCCAGTTCGAGAGACAGGAGACTTACCCCCTTCAAATTCCCATGCGGGATGTCGAGCGAATGAAGGTACTCCAGCCCCTTGGCAACATCAAACAGCTGCCGCACACAGGGAAAATCGAGTCAGCAACTCCGCAGTTACAGCAGTGACAAGAATCTTCCCACCAGAGACACCCGGGAGGTGTGGGGGTGTGACGCTGTATATTGATTTATGTTGCCGTTCTGCTCCCAGTCGTAGACAAGGGCGAGTGGAAAGTGTGTCATATTGACGCCGCGGAACGATAGGACGTTTTCGTGGGACAAGTCTCTCCACATCGGCACCCGTTTCCATAGAATCTGTAAATTCTGTTCGAGAGCAGACCTTTGATGATGACTGCGTACTCACTTCTTTCGCCTCTTTCAGGTTTTGGGCGGGATATATGCGAAAGGCTTTGATAGCCACCTGTGCACCGCGATATTCTCCTCGCCAGATGTCGGTAAATCCTCCAGACGCTACGGCAACGCTGCCACGTTTCTCGAGTCCAGTGGAGAGTACAGCAGAAGCTGGAAGTCGCTCGATCGTACTGCACACATTCCCCAAGGCCGTCACGAATTTCGCATTTTGCAGGTCAACAGTCGGATATTCCTTTGCAGGAATCAGGAATGATGGAGCAGACCTAGAGAAAGAACGAATGATATGGACATACCTGATATGCCTTGTCCACGATTTTCGTCCGATCTTCCGGTGTCAATCCCCGCATGTTTCGCAGTAGTTCCTTGCTATTGAGCAAAGTCCTAGCTCGTTGCCTCGACTGTTCAGGTGTCAAGTTGCTGTTCGCAAATTCCCGTGTTGAGGTTTCTCCGCAGGTCGGATCGTGAGGCGCAGCGACAGAGTTACTCTTCCCGGACACGGTGAGAGGCTCGCCGGGGACGGGGAGGAGTAGGTACACCCGATGCCATGGGATATAGAGTCTAACCTGGCCGTTCCCACGAGGCAGAAATAGAACTTGAAAAAAAGAGGCAGAAATGATCGGCGCTTGTTATCCGTAACAGGCGAGGGTCATGAAAGGGTGGCTGTGCGCTGTGCAGAATGTTCCCCCACACCATCACGAACATTGAGGACAACTTTCCCCTGCCTTTTTCCAATCTTTTCGTAAGAAAGGACAGAAACAAGAGAAGGGTTGTTTCGCCTTGGAGTCGTGTGGTGATCCCGGAAAGGCTGGTGCCCCAAAATGCACGCGTCAAAAACCGTCGACGCCCATTTACTGATGCCGCCGGTAATTTATGAAAAGTGGGATTCCCACACGGCCGAACAACCTTCCTGCTCCCCGTCGGCAGCGCCAATAAGCGCTCACCCACAGGATCGATAACGCTTCATTTATGCCCGGGTTCTTATCGACGTAGCGGAATGAGGTTTCTCCAGGATTCAAGGTCGAATTGAACCCAAGCGCAGCGGGTTTCAGGTGGAACCCCCAGGTCATGGGTTACTGGCGTGGCGAATGCGAATCAGAGGTACGAGGGTCAGGTTCATATGAGCCTCGAAGTGACCAATCTAATCACCTCCCCCAGATAATCATATGCCGTCCCCCTTCTGGTTGTTGTGGCCACCGACAGCCACCACCCCGGTCTTGCTGGTGGGGTTGTCGGGCTGGGATGGAAACTCAAATAGAAGACAAAGACTAAGGCATCTCCAGGAACGGCCCAGTACCTTATACTACCGTATATCACACAACAATCTGGATGATGTGTTGAAGCCCCGAAGCTCTCCAGAGGAAGCCGAAGAGCAGCGGACGATGGAATTGTATTGAATCTGTTACGTAAATCATGCCCTCTATGAGTAGCTGTGCCCGTTTTCTGGTTCCCCGGTTTCCTGCCATCTGCTCTCGACACCCCAAACTCTCCGAAACCCCATGACCAAAGACTACAGACGGCTTTGGAAAGGCGTCACTGGCACCACCAATGAAGGCAATGCAGTTCGCATCTCGGCAGAGGTCTTAGCCGACGGGGAGGCGGGACTTTTGTCTCGCGTTTAGAACGCTAAGATGGCGGGCCATCTCCCCGTCGCCTTGCCAGGGCACCGCAGAGCGCGACCTCACAATTACTGAGAAGCACGCTTTCTTTGCCCCGTTGAAGAGACTTGCTGGACGCTCTGAGGTACTGCAGGTTTTCATCATGATCAGAGAAAAGATTGGAGACGATATTTTCGCCCACGGTGGATTCCCAGATGTCAGGTCTGAGGCATATAGGACATCTTGTCGTGGTGAGGACATTGAAGGTTGCAGCGCACGATGGCTTCCAGTGAATAAGAAAGGTGAATCAAAGATATCGTATGAACCGACTAACACACGGGCTGAAATGTTCTGTTCCAACTATTCTACAAAGAAACCGTTCTCTGGATCACGATGCCCCATCCGAGCGTCCTGGGGCTCGTTGGGGTTCCAGGGGACATGGAGAGAGGACAATTCGCCACTGTATCTGAGCGGATGACGCATGGAACATTGTGGAATACATCGAGGAAACTAATCTCGACAGGCTACATCAGCATAACGATCGTGTTGCTGTGATGCGGTTGCGAGCGTTTAGTTGCCTCTCAAACGTCTGCCGCGCTTGCGTGCTGCGACGTTCACTGGGTCTGTGGGGTTCTAGCCTCCCTGACTGAGTGACGCACGCCTACCCTGGTTCCATTAGCAACTCCCCTCGGATTGTTGATGCGTGCTTCCGAGTCCTCCTTGTTCCTGCTCCTTAACGCCGGCAGACATCCTCCTTGTTTTCGGTCAATGATCACTCCAGCAGAACAGTGGACCCAGGATTAAAAAGGAACAAGGGACTTGGTATATGGGTCAAAAGAAACCACTCTCGTACTCGCTATCTCCTTGTCTATGTATGTGGTCACCATCTAGGTACCGCCCGGGATCAGTAGATCTACCGTCGAGTGTTTGTCGTTCCTCCGTAATCTTTAAACCCCCACCTTCCAATGTATGAATGTTTTCATGGTCCGGATGATCCATTCACTAACGTCCCTCAGTGCGACGTCGTGCGGACGCACTGAGGTATCTGGACTAAAACGTTCACTCGGTCTTCCAGTGACAATCCCGTACCACTTCCCCGGAAGGGCCCATCCATCGTTTTGCAACACACTACAGCTTATATCTATCTCATTTTCACTCGTACGATTAATACACTCTCAGTGAATCCACGACTAATTCAGATACGAAACTGACACACCCGGCGCGATGCGGTCCGAACAGACGGGAGACCACGCCTTCCACCGTGGTGACCCTACGAGGTTTATTCGGTCCACGTATCCCGTCAATGTGCCGTTGGGCGTTCACTTCGGTACGAGCTGTAACGCCATTATCGTAACGGAATGTACGGCATTAGGGCGTCTCAGTCTCGTCTGGGAGACCGCTTCCCGCAAAAGGGCTTGTACAACGTCAGCGATGATGGAACGCATAGCAACTTTACGAATACCATCTACCGCCGGGGGTTATTTATGTTCGCCTTGTAGATCCCCAAAACTTTGACGCGGGATTATTCGCTTCCAAATGTTCCTTCCCACAGCATCAGCGGATCCTCCGAACGCGACGAGATTGTCGCCTGTTTTCCATCAGTCCGACAGATATGATGTGTGACGAGGTGTGACTGCGGATGTGTGGCGTAGCCGGCGAAGATAACGTCGAAACAGCTCGTCCGTCATTGGGGTAACATCTTAGCACTGGGCCCGATGCCAAGCGACACGGAGTGGTACAACGATTCGATTGTACCCCATACAAGAAGTTCACTAGTCAAGCCGATTCGGACTGTGGGAGGTTGAGTACTCTCCCCCTTTCTCATCGACCCAGATGAATGCGTATAACGCCGCAAGAATTCCGATGAGTGCTCTTCCGAAGTACAAAGGTGTTGTGGCACACAGTGTGAGATAATTGTGGAGCTGGACGATGGCTTAGCTCATCCGAGATTCCCATGGAAACAGCGTGCGTCGGCCGAAAACGGAACGGCCTCAACATGACTATGTTTCACATCAACCGGTCGTCGGAGCGTGGCGTCGGAAATGAATCCATGTCAATCAGTTCCGGCTCGTATGAGATCTGAAAAGTTGTGTATACTTCGACTAGCCGCTACCCGTGTTCGGGTATCGGCATCAGAGTTGCTGCACACAATTATAAACTTGAACTCATGCTTATGGCGGTTAATAATCCGACCGGCAATTTAGGCTGAGATACATCCCAATAATACGCCGCCTTGAGCCTTTGAAATCTAGTTACAAATTAAAGCCCGGGACCTTTGGCCCCGGGCAGCCTTAGTTGAACAAAACCCAAATGATATCCCCTGTCATACGAAACTGTGTTCTGCGTTTCCGGCGCTGTCAACGACGTGAACCCTGTCAGCCCTATATCAATCCTGCACAATGCACAGTATGTATGTTTAGTTTCAGTTCGCCCCCACTAAATTTCGTCCGGTTTTCGTGACACCGAGGATGGACACGGTGGACCCACAAAGCCAGGGGGTCTGGCCGAGGCCGAATCCATCAGACAAAAATCGCTTCTGTCGATAGCACGCAGATGTGAACAGCAAGGGGTGGGGAACATAACCTTATGCCACAGGTGTGGGCCCGGCCTGAAGGCCTTGAGAGTAAGAGGTGTTACCGTTAACTCGTGACTGACAACTGTAAAAAAGCCGGATTACATTGTGTTCCGGTGCTCACATGTGAGGTATACAATATGCAGACGGTTGGACCACCCACCCATAGTAGACGGGGAAGTTGAATATGGGCGCAGGGAGCGGACGTGATGTGCGTTGTCGCACACCAAGTCGGCTTAGGTGATTATTGGTAGATAATTGAAGTGTATTCCGCCAAACCCACATTATAAAAATCAAGATAAGATTAGATAGCAGACAAGGAAGATAAGATAAAGAAAAACACA
>Ga0307517_10001185_pt1 | contig 43941 bp, 48 predicted proteins | sample 23_EM_MG_FD_194515 | JGI IMG/M metagenome (GOLD analysis project Ga0307517, IMG submission 194515) | Populus trichocarpa ectomycorrhiza microbial communities from riparian zone in the Pacific Northwest, United States - 23_EM | ecosystem: Host-associated > Plants > Roots > Unclassified | place...
TTGTTTTTTCTGTGGGTTGCCGCTGATGATAGGATTTGCTGTAGCAAATCCAGATCATCAATAACCGTATTGGATAGACCGCATGCTAACCACATATCTTGCAGTTGCGATGCCAGTTGGGCTTTTTCGGAGACGCGCGGCATCTTCATCAAGTCTTTCGTTGTCTGGTGCTTGCTCGATGTCGAATCGTTACCTGTTTTACTTTACTAATACTAGGTTGTTACGGATCTTTTAACATCTGTTTCCACTTCAACAAAATGTATTCTAAGGTAAGGTAAGTTGACAGTAAATTAACTCCATTTGTGTATGCCAAGCTTACGTGAAACAGCCGGGTTCGCTACTTTTTTTCCACGTTTTTAACTTTGAAAACCCCTAGTATGATATCCGGAATCTTGGCACTGATATGTATGCGTCTTGGCGCCAAGCCGTCCGAATATTAAAAAAATCGCCAAGTACTACTGTAGTAGAGTCACCGCGCCCCGCGTAAAAATGAAAGTTGGAACTCTTGGCGAATATTTCAGAGGGAAGAAAACTTCACAGCAAGAAGTTTGTGTCATTGCGTATTCCTTGCTGTTCTCGGGCGTTGCTTTGGGCATGGCGGCCAAGGCTTAGGACCTCCGAGGGCGCCGTGAGTCCCGCGACTCTAATATCTCCGCAGTCGAGGAGATAAATCTCGGCTTCCTCCACCACTAACGCGGCTGTCAGAACTCCCACCACCTCTACCCAAAACCCTCCATTTCCTATTCGTCTTTTCAATTATCTATTCATCATGGGCAAAGCCAAGAAATCGTTGCGGGATTTCATTAACGAGATCCCGAATTCAAAGCTTACCGGATTCCGGGAGAGTACCGGGATGATTTACTCGGATCGAAACTTCCGATTAGACATGCAAGGCGTAAGTACCCCGAAGGGCCGTGAGTAGGCTTCGTTACAGGCGCCCTGTTTGTGATAAGTGGGGACAAATTGTGAGGAGAGAATACGAATTGCCAAATAGAAGACCACCGATGGCCGATATAGCTTGCAAGTTCAAATCAACGGGGGGACGACCATTTCAACCCTTCAGAGTTTCGCTGCAGAAACGGTGGCCGGACCAGTCCTCGCCACGGGAACCAAATCCGCCAGCACAATTCGGGCCGGCCTCTTAGACACGATGCAGTTCTGACTCTTGCGGACCCGCCCCTTGCTTAATCTCATGGTTTCCTTTCCGCACGTCTTGCTCGACTCATCAACCGCTATCTCCCACACCCCTCCACCCTCATAAAATACACAGGACCGCGGCTACTACTAGGTCGGGGGGCCGGGAGCAGCAGAAGCCTTGATTGTTTTTGCAGGGGAAATTTTTCTCTTTTGACTACTTTCTCTTCTTTCATGTATTTTTATATTTTTCTTGTTCTCTGTCCTCTTTTTTTTAACCTGCCTACACCAGGTTTCCGCGCGTCCTCCTATACGAAAGGAACTCTACTCGTGTTGTATTATATAAATAGAAGATATGGAGGAGCTGGGAGAGGCAGAGGCGAATTTGTCAATTCCTTCCTTTCTGTTGAAAAGGAAAATGGTTTTTTTAAAAATAATAATTTTATTCTCTTCGTGCTTCGGGCTTTCTTGGCTTTAATAGCTTGTCTACCAAACTAGTACTCGGATATGGAAGTAAAAATCGAGCATCACAAGATAGGACCTGAATCTCGGGAATCTCACAGATTAGGTATTAGAAGAAACAGGGGGGGGCTAGGAGGTTAGAACCCAGAGCAGTTGCATTCAAGTGATCCCTTAATACAAGGTACTTGTGCAGAAAAATTGCGCAGGCCTTAGCATCTCAAAATAGCGTACGCCAACTACTTAATACCCATATCACCAATGGTGTGGTAGGTTACGTCTGCCAAGTCTTGGTCCGGGTTCTTCTTTACCTGAGTTTGCCGATCTCTTCTATTATTCTGGCCAGCTCAATACCTTTCCTCGAAACAGGGTTCTTTGCATACTCGATTTTTACTTCCGTATCCGAGTACCCTGAGCAAAAAAGAGATAGTCAAAGCTAGACAAGAAAACAGAAAGGCAGTCGATCACCATTAACCATATGATAAATGAGAAACACATCCCCCGGCCTCTATACCTCAACTGGTGATTATAACACAACGAACGGGGTTGCATCTACTACCGGTAAATAGTACAGTACGAGTCAATGGGCCAAAAGTGGTTGCCTAGCAACTACAAGAAGACTTACCAGTATTAGACATTCAACCAGACAGGCCATGTGAGCCTCGGACCGATCACAAGCTGAGGCTCTTCCCCCGCAAAAGAAAAATATCTGCCGTCTTGGACTATTCTCTATCTTTAGTTCCTCCGGACCTGGGAGCTCCATCGAACCTTCTTTCCCATCTTCTTATTCCCCTTGTTTAAACTCAACTGCAGACCTCCTAAAACGAACAATGGCTCCAGCACTTCCAACAACCACTTCATTATCAGCCGGAGCACCAGCCAAACCGCCTCCAGCTCAACCTCCTCGTCGCAAGAGAAAGAACCGAACTCCGGTAATCTCCAGGTTAATAGTCGATGATCTTCGCGGTGAAGTAGCACACGTGCCCGAGGATATTTGGCGCGATATTTTCGGGTTTGTAAAGCAGGAGCCCAAACCACAGCCTGAACAGGAAACCGTTAATGGGATTCCAGTAGTCGGTGGGCCTGCAATGGTGATTGTTGATGATGGTAAGCTCTACACCCACTCGCAAAGGCAGAAATTGACCTTTTAGAACGCGGTAGATGAGGATGACGAACCCATTCCCCCTACACTACATGTTGCCGTTACTCCTTTAATATATTCACGGGAGACTGCTACAAAGAAATGGACTATCTTTCCGGTTACGTTTCTTCCAGGGAGCTCTCAATTTCCCGGACTCCCGCCGGCCACTATGATGCTTCCACGCACCGTCGCGCTTTCACCTTCTCTTGCAGCCGCTGGCGAAAAGACACCCAGAACAAGCACGGTGGTAAATGGGCATTTCAATTCAAGGATCAGCGTGGTGTTCTGATCGATGATCTCTGGCTTCACGTCATGCTTGCTGCCATCGGCGAGACCTTAGAGTCCGATAAGGATAAGGAGATCATGGGTGTCGTTGTTAATGTCCGCAAGGCATTCTATAGAATCGGCCTCTGGACCAAGACTACCGGTGGTGGGAAAGGTACTCCAAAGGAAGCGGCATTGATGGAGAGTGGCAAGAACTTCAAGGAGGTCCTGAAGCTTGGTGATAAGGAGGTTGTTGAATTTTCTGGCCATACTGAGAGCGCTCATGCTGGACAGAGCAGGGCCAAGGCCAAGCATGTTGTTTAGAATTGGATTTTCTTCTCGTCTTGTTCCCTTGCAGCCATCAGGCCAGGCGATTCTATAGCATGCTAAAGAAATTGCTCCCTTCTTTCTCGAGGGTTTTTTCCTCCCTTATTTTTTCCCTTCTGCTAAGCATTACGATTCACGGACGGCATTCTTTTAGCTGTATCAATTACTTTGCTTGGAGATTCCGGTTTTTTGCTCCTTTTCTTGGGGTCTGGTGTATGTTTATTCGCTTTTCGGTTTCATGACATTGTGTTCATGTTTTTTTTTTTCCTAGGAAGTAGTGGTGAAGCGGAGGTGAAGGGGGCTGCTAGCTGATGTCCTCACACGGTCTGTGAAATAAAAGCCACCCTTCTGGAAATGAATGAACTTTAAACATATATGTTCACGAATGATCACTCGAAATGTGAAATATTGCAAGTGTTGTGAGAAGTGGCTGTCATACTTCCTGGTAACCTCAGATTGGAATGGGACGAACTTCCTCCCTCCCGGGAATTGGAATGTGGCAGGTGGAATGGAGTTGAGAAATGTAATGAGTGAAATGGTAAGGAATGGAATGATGGAACGAGTACAGAAGGCGGAGAATGTTGTGTATATAGATTAGTTGTTAGTCCACGATCTTGAGGGGATAAGGTGAATATGCGGAATATACATTCTCACGATTATGGTACTATGTTTGTTGTTTATTTTCTTCAGCAAGAATCTTACGGGTATAGTTAGGTTCTAAGATGCAAATCCTCGTAATTGGGGGTGAAGCTAAATAAATAAAATAACAAACAAGGCCCTAGTATGGGGGAGTAAGGTGTCCACCGGACGTAATTTTGATTGTGGAGAAGGTTCCAGAGACATAGTTATTTTTTCTTATCTAGGATAGAGTCTCCGGACACTCGCAGTAGAGCTTCTATATAATACTTTTGCCTCACTTAATTTTTAAAAGGGAGAGAGTATTCATAATGACTCCCTTGAGCTTAAGAAATATGTACTCAAGTACTACCATTGATTGCGTAATCAATTGTTTTGGAAGGAGCAGGAGGGGGACCCTCCAAGACATCTTGGCCCAGATTAGTTTCCTTGGCGAACGCTGCGGGGGGGTTGCTTACCAAAATATCTTGCGCTCATAAAATGCCTGACGTTTACCTATCATAACCTATTTATTGCACCGTAACTAATTATAACCAGTTCCCATCACCTACGAAACAATAGTTAAACAAATAAATAGATAGGCAAAACTAAGGCATCGCAAGTAAGATATAAAAAAAGGTCCAATCCTGGTGGAGGAGAGCTCCATTACACGTGGGGTACCGTACAGCATCGTTCCAAAAGTTCTCGCACCATGGCTGGTATGATACTGCGCCAGGAAGGGCTATATCATAATACATCTGGTATGGAAATTTGCCACGGTACAAGTATCATACCAACCAGGGTGCGGGAACTTTTGGAATGGGGCTGTACAGCGCATGGAGCAGGGAGGTGCGAGTATTGATCTATGCGGATAAATAATATTTGTATGAGTTTTGTTGTGCTTGGTGCTTTGTGCTTGTATGGTACTCGAGTACTGTGAGCTGGGGGGGTTGGTGGGCAGCGGTAAGGATATTTTGTATACTTGGGAGTATAGTACATACTAGTACAAATGGGATGGAGTAAAGAGCGAATGAATGAATGAATGAGGTCGTGTTTGTACACCTCCCCCGCCATATCCTGTTATCACGGTTATTATACAAGTATTTGTTCCTCAAGTTCCCGAGCTCACAAGGTCCGACCGTGGCCGCCGAAAAAGAGGGGAGGGGGAATAAAGCGTCTTCGTTTATTCACATAATATTGATTAATTTGTTTTTAACTATGCGTGCGTGGGCACGTTCGTGGCTGATAGGTCGTTGCCTACCTCTTGCGCTCTGATAATGAAGAAATATCGTAAACAGAAAAAAGAAAGAAAAGAAAGAAATCCTGCCCTGGCCTGGCCAACCCCCTGGGCTAACTGAAAAGCAACACCCCGACGTACACACACGTCATGTCATACATGGCCATTCTCAGTTAAGAGATGTCCACGGACGGATGAGTAAAAGTAGAGAGGTAGATCGTGGATTGAACTCGAGTATCAGCTAAGACCTGAGTTCATCTGGAGGGTATGATATGTAGATGATCAAGTGAATGAGTCCACAACTTTTTTTCTTTTTTTTCCTTCTCCTCTTGGCCACACTTTTTTTTGTTGTTTTGTTTCGTTTGTGAGGGTAGGGTTTGAATCGAACGGAAGGGGAGGAAATGGAAATAGAAAAGAAATTATAAAAAAGAAGAGATGTAATGCGACAATGATTAAACAGAGACCAACCCAAAGCGGTGGAAGAATGGAAGGGAAAAAAAGGAAAAAAGGGTAGTTAAACGTTTATGCTGATGAGTATGATGATAATGAAGAGAGGAGAGATGAAGATATAAGAAAAACGCCCAAAATAAAGCTTCCCCTCCCGCCAAAAAGAGAAATAATAAAAATACCCAATCCCCAGCCATGTATTTAATTTCTCCGAGCGGAACAATGGAAACCCATACGCCAGTATTAAAAAGGAAAAGGGAAAAAGTAACAAGCGATGTCGAACCGGGATGGGTCACACAGAGCTGAGTTTAACGAGGGCCTCTACGGCCTCCCGTTCCTCTCTGGCCCTGGCCGAAGCTCCCCACGCCGTTGGAAGGCTGTCGAGTCCGACGCCTGTAGGGGAAATCGACGGCCCAACTTGATTCCTAAGCATGGCCGCGCCCATTTGAGCCCAGTCTTCCTCATCCGTGACGTCTCCATCGTCCTCGTCCTCCTCGTCTTCAGAAGACGAGGATTCATCCAGTGACATTCTATCAACCCCATCCTCCTCCCCTTCTTCGCCCTCCACACCCTCGGAATCCATAGACTCCTCTCCCTCCTCCTCCGATTGCACGAAGATGCCCGACTCGCCAGTGTAACTCGTGCCCACAACTCCGGCCTTCGTCTTCACGAAGTTGGAGTGATCAGAAGCTGCTGGTGATATCCCTCGATGGGATCTCGGTGGGTCAGATTTCATCCGCGCGTCCCAGCGTCCCCAGCCTACTTTTTCAAAGGCTACGTCACCATTGACACCGCCGGCCTCGCCCTCGCTCCCGCTCACTCCACCACGCCCTTCTAATGCACCAACCACCAGTCGTCGCTGCTTTGCCGGCGGAATACTAGAGAAACCCGGTATGGCAGAGATCAGATGTGCTGTCAAGTGCCGAATTGCCAGTGGACCGTGCTTGAGCAGGATCTCTGGAAGGTGGTATTTTGCTAGAAGAGCCGGCGTTATTGCCCCCGTTGTTTCAGCAAGCAACGAGGTTCCAGGTGCTACCTTCAGCAGACGGTGAACAGGTGTAGTGCCGGTCGTGGTAGTAATGTCCGGAACGTCAATGTCCGAGTCCGCGGACGCAGTCGCAGGATTCGGCACCGGTGGCAGGGACGGCGAAATGGAGTTCGGCGGCGTGGGAAAGTGAGAGTACGGCTCAGGGAGCGTAAAAGCGTTATTGTCCGACACCGTTGCTTTGCCGCCGCGGTGGAGGCGGGAGGTCGGGATTGCGACGGACATGGAGGTTGTGGTGGTAGCCATGTTGGGTGGTAGAGTTTCTTGGGGAAGAAAAAAAGATTTGGGAGTTCTAGTGAATGGGTCAGTCAGTTGGATTTTCTCACTATTTTATCAAGTCATTTGTGACATGGTGAATCCCTTGCGGTTTTCGCCATCTCTTTTTTTCCCTTTGCTTTCTTTAGGTTCCTTTGCTATGCTCTGCCCCCGGTGAGTCACATGGTAGGGAGGTGAGGCAGATGGGCGTAGGTAGCGCAGCTCACACGCGATGCTACCATCATACCCATCGTAAACCAAACTAACAACACCAGATCGAGCAGAGCTGAGCAGGTAAGAAAGCCAAACCGCCAAAGAAAGGTCCCTGATCCCCCCTTCTCTAACCCTCAACGTGAAGCTTCGAAAAATAGAGAACCTCCGACAACCGACCGACAATAACACCCAACAACACTGTGACAAGGGGACAAAGGAATACAACTGCTCACCTTAATAAAGAATAAGAGCTAGAGTAATAAAAGTTCCAACGTTGTTATGCTCAGGAAAGAACAAAGTGACAGGAAAGTAAAGGGAAAAGAAAGGAAGAAGAGAAAAGGGAAATAAAAGGAAAGACAAAAGGAAGGGGACCCAGAAAATAAAAATAAAAAGGGTGAAACCAAAAAGGCTACCCGTACCAAATGATAGGGAATGATGAGGTTATGGGGGGTGGATGGTATGGTAAGTGAGAACCGGGCAGGGCAGGGCGGGCAATGAGACTGGGCAGAGCAGAACAGAACAGGAACCACCACACACTTCTGAAAGGGGTGAATGAAAGGAAAGGAAGAGCTATGACATCCTGATGCTGTATGATAGCCACAGGTAACGGGCTGGTAGGCTTGTTTCTTTTCTCTTCTGTTTGATAATTTCGCTCCGCTGGCGTAAGGACAGGACAGGACATACACACCCACTTACACCCACACACAACCTTCGTGGCATGGCTGGCCTACAGTATCGTAGCTTATGCCGGTAGGCATAGGCTACGCTGACTTAGAATTGACAACCATCTCCTCCACCACCAACCTCCCCCTGTTTTGCATGCGGGCACCTTTTCGCGAGTGATGTCCGTGACCCTGGCTGCTTTCTCGCTCTATCTCCCGTTTGCGGTGTATCAGTATGTTGTTGGTTGGTTGGCTAGTTGGCTGGCATGAGTTATGGTATTATACCCTCATTCATTCTCACTCTTACTAAGGGCGCAGGGAACAGATGTCCTGCTTTGAGTTTGACCTTGACCTCGCAGTCTTTTCGTTGGGAACATACCAAAAGCATAGCGTAGCTAGCTACCAGTAGCAGAACCCAGCATAGCATGCATAAAACACTCGATTACTTGCACAAAGCGTACCATAACACGGGTATGTTGTTTCCGTGTCAACATCAGCACCATCCAACTGGAACAAAATCACGCTTTCGTACCCGCGCAGGCCATTTGAATTTGGACACCCAAGGTGGAAATTCCCATACAAGGTGTCCAACCTCAGCTTGGGCGCGCTAGTATCATGCTTGCACCGGTACTCAAGAGAATCGATCAATCGGATGAACGTGAACGAGTGAGTGGATGAGTGAGCGAGTTGAGAAAGCGGAGGGGGGCGGGGATTTTTTCCTGGAATTCCCGGGGTTGGCCGGGAATTTCCTTATCGTTTTTTCCCATTCCCCCCCCAAGGTACTTGTACTATACGCATGATATATCGAAGTTCCCTACTATAATTGACTGAGCCGAAGGTACAGTACTAGTTACTCTACCGCATTCTATCCCAAGCCGGCTCCTCGGAAAGTAAGACGAAACAAATGGAAACGAAACGAGGGCTTTTTGGGGATCGCTGATTCGTTCGTTGGACTGCGCGTGGTTTATGTCATGTCATGTCTGAAGGTATGATGTGTTTGACCATTTTGCCAGAGGACAGTACCGCACTGCACCGCACCAGTAAACAATGAGGAAGAACTGGAGACAATGCTTGGTTGGAATAAAATCCATTAAAGAAGCACCTCTACCGGTATCGCAACGGGCATCTATGCCGTTTATCGCCTACTCCAGAGTGCTGTGCCAGTGCTTCCTTGATTTCCTCCCCTCTAGGTCCATCTCTATCCCAACAAACTTCTCCACTTTGGTCTATCTAACCTGACCGTCAAAAATCGCTGACATCACCAACCACGAAAGCCCTCAAAAAAACATCCACCCCGTGCCAACAACCAAGCCCAAACAAAAAAAACCCCGAGTGAGCCCACCACCACCGCCCTGGGACCGCTACAATCAACCACGGGTAACTAAAACTCAACTTTTTATCCGCAAATTTCACCCCACGTGCGATCGCCTTCCAGGATCTATCGTATTGCACTTTCCTCCACTTGTTTTTTTTGGTTTTTTCCTTCCTCCCCCCCTCTCTCCGCCTAACCTTCATTCATATCCCCTTTCGCCCGGGGCCCGTGTAGGGTAGATAGGATATACCGGGGTTTTGCATCGTATAGAAGAGAAGAGAAGCTGGCTAATTCGCAAGCGACGGGGTAAGTTCAGGTATCGTAGTTGTGCTCCCCGTTGCGCACCCGTTGGTTAAGTTAGCTATTTGAGTGTATGATACCGGTAGATAGATAGATAGATACCACAGATAGCATTCTCTCGATTGATAACTTGACTTACCGTATGCTACTCACACAGATAAGCAAATCTACACTGCCGGTATCCATGCTGGACAAACCGCTAATCCTCACGTAGCTTAGCACAGCACAAGCTATGGTAACTCACAGAGAACGAATGGCGCGATAACCTATCCTTTAGTTCTAGCCTACCGTGTGGCTGAGCTCGAGAGATCTCGCTTACATGAGAATAACGAAGTCCGGAAAGTACTTGTAGACTATCCTTCCTTCCTTCATTCCTTCATTCCTTCCTTCCTAAATTGCTGGTGATAAATTACTAGAGTTTCAAAATGAGACCTTATTATCCCACTGATCTCTTGCGCATACAGTGACAAAGTCGGGAAGAAACCCTAACCCTTCACCGTTCCACTCAACATGACACCATCGTTGACAATGCCATCATAGTCCCCCAACACTTCCCACGCGCGGATACGGTAATACGATATTAAATTACTTTGCGGACACAGCTGTGCTGTAGGTACCGTACTTTATGATACTGCGCACTGATACTCGTACCTAACCAATTATATCATACAGACATGAGAGTATGATATTTCCTCCCACACGAGGGCTTGTTTCAATGTTCTTCCCGAGTAAGTTAGGGGCTTATAAAAATGCCATGATAATAATAATATTATTTCACCGTCCATTCGTCACGTACTTCGGGGTTTGAAACTTTTTTTTTTTTTTGTTATTCGGGTTTTCAGGCCCGCAACAACCCCAGAGGGCACTCACCGTAGATTTTATCATAACAAAAAAACAAAAGAACCCGATTGCAACAACAATCGGATCTAACGGCTCGGCGGGCAGTTCGGATCAGTGGCATTTGTGACGAGTTCGTGATGCCACGGGTGCGCGGGGTCACGGGTGGAAAATGGTTTGGCTCGCGGAGTCTCACGTACGGTATACCGGTGCTCGAGCACGGTCTCGATAACTCACCCTAATCCATCAAGTGCCATATCTGGACATGAAAAATTTTCCAAGAACCAGTGTTTTTACATACAAATTCGAGGATCTTGGCTCCTCTATCTCCTTGCACGGGTAGATAAACGGGTGCTGTACGGTACCGTGGATGAACCCGCAAGAGCACGGTAAGTGAGCCATCTGGGGTGAAATCAAGTGTATGTAAGCTGCAAACAAACTTGCACGACAGCAATAACAGGCTCCATGTGAATAGAAAAATTACTGGGTCTGTCTAATGGTTTTCACTCACGTCTCTTCAAACCCCCGAACGCCTCCTCTCCTTGCGTTTACAGTCTTCAGAAACTTTGGTGCGGCCTTAGAGTTCGCTGTCGTCGGTTGTTGGTTTATAGACATTGAATATCACCCTAAGCATGTTAACGGTATGACAGATATGGCACAGTATAGATGTGGTGAACGAGTGAGTGAGTGAGCAGGTAAATGTGCTCGGTCTCGCCTTATCACATTACCCTGTCAAATGTTCTACACGTCCTCTCTGGATTCGGAAGGTTAATTTTTGATCATGGGATGTCACTCGAGGGGCACCGGTGCAGATTGTTGGAATTTGCCCCAATGTGCGGAAGCGAAATGGTAAAACACTTTTGCGCAACTCCAATTCGCAGTGATATTCTTACTTCTTGCTATCAACCAACACGAGAGGGCCAAATGGCCGAACATATATAGAGAACTTCAGTGACCTCATCCCTCATGTGAAAGAACCTGTTTCCCGTCATCAGCCCATAACGCATGATGAGTCTTAGCTGTGTATACGCCTCCAAACTTGGAGAGCGCAAATAAGAAGCCTAGCCGATACGAAATAGCCGGCGCATAATCAAGAACCAGCCAACCATGTCTCACCTCCACATAAGAGATATCCCGATAGGACAGAGTGACATAGGAAAGAAACGCTTGCGACAAAGCCGTTGTTTGAGGGCAATGGAAGACTCGGACAGTAAAAAGAAATTCAACACAGATAAGGGGTTGTTGTTGTGAGGGGCTTAGAAGGGTGGAGCACAGGGAGCGGCATTTTGCCCGTTAGCTCTGAATGGGTTGGCTAGATTTTGCCTTTTGTTTTTGTTCCTTTCTTGCAGAACTAACTTGGCCAAGAAGGCGAGAGAGGGGAAGGGAGAGGGTGGGATAAATGGAAATACAACTAGAACGAGGCGAGCGTCGAACAAAACCAGTTTGCCATTTCAGCTCAAGTTCTAGAGAATAATAAAAGAGCTTAGAAGAATGGAAGCGAAATAAAGACAGATCACGACAAAGCAAAAGTTCAGGAAACTGCCATGTAGTCAATCCCAGCCACCGCCACCCATGCTCAAGCCGCTTCCTTCGCTGCTGTTACCTGCTTCCGCGATGTCCTTGGGCATTGGGTTCTGGGGCATTGGGTTCTTGGGCGGCAAGATGTTTGCTTGCCTGTTGTCGGCCTCATCAACGAATCCAATCTGGACATCCTCAGCTTTCTGCCAGATTGGGCGGTAGAGGTTTGGCGCAGGCTTTGAGCTGGTGCCGTCTCCCTCCTCACTTGGAAGTCCGATTTCTGCCATTTTGACAAGAGCATGAAGGGTATATGCCGCGTCGTTTCCTGTTTGTTTGGGGATTACTAACCGTCTGCGGAGAAAATTAGAGATGTGAGGGGAAAAAAGAGTTCACCAGCGTTGTGCAGATGCCTGGAATCAACACCAAGGTCATACAGCATTGGCCCCAAGCCTTTGCTTTGGTGATCATTCATAACTGCCTTCCACAAGCAAGTGGTGTCGATAACTTCCAGACCGGCAATGTTGCCAACATCGTAGCCAACTGCCATCAAAAAATCAACGTCGGTCCTAACATCGTGCCCGACAAGCACAACCCTTCTTTTTTCACCGTACTTGTCATAATGGCGGAAGCACTCGCCGATTTTCTCGGGGAGTTGTTTCAAGGGCACAAACTCAGAATCTCCAAACATGAAACGGTCGGCAGCGTCGGTAACAAACTGTCCATTACGCATGTTTACATGCTCGCTAACACGGAAATGGCGGCTCTTGATGAGGTCGATTATAGCGTCACTCCTGCGGGGGGGAGGACTGACTAGATCAAAGCTATCCTGAATAGCTTTCAAGACGTTTTCGCGGGTCGGGGCATTCTCTTGTGGGGGAGGGAGTTCCGTGGTGTCAAGAGTGGAGATGCCAACCTCAGTGATTATGTTGTGATTGTGCTCGAAAGCCTCGACGTCAATGCTCACAAAGACCGGAAAGGTTTTTTCCATCTTAGACTCAGGATTGTGTTGAATGTATTCGAGATGATTCATTGCGGATTTGACTTGGGACTTCCAAGTTTCCATTGCCTGAAGTCTCCTCGCTGCATTTCGTTTGGACTTGCCACTCTTTTTACTGGGTCCCTTCCTTGCCGGGCTGCCGAATTTTTGCAAAAGTTCGTCTAATTCCTCCTTACTCTCGAAATCACCCATGAGAATAGGGACATCCTCCTTGGAGTCTAATGTGTAGGAAATTTTCTTGGGGGGGAAATTCTGAAAGAGGCGGATGCTGGTTTCGGCGGCAATCTCTTTGAAGAACTGATCTACCTGATCCCAAGAGATCAAAAGAGTTTCGCAAACAGTAGTCTCGTAGACGTATCTAGGGTCCAACATTAGGTGACGATGCGCTATCCAAATGGGGAAGGATAAACCGTGATGTAACAAACATTCGCCAGCCGTAGGCATGAAAAGGCTTAGAATCAAAGAAACGGCTGACAACATGCTGATCGGCTTTGGATAGAAATTTGTAAGGAAAGGTTCTCAAGGTTTTGTATTCCACAAAGCTATCCATGTTGATCTTGGTTTTGGCAGCCTTGGGAGGGGTGGGTCTAGGCTTTAGCTTGTGGAGTTTTAAGCTCTTTGATGGACGTTTGTGTTCGGCAGACTTTAAGGCGCCAGTCGAATGACTAAATTCTAGGCAAGCCGTCAGTGGTTGTGGTTGTAACGGTAGGGGTGATCTAAATGGTCGTGGTTGTGGTGGCACTGGTCCTCGGAGGAGGCTCTGTGTGGAGTAATATGTGCCCCGTGATCTGGGGCGAGATGGCAATGAGTGGGGAAAAACTCTCCGCTGTAAGGGAATTACCGGCAGACCTGTTCGCATCCTTCGCGAACAAAATTCTCTCCCCCGTCCAGTAACCGACAGGGCGCTGGATATAGAACTGTCTGTAGAGTCAGCTGATAAGGAGTGAGGTTTGATGTAAATGCTCAAGATGTTTGTAGTGCTTGTCAAAGATGTTTGTAGTGCTTGTCAAACAGAAGTTTTTCGGTTAGATGCCAGAAGAGGGTTAGGGTTGAAAGGGAGGTTGTGGGGGTGGTGGGAGAGGGAAAGCTTAGCTTGGACCCTGAGTTAGTAAGATACCGGTGTGGTACAAAGTATTCTCTATCGCAGTTAGACTGGCACGAAAAGAAAAAGCCTTTTAAATTCGTGATGTTTCAAAAAGGGTTGGTTGCTCAAGCCATTGCTACTGAGGTGGTCGTTCTCTCACTTTTACTGTGAGTACCGCATTGCGTCACCTTTTTACCCATTTTCGACTTCTATGTCCTCAATCTCGATTGATTGAAGAGTATATCACCATAATAGACGAACTTGAGAGTTCAAAGTTTGGTTCCAAGCGAGGGATGCGAGTAGTATTGCATCCTGTGGACGCTGGCTTGTAGAGTGTACCGGTATGGTCTGCCGGCGTGGGGCACTGTCAGACGGGACCATAGTTGGAGAGATTTAAGATGCATTATACGAGAACAAACGAATATTATACATTCTTGTTGAACAAGAGAGTAGCGTACTCTTCTGTACAGAATTGTCTTTATTTCTCAGCACAGGTATCATACTGTATTTTACGGGGAAAGGGGCATCTTGCATGGACCGACAGACGCAGGCAACCCTACCTGGTTCCGGTGGCTGACCGATAATTAACAACCTTGTTGAGATCCCTTCCAAAACAAGCATGAGAGGAATGGGTTGCTGTCAGGTGTCATGGTGTGTTCGGTAGGTACCCGCTTACGCCACATTGGACTCAACAACAACATCAACCACCTCCACACTTCGCCAACCTTTCGAACTCGCACACACCTCCCCCTCCTTACACCCACCCCCACAACCCCCGCACCCCATACCCATACATCACCTCCACAATCAAAGCTTCTGGTCTCACAATATTTCGTCTTTTGCTATTTTGTTTTTCGGTTACAATCATGGAGGAAGCGGTCGCGTCGCCCGAGTCCCTAGTGGACCCAGACGCCGTGAACATTACTCGCGAGTTCATTGACTGTCAGCATTTCCCCACCGTGGGCCCCCGCCACTTTTGACGACTACTCTGCTGACATGAGATTATCGCAGTTACCGAATTCCTTCCAGCGGATATGTATCGTTCGTTACAACTTGTCCGTCAGCTCAAGAAGAAGGCCGCCGACCACAGCAGGAACGTCGATTCGCTTTGTAAGGAATTTGCAAGCCTACCCGAACAGAGCCGCGTCCTACCTCCCAGCCTCGATGTTCCACTTGCCGATTATGTTTGCCCTCCCATGAGCGAGAGGGAAACGGAGTTAAGAATCAGAATATCCGGTGCGATCAAGGACGCCCAGTTCGCTCATCAGGAAGCGAAGGCCGAGGCTGAGAGAGCTTCGCAGAATGTACGGGGAAAACAATATATGCTACCCTTGCCTGTATTATTTTGCTGATTGGGCCTAGATCAACCGTCATCATGCTCGTATCGTTGCGATCTATGGTGGCCTCTGTAAAGTTACAATACCGCCGGACGAACCTGAACAGAGGGCTGTCGAGAGGCAACAGACCGATGTTCGGAAAATAAAAATCCGCATTTCCTCCCAAAAGGCAGCTCCAGCAGGTCGTCACCCCCGTCTCCGTGGTTCCGCTTCGATTGCGCAAACTTCTCGCTCACGCCAAAAGCAGCGGGAGAGAAATAACAGGGACGATGACGGTGACGATAATGAGTGGGAGGATATACCATCGACACCATATAGTTACGAAAAAATAAAGAAGAAAAAGAAACTACTTGGTGGAATATCTAGACGTGGACAAAAAAACAATAGCGAGTCTCCATTTGTTGGTGGGGCTAAAGCCAGAAACGAGGATGGATCTTTGATCCCTAATAGCTTGCTTCCCTGGAATAGGCTTACGAATGAAGAGTTGGCAAAACTGCGAAAACGAATGAAGAAAAATTCTGGCTGGACACCATCTGTTACTATGATAATTCGAGAGCTTGAAACGTTGGGTCGAGGGCCTAAGCACAAGGAGAAATATGAGGATCAGTGGGGAGGTGGCAGGGGCGATGAGTTTCTTAAAATATACGGACCGGAAGATGGTGGAATTGGCGATCCAGAGAAGATCGCACCAGATGATGGGGCAGGAGTTCGTGAGAACAAGGGTATGAAGCTTAACCGTGCCAAAAAACGGAAGCGGGAGGAGGAGAGAAAGGAGAAAGAGAAAGAACTGGAGCGCGAGAAATTGGAGGCAAAAATCGAGGAGGACGAGAAGCTCCGCTTGAAGCTTGAACATGAAGAAGCTGAGATGAAGAGAGAGATTCAAGAGGAAAAGGAACGTGCAGAGCTTGTGAAGCGCGAAAGGGAAAAGGAAAAGGAAAAGGAAAAGGCAAAAGCTGAAGAGGAAGCGGCCACTGCCGCAGCCGCAGCCGCAGCCGCAGCCTCTGCAAAGGAGGAGAAGGAAAGGGAGGATGCCGCGATAGAAGAAAAGGCTAGGGCAAGTGCTGCTCTTAAGGAGCGAGAAAAAGCTGCCGCCGCGGTAGCGGCAGCATCTGAAGCACGGGTGCCTCAGCCCATCACTCGATCATCTTCAATCAGCACTCCGGCTTCATCCTCTACCTCTTCTGAATCATCCTCCAGCGGAGAAGACGAAGATGCCGAAATGGCCGACGCAGTCTTAGAAGAGTGCACAGCATCACCCCCAATCCCCACTCCGCCCCCGCCCCCACCAAAGCCCCGTCTCGGCCGCCCTCCGAAAAACTCTAAACCCCCAAAAACCCCCAGCTCCGATTCCCCGCCTAGTTCCGGTGAAAAGCGCAAGCGCGCCCTATCGGCGGCAACACCTATCCTGCCGACCCCCTCTCTCGCTGAATCCCGCGCGAAACGCGGGACTTCTGTTGCCGCACCCCCGACCGGAACAGTGTCACTCGCCGTCGGCCGCAAGCGCTCAAACGTCGCTGGGCCCAAACCGAACAAACCGACGAAACCGAGCGTCGGTAGAAAGAAGGGCCTCGTGGCGGGTAACAGCCGCAGACGCGTGGATGTTCAGGATGTGGATGGGGCCGGGGAGTGGGTTGATGAGGAAGATGAAGACTTGAAGACTTATTGCCTTTGTGATGAGGTCTCGCATGGATTTATGGTTCAGTGTGATAATGAGCAGGTTTGCTTTCCCTTACTAGTTTGTGTACGTGGGTGGGAACGATGGGTTGCTAATTCCTGCGTTTCGTTTAGTGTTCTAAGAAGTGGTTCCACATCGACTGTGTTGGACTCACCGAGCAAGTAGCGAAGGATAGCAGCGCGCAATGGTTCTGTCCGGATTGCGATAGTGGGGGGGGGAGGGGGAAAAGGAGGAAGAAGACTTGATCATGTTTTTTGTTATTTTCTTTTTTCTTAATCTCACTTTGCTTTCTTCGTATTACACCTTATTACACCTCATCATATAATCACCATCGCTACTACCTCCTACCTGCTACCTATCTACACCACCTCTTGGGCATTTACCCACCTGCCCCTCCTATATCTCCCCATCTGCATTAGGCAAACCATTTCCCCTTCCTTCTTATCTCCTATCATCATCATCACTACCACCACCCCTACATCCATTCCTCTTCCTTTCTTTTTCTCTTTTCTTTCATTTTTTTCTTTCATATTTCCTCCTCCTTCAGCCCTGCATTAACTTACATTACCTATTTTTTCCCCAAACGGAAGCAAATCATTGGGGCTTGGCGCATGTGCGGTGTATCATAGCGGATTATCCCTTTCTTTTCTCGTCTTCCCTTCTTCTGTCTGATACTCTTCTGTGTGAATAGCTTGGTTCCCTTTTTTTCTTTTCGTTTTTCGTTTTTTCTTTTCACTTAAGTGAGGGCTGAATGCGTGCGTGCGGTCAGGTTTGGGTTGGGTTGGTTGGGCTAGGGGTCTCTTTTGGGGGTTATTTCTGGCTTGGTTGGGTTTGCTTAGTGGGTGGGGGAGGGAAGGGGTGCTTGTGGTTGTAGCTGTGGTTGTAGCTGTGTCGCTGGAGGGGGTAATAATCTTGTAAGATTAAGTAAGAACCGGATTCCTCTTGTGGGGGGAGGGAGTGGGATGTGTGATTGTGAAATTGGAGGTGGCTAGGCGGGAGTTTCTTGTGGTATCCGATAGCATAGTAGCACGGTGAGTATGGGGTGAATACGTACGCACTCGAGCACTTTGGGCGATCTTAATGACCGAGCTTGCTAGCACATACAATAGCTCATGATCTGCATTCCGCCGTAGTATATGTCCGCGATGGCCCCCTTGTTACTTGGACAGTTTCACTTGTCCACCTATCTTGCCGACCCCACTACTCCAGCTATTTTTGCTAGCCAATGCTCAGGCCAATCCTGTATAGCTACTATAATAGAGCCCTATCAGAACCGGATCCTAAGACGTAGACCGCCATGCAAGCAGAAGGCTCCCAGAAGGATTTGTAAGGAGAGAGGATGGCAATGTAAAATTGGGAGATTCCTCGGACCCGTCAAAAACTAGCGGTTCACTGAAATCCCCCTCAACGTTTATACCTACAGTATTATAACCTACTGTACCTGTCGTACCTAAAGTGACCAACTAAAAGCCTTGGTGATTGGGCGGCCCCCCACCAAAAAAAAGAAATGGGCACAACCCCTCACTTTTCCAATTGTCGACAGCTCATCGAAAATTAAACCTCCTTTTCTAGGACCCCTGATCCGGAGCCATTCCATCCGTGCGGTATCTCACGATAAATTCGAGGAATGCTCATCGCCAACTGAAGCCCTCACAAGACAAGTTCATAAAGTTCTGTCATTAGTTGAAAGTCTTCACTATCGTCGGTTCACTGGGGTGATTTGGCCCATCAATGCAATACAACTATGCCATAATCTTTAGTGATGGTAACACGATGAAGAAGGGCTCTGCGAACTGTTTGAGGGCAGTTTCTACACGCGTGTGGCTGTTGCACTTGGTTAGTTTTTGGGAAATCATTCCTTAACAGGATGAGTTTTTCGCTGTGAATGCGCCTGATAATCGAGGGTTTTGGTCAGTCATTTTGGTGCCTTCTTGTTGCGCACAATTCCCCACCGGCGCTATTTCCCAAGTATTCTCCTGGAAGCACTCCCCCCGTGAGGCACCTAGGATATAAGTAAATTGACTCCAACCCATAGCGCATGAGCTCTGATGGTCTCCTACGAGTGAGAGGTTGTGACTAGGTTTTTGGGGTGTGCCGGAGGGCGGGTGGCATAGCAGCTTGGGGGGGGGGGCTTTGCGTGGGCGGGAGGATGCACAGATGGTATTAGATACGGATATTCGTGAAAGTCCATAACGCCAGCTTTGTGCTTTTGGTTTCTTTCGATTTGGAGATAAGATAGGTCTTCCAGGATGCTGGTGGTTGAGAGAGGGTGAAGCATCATGGCTCATTACATCTCATCAGAGATCTAAGGTTCGTCCCTGGTTCAGTTTCTTTTTTCCTAGCCTATGATATCATTTTTATATCTTTCTAAGAAGCTTACTTGTGCAGTACTATAAGTCAACGTTCTCGAAGTAATTGTTCCTCTTCCCCTTTCTCAGCGGAGTCAGAGTAAACCCTACTGCCCCTCCCCGTTTGCTCTCCTTTGGTGATTAGATTGATTCGGAGCTTTTCTATATAACCGGCTGCTGGAGCATCCAATTGGGTTGGGTCACCCCAATAGACGCCTCGAGCATTACGACGGTGGTACTCGTGTGCTCACAGGACGACAACTGATGTCAACATCATATACCGGTACTTATCGCAATGCGGACGGGAAGGTAGAATGCGCTATCTGATTTATGAGTCAATCCTTTGTCCCTTCCCAACTTTCTTCTTTCCCCTCAAGTTCACGGGGTTCAGCATCCCGCTCATAAAACCTGCTATTACACCACCCCGGGCAGCACTTCCGGGCACTGTGCATGCCCCAGCACATCCCAGAGCCCGCAGTGCAGAACACCGGACGAGAGGCGAGATGACAGATAGATAGGTATGCCTACTTCATTGAGATAACAAATTCATTTCCCTTCCTCCCCACCTATCTATCAGTATGCTTAGAGTAATTCCCGAGGCATGCACGGCACAGAAAACTACCACCCCAATGCAGCTACACCCATTCGGTAGACGCTATGTATCATAATACCCCCCACCAGTCTGCGTCCGCACGATAGCACACAGCCTTACACAAACAGAATACATTCACACTTCCAATCCTCGGTCAATGAATGAACCAGGTCACCCTCTGCTGTCATCAGCCCCTTCTGCCTATGGGCCAACGGTTAACGCAAACGCAGGTCACAGTCCCCTCCCACAGCGCTAGTATTATTCTACCGGAGGAATGGATGGAAGAATTGTTGGGAATCAGACAGCTTCAGCCCTCACGTGGTGGAGAACTTTTTATCATAAAAGCGAAGGCTTTATATCCAAAGCAAGAGCAGCGCGTCTAGTTGGCCAGGTCGAAATACAAGCATTTAACTTGGGTAGTACGGGAAGACGGCCTATCATATCATACCGTAATCTCCGCTAATCTTTCTTGAACCGGCGTGAGTTCCTGATCTGGCTTGTTGGGGTAAAGTATGAGATTACACCATTGCCACATGACGTTGACTGGGAGGTCGGTCATGAAATTTCGCTCGTCTGTTAATTACTATTTCGTGTTGAAGCCGGTACAGTCCCATTCCAAAAGTTCTCGCACCCTGGCTGGTACCGTGACAAATTTCCATACCAGATGTACTTGTATTATAGCCCTTCTTGTCGCGGTACTAGCCAGGGTGCGATAACTTTTGGAACGAGGTTCGCGCGGGGTCTGTCTAGTGATGGATCAGGAAGTGCTCCTTAGAAAAGCACAGTGCGGTTTTGGTCGCCTGCCACTCTAGCTGTGTTTGGTCATTATAGTGTTCGTACGCCTTCACTGTTCTGCTATATACGTCCACTAACTTATCGGCTGTCTTTTTAGTGATTATTAGTTAAGCCACTTCTATACCGCCCCCTCATTTCATAAACATAACATTCCTGTACTCTAAGTAAATGTATAAAATGACGAAAAGCCACAAACTACTCTAGGGATCAACCCATAGCCTTTTTCCCCTTCTTCTTTCTACAAGTTACGGACATAAAGAACCCGAACACAGGGATGAAGAATTTGTATGGCAAAATGTCTGTGCGTGTCTGACCGCCCATACAAAATTCGGACTCAAATGTTCGGGTTCTTTATGCCTGTAACTTGTACATGGAGGTTCAACAATTAGTGGTTTTCTTACAACTATTGCCGCAGCTTGTTATTATGCTCGAATATACCAGCGATGCTACTCGTAGATGCCCCGGTGGGTTTTAGAAACCCTCACCGGCTCGGGCATAGATAGAGGAGCCAACTGGATGTCTTGCTACAGTTCGAGGTGGAGGCGCAGTGCTCGAGTACGTCACCTCACCAATGTGAGATGAGAGGGGTATAGCGGGGTCACCGGAGAGAATGGGAGGAGCAGACCGAACTCTAACGTAGCAGTACGGTGTAGCACTTTGCTCGCGAAAAGGCATGGTTTCCCAATTTCTTGGTGCAGACTATGGAGCTAGAGATTCTAGCTTCCATACTTCTCCTTGAACCATTCCGCGTACAGAGGATAAGGAAGTGATTCGACCATCATAAAGAATCCAAACTCTCAAATCCCTCTTCTTATCACCGTTACCACCAACCCAACCCCTCTTCTCACAATCAAGTGAGACGTTCCCACCCCGCCCCAAACCTCCAACATCCAAACCAACACATCTCCGCAAGCACCACTCCAGAAAACCCCAGGCTCCTCACTGGCGAGGAGAGAAAAAAAGATCAACCTTGACCTGGGCAACTTAATAGAAACGAGGACGGCCCCTCGTTGGCCCGTAAAAATACTGAAACAGCCCCACTTTCTTTCTCCCTTCCCCCACCGGGGCCAACGGTTTGAAGTATGTTTCAGGCGGGATCGCCAGAACTTCACCGAGACAGCGTCCAATTCTTCAACCCTAGCTCCGACGGGAGCTCAAACGCGCGCTCTCTCTCTCTCTCCCATATCGTGGGCAAAACTCAAATGCTGATGAAAGTAAGCAGGCAAGGAAGAATCCTAACCTCAGGTTGGACGATGGGGTTGGGAACTTTGATGAATGGTTGGCTTTAGTATAAATTGTGGGGTGGTCCTCTTGTGCCGCCGAACTCCCCGGAGAGGGTTTGAAGTTAGTTTTTCTATATTCTTTCCTGTCAATCGATTGAAAGACGGATGGGAAAGTGCTCCCGGGGGGGGGGGGGGGTGTATGTTATGCCGCGTGTGCTGTACTGCACCGTGCCTGTTAGATTTTTATGCGCGGTGCGGAGTATGAGTATATAATTTCAATACCTGCCTGTTATCAGGTAGTGCTCCGGATGGATCACCCAGAGAGCAGATATGCTTCAAGAACTTGAACCCCCTGTGGTGAAGGAGCTGTCTTGCGAGTGAGAAGCCGTGACTAGGATGTAGATGATTGTGCATAAGGATGAGTAAGTTTAGCGGTTTTGAGAGGCTTTGAGAGAGAATGGTGGCTTTGTATATCCCGGCAAAGCCTATCAGCACTAGCTAGCCAGGTAAGTGATCGTTCATTTACTTGTGTTGACCGGCTGTCCCTGATACAGAAGTGGGACTATCGTCGCAGTGATTGAGTGAAGCATGGTCTGGAGAAATTAGGTACGTAACGGTTAGTTTTGTCATTCTAACTTGGAAATCTAGAGTTCGCCCCTCCTCCTCCTCTTCCCTTTCATCACCCCCTCCATCTATCCTCTATTGGCTATTATAGCCCACGTTGCACGAGTATGTAAGCCCGCTCGTTATGCTCCAGTCTTGCTCTCATGCATTTTTTTTCCAAGAACTGTACTTGCACATGCACACGTGCGTCCGCCTATCATACCACCACCCCCCCGCCCTCTCCAAAGCCAGGACGGCATAGAGCTTTCCACCATTTCCTCCCAATTCCCAGCGCGCGCAGCCCCGGGTTTTCCCTCCACCAATCTACAGTACACAAGTCTAATATCAAAAGCATTCCCAAATGCCCAGAAAACCAACCCTACATCCACTACCTCGAGATAATAATAATAATATTGTATGCCCAATCTGTGCCTCTCAATGGCTCTTCCCCACCCACCCCCCAAGACCACGGGAAACAGCCGTTCGCCTACAAAGCGTCTGCGAGAACACCAAGACTACCACGTATGATATCGCGCCCCCCCAAGAATCCATCACGCTCTCGCAAACACAATGGAATTTATGAGCATTATATACATACACCCTCCACCAACCCAGCCAAACAACCTATCAAATTCCAATACCCAGCAACACATATTCATCGCAACGCATATCCGCCCAGCTGCCCAGATGTAGATTCCCCCCACCGTATTGGCCAGTTGAGTTATTGCTTCTTCTTCTTCTTTCTTTTCTTTTTTCCCTTTTTTCCTTTTCTTCCCTTTCCCCTTCCTTCCTTCCTTCCCTTTCCCCCTCCCTCCCCCCCCCCACCCATCCACCAACCCCATAGAATACAGTTACCGGTATGACAACCCACGCACTTCGTAGGCAAAAGGGTAACACAATTACGACTCGGACACCACTGCGCCCCCTGCGGCTCTTTACGCACAGCACAGAACGCCGCACTATATGAGCAAGAGAATAATAATACTGTATGGATACGGTACTATAGGCACCATTAACGGTAAACTCAGGTTGGGTAAAAATTTAATAAACTCATCTCCCTTCCCCCGTCCGTTTGTCCATGTCCATATTATGCATAGTACCGTAACTTGCCACAAAGTTCTAAGCGACGGTAAACGGTACAAGTAGGTTACCGTATCACATCTCCGCTTGAACCCCGTCCGCATGATGATATCGCAGAGCCTTATATACAACCTACGGTAATCGAGTTATTTGCAATTCCGGTTCCTGGCCAACTGATCCACCAATCAGGCAAATCCAGCACCCGGATGGTTTTGTTGTGCTATGCTGTTTTCGGTGTGATTTCGCATGGGTTTAATATGACTACCGGACATTTGTTGTTGTTCACGTGCTAACTTAGTGTTTTTTTTCTATTACTATTATTACTATTAATATTATTATTACCATTGTACTACTAATACGGTAGGAGTAACCCTTGGGGAAAGGAAAAACTTCTCGTAATAATAGTAATCGCTTCCATACATAATTAAAAGCTAAAAGAAAGCGTCGCATTCACTTTGACGGGGGGGGCGTGATCGATAAATAAGCCTGGTTGCGCGAGATTCTACTTGCATGGTAATCTCCACTCATCTGTCACCTTCCTAGAACCGAACAGCGCGGGTGGGATCGAGATCTGGTTCGTTCGTTGAGTTAGGGTGTGTTATAACAAGGGAACGCCCTGCGCGATGGAAAGGAGATGCTATGATTGATCATGGGAGTTCGCTTCGTTTGCTATCATTTTGTTTCTATATTCTACTCGAGGAGATGAACTACGCCGGCTACGCGTGTCCACTAGGATCAACCCGTCGCCTCGTCCTTTTCCTTTCCTCTCTCTCATGCTTCCCCCCGCCGGCAAAAGCGAGGCTGGGGGAATTAATAAACAGTTACTCGTACCGGTAGAGTAATTACTGTTACCGGTACTTGTGATTGTACCGTAAAAATCTCTTGGGATCCGCCATCTCCGTCAACGCTATAATCTCCGGGCTCAGAGATAAAAAAGGTGTCGAGAGAGGTTAGTGCTTTCCTGTCATGGTATGGGATCAGCTCTCAAGATGTGTTGAATCTCATTAGACTAACTGGTATTTGCGATTCTGTCGACCTGCCAAACTAACCTATGCTAGGCTGGCGGAGGTGGTGGATTCCAAGAGATTTTACGGCACTGTACGGCACTCGTAGCCAAAAAAGCTACAGCACCGGTAGGGAGGTGTTCCTGGCACCACCAGTGCTTGGCCTCGCACACATAGAGTGCACATAGGGCGGTAGGGTAAAGCTGGATGCGAAGCGCCGCCCTTTCCCTCCTTCCCCAGGAACGGGACCAATTCGCAACAATTCATTTACCCAAGCAGCAAGAGGGGAAGGGGGAAGATTGGCGATAGCGAGCGCATGGCGAGTGCATACGTGATCACTCGAAGATATCGCGAGATCTGACATCCATCTGGAAGGAAGTAACCGAAGACGAAGCAAGTCACTTGAGAGTGGTTGCGCCTAATGTGGAATAAATCGTTTCAGAATAATTGCGGGGGGTGGCGGCGAGAGGGTGAGTGGATGGGTTGGTTGGTGCGTTTGATTTGGTGACCGGGGTTGGGGATTCTGCGGTTGACTGCCGGTAGGGTAAGGTTATTCCTCGAGATTAAAGGTGTGGGAACAAATGCGATATTTTTAAAAGGAAAAGGAAAGAACATAGGGATGGTTAAAGAGGAGGAAGAAGGCTATTAGGTTTTGTCGATTTAAATAGAGAGTCTTTCTTTGGCCTCATCTCGTCTTCGCGATTCGTTTGGCTCGTTCCACAGAAGGTCGGTTGTTCTCGGGACCCAACCCCTTGCATACCCGCCTTTACGCGATGAGAGAAAGTGGTCGGGGGTGGAAGGGTGGAAGGGTAGAAGGGTGGCTCTTCTTCCTCTCGCACTTTCTGCACTGTTGATCCTCCAATTGTCTGCCGGGCGGACCTGATTGGGGGAGGCGATTGCGAGATTTGCTCTTCAATGCCCACCACCGCTGCAGCATTCCCTTTACCGGTATTTCACACACACTGGATGGATGAATGGATGGGAAAGTGTATTTCTTTTGCTGTTGTTGGCTGATGCCAGGAAATGATAGGTGGGTCCGTCTCAGCCGACCAGTTGTTTGGAAAAAGAAAAGTTGCGAGATGATTGAGCAATTGGTTGCAATAGGGTGGAGGGATATAATAATGACGATAAACAATGAGGCTTCCCTACCCGTACCACCCTTTCCAGCTCTCATAAATTTGACTCGTTACTGCGGGTTGAAGAGGCGGGGAAGGAAGGGGTGGAGGGGAGGGAAATCTTTCAAAAAGCCGTTGTGCCATGCACGCTGTTTGTCTTTAGGAAACGTCAACTTGAACCAATGAGAAATCTTGGTACAGGACCTGGGGTTCCAGAAAGGGAGGTACCAGTGGGTGATCCGTAAAGGTGTCTTCTCCACCACCATTCCATTATGGCGAGGAGCTTGAATAGGACTTTCGAGCTTGCCAACAACCGCTTCGTGACACAGGTAGAGATTTTCCCACCATGGCGGAAAGGGGTTCCAATAACGAGCAAGGTGCAATTGTGCTCGAGTGCTTGCAGGTGAAAGGAGGTTTTTTCTTTCTTTCCTTTTCCTTGGCGACGTACAATGTACGGTACTCGAGTAGTGAGTTTAATGAACCACCCTTAACTGGTGAGTACCGTACTCGTACAAGTACCGGTAGACTCGCAATCATGGATTCTTGACAACTCAAAAGGTACGGGAATCAGGATGCCTAGCACTTGCATCAGAGAAGCCCAACGCCAGAATCGAGGAATTGGGGGAAAGTCATGGTAACGTTTTGGCAAGGGTTCAGGTTGCGCTGGAAATGCTTTTTTTTCCCACTCACCAAAATCCTCCATCCATCGTGGCACAAGTTGGCGCATTTGCACATAGCGCCACTGTGCACGGCTGTTCTACGGTAGACTCTGATCCCACACTGTATGATACACAAAGGGAAATTACGGTTGGGCCACAGGGCATCCAGATGGTGCCTGAGTGGAAATGCTGTTTCGCAGTGGACCATGATGAACTGTGTGCCGGGATCGAAAATACTCTAGCGTATGGATGGCTTTGCTGGCTAATTCCGGATCTCTGAATCCTGGTATCATTGCAATGTCAACTCTTGCTCTTGTTGCCCTTGAGTTTAAAAAAAGTACATGTCTAACCTGATCTCTTTTACTTGTACCGCTACCAGTACTGGTGCAGGTACGAAATGCGTGAACTGGTCGATGTCTTCGGACTCGTGATAGCCACATGCTGTGATCTATCTTCAGAACCTTCTTTCTTTCACCTGTGAAGTCACGATGCGTCTGACTGGCAGCCTTATGTGCAAGTCTCGTACCTGGGGTGTATGCACAGTGGGTCAGATGTCTGCCAGCTGGCAATGGCAAAGTTAGGAATGAAAAAGATCAAAAATAAAGTGGAAAGAGCCTATCGATACCGGCACAGTCTGCCAGGCCCTTTTCCTACCTGAATGCGGTTCTCTTCTTCTCGTGCACCGGTAATGTCTCCTTTGGTGATATACATCCTGCACATTTGGGAAAATGAAAATGTGTCTAGCCGTTGATTAAAAGCAATTGAGCCGTGGGAATTTGTGCCAGGCGAGTAGTGGCTTCCTAAACAAGGTGTTGATGTCCTGATGTCCGATTGTTGATATCTTTCGTTACCGTAATATCCTTTTTCTTTCTTTCTTAGCCATCCCTTTTTATTTTTATATTTTATATTTTATTTATTTCCCCACTGGTTTATCTTGCAGAGCGAATCGTGATGGTGCATTCATAGACCTGAGTAGACGTAACTTCAGGGAGAAATCTGTATCATAACCCTTCTTTAACGCCAGTAGACAAACCTCTCTTGTTTCGGCTTCTCTGTTGGGGCGAGGGTTGTGAACGCGAGAATAACAAACATCTTGTCCCGAACCTTCCTCCCGCCGGGCCAATTTGCCCCTGTCAATTCCCTATTTCATTTTTTCGTCCCATCTCTCTCTCCCTCTCTCTTCTTTCACTTCACAATCTCCTCCGACCCCCCTTTCCCCCTCCTCTCTTTCCTTCTCTCCTCCCCCTTCCTCCTTTCCCTTCCCTTTTTTTTTGTTCCTACGACCTCTTGGGTCAAGCTTCTTTCCAGCTCGAGGTGTAAAGTGCACAGGATCATCGGTGAAAGAACTCCAGAGAAGGACTCCTAGCTAAGCTGTGGATAGCCTCTCAAGTCTCTCCTTTAAAGTTCTGCAGCCTGATACATACGTTTCTTATTTTTATTTTTATTTGGCTGCATTATTATATGCGTCAACATCGAATACGGTTCGTACCGCCATTTCGGACGTTGCGCCTTATGGAATTATGCAACCATCTTTTTTCTCTTCTCCGTCTGTCCGCTAACACGGTACTCAATCAAAATGCTGTAGCTAGGTCCAGCATCCAAACGGGTCCAACCAAAACACACTCGCTCTTTTCATAACCAATTTACCGTTCGACCTCGTGCCGGCCTTCACATTCGAATCATCACAGCGACCGCGTGCCCGCTCCTTGGCCGTGCAAAATTATTCTACGAGAAACAATCTCTTCTTAAAATAGAACTTCACTCTCGCCTCCACTCCAGAAGGGCAGCTTCTCGGCTTTTCTTGACCATTTTCACTCTCCTTCAAGCCCTCGGATTGGTGCCATCTCTTTTACGTCCTGCAACGCTATCGTTTCTTGGGACGTGCGACTGGACTCGCTTGGTTTGGGGGCTTTAGTTTTCGCTGATAGACTCTGGTTAGAAGGGGTTTTTTAGTGCCCTTATTTCTTTCTTTCCTTTTTACTGACGGCCCAATTACGATTCACAAACGAACCCATAAGAAATTATTGCTGTCGATTGGCTATCTATCTATCTATTTCCTTGTGTGCTGAGTAGCTTTGGATATGGAGAAATCTGGAAGGTCTGATAGCCACCATGGTGTAAACGCGGGAGGAGCCAACAAGAATACTGGAACGGATGATGATGAGGATTTGGACAGAAATGGAGTGGACCGGGGAGGAGGCAGTTTTGGGTTGGGCGCCCCGCAGACAATTGGGAGGATTCGGATTGAACCGGTTAGGCGCAAGATGACCCATCGCAGACACCAACAGTTACATGCCCGGCAGAATGGGGTTGTGAGCGGAATCACGGACCCAGTTGGGGATACTTTATCCAGTGTCTTGCCAAGTACTGTGAAGACAGGGGAGTACATTGCTACAACTCTCCCCACGCTCACTTCGTCCATTCCTTCTTCCATCCCAGAGTTATCGAGCCTCAGCATTCCGTCCAGCTCGTCTGGGACCGTGGTCCCTTCAACCTCACCTTCGGACTCAGCGAGCTCTCCAAATGTACCGGTCGGAAGCACCCAACAAACGGTACTCAGTTCTACCCCCCCTCCGTCCCCGGCGGAGACGTCTCCTGGGATGGTAATACCGCCCATCACAATTTCAGACATTATTTCTACTTCTCTGTCGAGAGCCGAGTCGCCGTCGCCGAGTTCTGCTTCGCTCTCGTCGTCTACCATAGTATTACCTCCATCGGCCACAGTGACGTCCTACTGGCCTTCCCTCATTGCGAAGAACGGGACCACCACGAGTAAGTTCTCCGGCCCTTCACCTCAAAGCATACATTCTCGATGGCTGCCATTGACCCACTTGACGTAGGCGACACGCGGCCTGCCTCTAGTACTACAATTGATGGCAGCGTTATTGTGTTCACGCTGGCTCCATCTCCGACCGATATTAATAACACTACGTCGAGTCGTAATGTTACTACTTCATCGACTTCGCTTTCGTCTACCTCGGGTTTGTCGCTTAACAGTACGACAGCAACAGAATCATCAACAACCATATCGCCGTCGTCGTCGTACCCGTCAGAATCCCTATGGCCTACTACGACATATGGGGGAGGTGGCGGTGGCGGCGGGGGAGGGGGTGGTGTAGCGTCAACAAACACCGCGCCATCGGTATCGCCGACCTCAACTGAGAGTTCTGGAGGAGGAGGAACACCAGTTCCTAAGCTTCTTGGTGGTGTGCTTGGGGGAGTTGCCGGTATGGCGCTAATCCTGCTGGCTATTCTCTATTTCATGAGGCGCCATAAACGTGAACTTGTAATTCAGGCGAGAGATGATGCTGGGTATGGGGGCCCGGTCCAACCAGCTGGGGACCCGCCTATGGCTGCGGTAGCGGGAGAACGAAGTTTTTACAAGGTGTCGGGACGCAAGTTACCTCCTGTGATTGGGGGTCCAAGGCCAGGGGAGTTTTCCTCTACAGGGTCTGCAGCGGAGTCCCCACACCATCGTGATGATGAAATCAGTTGGATTGGACCAGGAACCCCGGTTTCTTCTACAGGCGCGGGGCCCTCAAAGTATTCTGGAGTTTCTGGGGGCGCCCCGTCATCACCTTCGACTTCTAGCGCTCCCGGAAGTGCTACTACTCCTGTTGGACCTGCACCTATCCTACCGCCCGTTGGCGCAGCCGTATTAACAGGCCCTTCGAGGATCCCGGAGGAGCGCGAGAGTGATCCTGAGCTTGCTTCCCCCGGTGAGTCTATGCCACCACCGCCTCTACCGCCAATTGCCAAAACACCGAGTGCCCCGGGTAGTCAGACTGATGTTAGTCTAACATCTCCTACACGACCTCCGTTTTCCAGGGGGATGAGTTCTGTAAGCGTGGGAAGTGCAGGGAGTGGGAAAGAAGGACGCGCTATAGGAGAAGTACCCGCATCTGCTGGGCCATCCGTCCCCCCGGCCTTTGCAAGGCAAATGAGTGGTGAGCGGGTGGGGAGCGCGGGAAAGGATGGGGTGGGCAGATCGTTACCGTCACACGATGGCTCTCGAGCTTCACGGTTTACCGAGGACATTGTGTGATGGGGCCTTTGCCTTTCTTTTTTTAAGGCGAGCGATTGGGAGTTGGGAAACTAACTTTGCATTGAGATGCCTTGTCTTTTTTTACTTCTAGTGCTAGCGAAGGGTTAGCTTAATATGTCTTGTTCTTTTTTCTCGAGACATATCTTCTACTTTTGTGCTTGCTACTATAATTATTAGTATCAAGCGTAACTTTTAATGCCTTCTTTCTTTCTTTCTTTCTTTTCACTGTTTTATGGCGTTCTATTCTTACCCATCTTCATACCTGGATACCCATTTTTTTCTTCTACCTCTGTAAATTTTTTACAAGCGTATCTCTTGTGGAGTTCGAGATTTTATTTGACCTTTTTCCCTTTTCTTTCTCTACAACCCATGGGGTTGCCCCTTTCAGCCATACCATCCACATCGTTCATTCCCATCTTATCTTCATGTCGATTCTTGACTCTTTTCCCCCATCTGCCTCCTCTTCTACCCAGCCGTACGTATAGTACCGCGTCATACCATACTCATGGTCTGGGCATATTTTTTCCTCATCTTCCGACGCATGTATTAGTAGTAGTACTTACTCACTTCCACCGTACCTATTACCTATCTACCTACTTAGCTATTGTACCTACCGCCGGCACCCCCGCCCGTGCTGAAACGAAGCAAAGGGTGAAGGGAAGGAAAATCAAAAAAATCGCACTAGCGGAAACGTACATAACGTTCGTACCTTTACCGATCACACTGCATCCTCGCACTCGCCTCCTCATATATTATTATTATTATTATTACTATTATATTATTATAGTGTAAGGTAAACAGCCCCTCAACCTAACCTAGTCCAATCCAACCTATGATACGGTATTAATCTGTTCATCACCCTGCTTCCGCAACATGTGATTGCGCGAAAACCTCTTATCCACCAATAAACAAGAACGAGGAAGCGAGCGGTCCACACATTTGCGCACGGCTGGTGAAATAAAACGGCTTTTTGCGAATTGCTTTTTTTTCTCCCTTTTTTCCCTGCTTCCTTCATAATATTATTCACTTACCCCCCTCTCTATCGACGAGTGAGAAGGTGTGAAATGTGCACTGTACTCGAGTAACGGCAGGGTTACAGTACTGTACACAATTGATCACTCGTTGGATGAGGAGGCGGGGCTTCATGTCGTGTTGCATTCGTTTATGTGACCAATTGGGCCTCGGAGAGTGGGGTGAGTTAGCGAGGTGTGAGCACCGTATGCATGGAATAGCGTGGGATTGTGAGGGGGAGGGGGAGAAGTGCTCTCATGTGTGTATGCACGAGTATGCGAGGGTACTGCACGGTAGAGGTACAATAGCATGTAAAAGTGAGAACTGGGAGAAGTGCTATCATAGCGGTTACCTTTTTTTTTTTTTTTTTTTTTTTTTTTTTAAGGATTTTAGAGGTAGGCGGGGGTCAAGCTTTCCATCTTTCCATCTTTCTATTATAATGGGTGCTATATTATAGTTATATAGTCCGTATCGATAACTCCAGATGCCGGCACCGTACCGGACCGGAGGATGAACGAACGAACGGACGGACGGATAGAAGGAAAAGAAACTTGATCGTTGAACTATACTATAGTAAGTTATTTTCTTTCTTTCTTTCTTTTCTTTCTTTCTCTTCTTCTTCTTTTCTTTTCCCCTCTTTTCTTCCTTTTCTTCTCTTTCTTTCTCCCCCCCCCCCCCCCATCCCACCAATCGCGATGATTATTTGTATACTTTGTACCCGTGGAATGCCGGTATCATACTGTACCGGTCCGGTACGGTAGTCTTGGAATCCCCTCCCCCCCCCCCCCCACACGCGCACACACGCACGCACGCATACTTGTACTCATATTTGCTTAGTCTCGCGTTGTAGACGCTATCAGTAGGTGCGGCTGAAGGAAGGAAGGGAAGGAAAGCAAGGAAAGGAAGATTCGGGACTTTTTTTTTGTGTGTACTCTGTCGTATCATATAGGTACGAGTTACTTCTCTGCCACGCAGTGTGTGTGAAGTATATACGGATGTGTAGCTTGGCTGGTCATGTTGACGTTGGATTACGGTACATTGCGTTGGTTGATAAGTACTCGTACAGGTGCCGGTACCGTATGTATCGTTGATAAGGTATTAATAATCTACGGTTGGGAGGATGGTCAAGAGATACGATAGTATTATGATAAGTATTTTTATCCTTATTTCTGGTTCGCTGTTGTTGTAGGGGTTGTTGCCGAGGCTGCTGGTTGTCTTGGGGTATGATATGATATGATATGATATGATGGGATATATAGAGTGCTATATAGCTTTGGTTCCTTCGGCTGGTTTTTGTTGGGCGGGGTGGTATCGCGGTGGTGGTGGTAGTGGTTGTGTGTGAGATGTGGAGGGTGCGTGGTGAGTGCTGTGCGGGGGGGTCTCGGCGGTGATGGGGTGTGTGCTGGTATGTGTGGAGTGTACTAGTACTTGCCGGTACGTAGGGTCGCTGGGGCATGCCGTGATGCAGATTCTTTGGGATGTTGTATTTTGGGTTGCTGTTTGGAATGGCTAATGGCTAGCTGGTCTGGGTGAGTTCTGTTTTGGTTTAATTGCTTGGTTTGGATTGCCTGCTTTGCCTGCTTGGTGGAGGATACTGTCGATCGTATTTACGGGTTTGTTTGTGGTAAGTGCTATGTCCTGATCAAGCCTTTCCTACTTGTCTAATGCCTGCCGGCCTGCTAGAGTTCACTAACCTTTCCCCGCTCGTTCACCCTTCAGGATAGGAAGAAGGGTAGATCTAGAGTAGTCAATATCATACCTTGGGAGCACGCACAATCTAATCGGACTAATCTCTAGAGAATTCTTTTCTAGATGTTATATTTCCTTTCTTTCAAGCACCATAATAATATTATTATTATTATAATTGTGACATTTTATTTATCTATTCAGCCCAGCAACACAAGACAAAAAGCACGAATTGGCATGATCCAAGCAGGGAAGAAAATCACATACCTCCACATTCACACCGCTCGGCTTGGCACTTAAACCCGAACCGTCCTCCCAAATTCTAATTTTAAAGATAATATTGTGTGAGTCTACTCTGCTTGTTGCTGCAACTTGTAACTGGTACTTTCTCGAGTTACCGCTTGCTTGCTGTGCCGGTAAGTAAGTAAGTTAGTTAGTTAGACAAATGATCACAAACCGGCCGGGTGCGGATTCCTCGGGTATTTTCTGCAGTGTCGTATCAATTCGCCGCAGCGTGTGTGTGTGTTACGGTGATGGGCAAGAAAAAAAAAGTCTCCGGGAACTGGACGTGCGCTGCTATCATACCCAAGCCAGCCAGCTTTCCCGATCTGCTACTACCGTATGCTGCTGTGCTGTGCTGTGCCATACCGGGACTCAAGGGTGGGGGTGGGGGTGGGGGTGGTGGTGGAATGGTAAAGGGAATATTATATCGTAAAAGTTTTTCGATCGTCGGGCGAATGGAGACTGAGATATACTTTTTTCGCTGGAACTTGTTATATATACTCCGGGTTACTGTACTTGTACTGTACCGGTACTGTATTATACTCCCGAAGTTGGGTTATAGTTTCTGTCGGGCAAGAGGATGTGAGTGTGTTGGTGTAATATTATAATATTATTATAGTGTCTAAAGTATTGTTGTGACTTTTGTTACGTTATCGCTGGTATTCTCGTGCGGATGGGCTTGGGGTCCTCCTCATCATCCCGCCTAGGACCTCATTGTCATTCCCCACCACTACTCGAGTACCGGTACCTCGCGCAGCAGCATACCCTCGGTTTTTGGTGTGGTGTTGTGTGGTGCTGTGCTACAGGGTATATTCGTGTCATCATGTATTTTGGTACTTTGCACTACCAATGGTACCGTTCGGGGAAAACTCGCTTGTTGAAAAGGATGGCTTGATCCCGATCGGGTCCGAGGGGGAACTCGACGATTATGGCTTCTTGAGAATTTGTCGATCTATGGGTGCGCTCAGTGTAGGGCTAATGTGAGGCAGCGGAGGGGGAGGAGGAGGAGGTGGTGGTTGTGCAAAAATAGATGTATGGCGGATGTGGGACGGTATGAGCCGGTGGGGGCTGATGAGGTGCTGTAAGTGCTATCATACTTGTTGTACTGGGCGCTATGTCATGGCGAGTGAGATTTGTTGAGTCTGGGGAAGGGTGATAATTGTGGGGACTTTAGTTTAAGTTTGGGTGGTGGGTGATGTTTTTGGCGCTGGCTCGTATCTGTTGGATACTATACTGTGGGTTAAGTTGGGGTTCGGTTTTGATGGGTAAATGGTATATGGATATATGCAAAGATGGTAAATCAGCATTGTCGGTACTGGGTGTGAGTGCGGGGGTTTTTTATCTTTTTTATCAGCGCCTCCCTCCGAAGGATGATGAATAGCCCCCCCCCCCGTACCAGAATTTAGATATGGGAGGTTAATCACTGCCGATTACCTTTCCTATGTGTTTACCAAGTTGACACTGGAAGCTTCCTACATAGTGAACCTACAGTACCTATGATACCTAACAATTACTCCTCTCATACCGTCCCAAATCCCAAGATAAGGCGTGCATACAAAAGTTATTAACCCCGCTCCGGAAACAGCTTAACTTGACACCCATACGATATCCAGGAAGAAAAGAAGAGAAAGAAAAAAAAATACCCGACTCCGACCTTCCGGGCAAGAATTAACTCCTCTAGCCTTGCCCTCCCTTCCAACTTCCACAACCCCCGTCACTACAAATCACTCGGTGGGCCCCACACACCCACCCCATCCACCCATCCCAACAACAGAGCATATCATACCACACCACGCGCCGCTAACCCGGTTGACCCCAAACCTTTTTCCGACGCCTCCCTCTCTCCCTCTCGGATACTGCTCCCACCATACATCCGCACCTCACTGATCTCCGACGACGACGCAAGAACTTTTCCGTCATTGGTACAGAGTAACTTTAGCAATGCATTCGCAGAGAGTATGGTAAGGGTGGTGTTAGCCACCCCCACTTTTTTCTCTTCCTTTTTAGAAGGAAGGGGGGGCTGATACGGGGTCGGGTGGATTGTGGTTGTGTTCGGTCGGTCGGTCAGCTGGTTGGGGGGACTGTAGGTTTTGTTGCGGGCTTTTTTCTTTTCCCTGCGGGGTGAGCGCTGGGTTGCCATGCTTGATCTTGATATTATTATAGTGCTGTGACCCGGTGCTGTGGTAGAGATTTAGGCGGTGGTAATGGCTTGCGCTGAACACCGCGCTTTTTCAGGGGTCGGGTTATTTTTTTGATTATGGTGTTGTGCACTAGGTTTTGGTTTTGGGAGGTTCCAGGGTTAATATTTTATTATTATTACTGTAAGTGTGGTGTAGTGCTGCGCCGGGAGCGTAGCAATCTCTGCTGCGGACTAACTTTGTTGGATTCCGGGTTTATATGTGTCTTGATTGAAGACGGGGTGCTTTAATTATTTGGTGATGGGGTTCTGTTCTGCCTCCACTGCTACTGGTGTTTGGGTATGGGGCGGGTTTACCATTTTGACTGGATCAAGTCGAGTGGTATAAGTACCAGTACTTGTTCGATAAGAGGTGGCGATTGAGTTTATTGCGAGGTATATTGTGAGGTAGCACTCTTGGGAGTTTGGTCGTACGGACGCTTCGGTTTTGTTGGGATTGATGATGGCCTATGAGTTTGTTTCAAGTTCCGCCCTCTTAGCTGCCGCGCTTGTATGAGTGATAACCCATGAACAATGGAAGTCGGGTGTGACCAGAATGAGCGCGTATTGCATTCTCGTGATGTTGAGGTGGAACCAGCGGGTATAGGTGGGCAATATTCCCTCGTGGTAGGTTTCGTATAGGGTTATATCCCGGCGTCGGTATCATAGTTCGTTCGAATGTTTGTACGCAAAAGTCTGATTCTATAAGGCTACTATTGATTACGATCGCCCTAAGAGAGCATGCTACTGGAGGACTGGTGATTGAAAAGGTCATGTCACATTTAGATGCCCCCTTCGTGACCAAAAACCCGGGAAGCAACCATTTGCCTTTGGCACTTTCCCAAGACGAAAAAGAAAAATATTCTGAATGCTGAAAACCCCGATAAAAATGGTTTACTCTATGTTTTGCTTTCCCTCATATTAAACACCTTTTTACCCCGTGTATTCCTGGATATTTCCAGGGTTCTTTCCAAGAAGCGCCATTGGAACAATGCCAGAAACATGGCCTATCGGAAGACAATTAGAGAGGTCTCTCAAATGAAGGGATGGTTAGGAGGGTCTCATACATTCAGGCCCATAGACATGCAGATCAAGTTTCAACTCCTGTCCAACATTTTTGATGTTCTTTAGGCCCTCTTGGTAGTTGGGCCCAGCACGACGAACCCAGATCTGAACCTTGTGCTCAATGAACACAGGAGCAAACTCACGAATAGCACGGATGACACCCTTGAAAGTTGACGCAACATTCTATAAATAATTAGTGGGGTTTTTGGAGTTCTCAAGCGCAAAGGACCATACAGTGAAGTTGGCAATACCGCCACCAATGAAGAGGACACGGCCATCTGGGTGGACAGGAGCTCGCAGCATCAGGTCGAAGACTGTGCGAGCATAGAGATATGTTTGTCCTTCAGTGGGAGCACCAGAGTATTCTCCATAGTTAGCCAACTCGCTGGAAAATCCGGATGAAGCAATGGCATCAGCGTAGACTACTGAGGCACCACCACCAGCGACGAGAGTCCAAACTCTCCCCACTGGGTTAAGAACAGTTAGCTTAAGGGAAGCGCCGGTCTTAGCATCAAGTTCGGCAATGTACCTGGGGATCACATGTGTTAGAAGCAAACTCACGATCTCAACTGGCGCGGGGACGTGGAATAAGGGAACCTACGCCTCTTCCTTGGAAAGTTCACGACCAAAAGGAGCCGGGAATTCCATAGGTGGGCCAGCGTCGATAGAGACCGTGCTGCTGTTCCCAACGACTGGTCTGAGACCAAGGGCTGTAGGGCTTCTGGCGACCGCCCATTTTGCTCCGCACTCGAACTCGGCTGTCTGGTCGAGTTTTGCAGCAAGATCTAAGAAGTGGACCACGGCTGAGGTCTTGTCCTCGTTAGGAATGACTACTAGGGGGTTGATCTCAAGATAGCTGCAGGCGCGGTTTGTTAGTAAAACCCTCAATTCACTCTCGCTCAAAGGCGAACAAACGTAAATTGGCAATCGACATAGACAGCATATAGTCTGGTAATGAAGTCGACCAACACATTATGCACCCCCGAGGGAACCTTTTTGAGAAGGGTGGACGCAATGGTCTCATTTGAAGGGTATCTGCATTATGTAAAATATTAGTTATACGCCTCAAGAAGGAAAGCTTTTTTTCCATGTAGAAACGGAAGTGAACTAACTGTTTCAAATCAACCGGAACCAAAAGTTTCTCTGCCTTTGCGTCCACATCACCGACATCCACACCACCCTCGTGGGTGAAGAGAATCCAGTCGCCCTTTACGTCATCGAAAGTTAGCAGAAATCCAACCAACACTGTAGGCCTCGGAGATAATGGAGATCTCGGTAACACCCGGCGTTACGACAGCAAGAAACGATAAAAAGGAAAAAGTGAGATGTGGGAGATCGCGGGAGACCAAGAATTTTGCGGGTAGATCCTCCTGATATAGGGTGCTAGGGTATAGAGAGCTCGATAAGCGAAAGGAATGAAATCGGCTTAAGTGGGTCGTGATGCAGGTACATGATACGGGAAATTTCCGGTGTCGGAATAGTGCATTATTCTGGGAGGGAGAGTGGGTTATTTCCGCTCGCCCGAAAGACTATATAGCTTTGCTCTCGACCAAACAACCCATTCTCCCTAACTAAACACAGAAAATTCGGGGAAAACCGCCTCCCACTGGAAGAGGGAACAACGAAAAAACATGGGTATGGGAAAGTACTTACTTCTCTGACGGAGTGAATGTTAATATAATATTCCTCCTCAGACTTGTGGGGGCAATAGGGCTCGATCAAGAAAGTTCTCAAGTATCCCTTGACAGCCTCTACTTGCACTTCCGATCCAGCTCTTTCTTGAATCCAAGCACGTGCATCGGCCCAATTCTTGTTCAATGCTAGCAATCCAGCCTTTCCACGTCTCTTGATGAGTTGATCAGGCTTTGCGACAAACTTGGCACCTTGCTCAAGTAACCATGGGTATTGCTGTTCAGCAGCATCTAAGATAGTTGCTGGAGATGAACCTTTATGAAAGGTGATGGAAGCAAGCTTTGCTGGTGCATTGTGAGGAGGGGGAGGCAGAGGGGATTCAGAGATGACGGCGGAGCGGGTGAGATGGTAATTGAGGATAGCCTTCCCATCAGCTTCATGAATTGATTTAGCAGACATCTTGAAGAACGATAAAGGGTATCAATGGGGTTCGAAACCGGAAGAGAAGTGGTTTGTTTGAGATGTTGAGGGGATAGGATGGAGATAGGTGAAGAGGAAGAGTGGAAGGAAGAGGAAGGGAGCAGAAGAATGAGGCGGGAGGGGGAAAAGTGAATGGACCGGGGGGAGGGGGGAGGTCGAGGAAGCTCGAGATGAAAAACGGGAGGAGAGGAAGGAAAAGAGGGAGGGAAGAGGGGGGGGGAGTACAATGTTGCTTTGCAGCGGAGGGTCAGACAGCACACACCTCGGGAGAAAACTAGGTGCCCAGGGTTGGCTTGAAGCGTTGGGCTCCGGTATTTTTATTTTTTCTCTCCCTCCTCCCCAATGGTTCTTTTTCCTTGCTTGAATTCTCGTGGAGGCTTTCCCTCGAAATGGTGGATTACAAGGGTACCCCACTCACTCCATATTGGCTTTGCCAATGCGGTAGCTGGGTCTATTCCTTCTTGAGGTAAAAATGGGTGCGGTCCCAACACCAAACCCGAGTAAGCCCCTCTGACCCGGTACCTAGCCTTACCGTTCCAGGTAAGATATGAGCTGATCGGGGTTAAAGCCACACGGGCGCCACACTTTATGCCCCGCCAATTCTGACCCAAAGAAGTTATTTTCACCAGGAGTAGGAAGTCCCAACAGAACAGAATGACCACCGTAATCGGAATTCCAATTGTTGCCCCAGGCCCTATGAGAGGTACCCCCTCTACCCCTAACAAAAGTGCAAGGTCGGGTTCAATCCGCCGATGCTCGGGTATCATACTTTTTTTTCCCTTCACACCCAACTACATCCCCCCGTCCCCCCCCCCAACACTCGCTAGATCCTACCTATCTCTCTCCTGTTGCGCACCCAGCAAGACTTGATCCCGCTCCTCGAGTTCTCTCTTCCCTCTCTTCTTTTTCGTCCTTCTCCCCATCATTCTCCTCTTCTCATCTTCCGCTGCTTGTTCCCTAGGGATTTCATCGTCGTGAGTTTGTCTCCCATCTCAGCCCAATAGTACCTTGCTTTTACCTGTCCAACTAACTGTTGAGCTTCACAGTAACCTCCAATAACCTCCCCCCTGCCTTCAAGCAACGGTCTCTACTCGAAAGTTAGATTGGTGAGTCTAGAAACATTTTTCTATTGATTCACAAATTTGACCGAGCTTCTACTTCTACCCCTTTCTGCCTCGGCTGTTTCTGTTGTTTGCTCGTCCTTGCATAACATGGCGCTTTCTTTGCAAGTGAGGGGTATTGCGGTGGGAGAGAGACCAATTCTCATGCAGTGCATTGCTGTACTTGCATTGAAGTTTCCATAGTTTTAAACATTTATTCATCTCGCTGCTTCTCACTTTAGCCCCCTAAATTTCGGTCCACTCTTGCATCAACTCTACAAAGTTGTTTTTTCTTCCCTTTTCTTTTCTTCTGTAGTTTCACATCGGTTGTTGCTAACTCGTCAAAAGAATTGAACTTTCAATATGTCTCAAGCTTCTCTTGCTCCTCCGGCGCCTAAAGGCCAGGGTGAAAACCTTAGAGCAAACGACAATATTCGTCGTTTTAGTGCACCTTCTCGCCCAAGATCTCCACCAGCAGAGCACACTCTCTTCCACCCTAAGACCCGCGCATTTGTCTATGGATTGCAACCAAGAGCTTGCCAGGGCATGTTGGATTTTGACTTTATCTGTGAGTAGTTTATCAGAATCTCCTCACCTCGATTGAGCTCCAAAGCTTTTCCCATTGGGTCAATTCAATGTGGTTTAGAGCTAATGATTAGAGCTTCTAGGCAAGCGCAAAACCCCCAGTGTAGCTGCAATTATCTACCCCTTTGGTGGGCAATTTGTATCCAAGATGTAAAATATGCCTGAGCCAGCCTTGTTTTTAATTGTGGCTAATATGAGTCTTTTCAGGTATTGGGGAACTTCTGAGACATTGCTTCCTGTCTACCAGTCCGTAGAGAAGGCTTGTGAGAAGCACCCCGAAGTTGACACTGTAGGATTCGCTAGGCTCCTCGAATGAATGGATTTTTGCTAATCCTTTTAGGTTGTGAACTTTGCCAGCTCCCGTTCGGTGTATTCTAGCACTTTAGAACTTATGGACAAGCCTCAGATCAAGTCTATTGCGATCATTGCTGAGGGTGTTCCAGAGAGGCGCGCGCGCGAAATCATGCACATTGCCCAGCAAAAAAATATCACCATAATTGGGCCTGCTACCGTTGGTGGTATCAAACCAGGATGCTATAAGATTGGCAATACCGGAGGCATGATGGATAATATTGTAGCCTCAAAGCTTTACCGCAAGGGATCTGTTGGATATGTCTCCAAATCTGGTGGTATGAGTAACGAATTAAACAATATTCTCGCCGAGGTAACAGACGGTGTCTATGAGGGTGTTGCTATTGGAGGAGATAGATACCCTGGAACCACTTTCATTGATCATTTGTTGAGGTATTTAGTGTCCAGTATAATATTTGTGGAAGCCAGGAAAACTGACCAAGCGCTATAGATACGAAGTCGACCCAGAGTGCAAGATCCTTGTCCTGCTTGGTGAGGTCGGTGGTGTTGAGGAGTACCGAGTGATTGAGGCTGTTAAGAACGGGACGATCACCAAGCCTATCGTTGCGTGGGCCATCGGAACTTGCGCTTCTATGTTCAAGACTGAGGTGCAATTCGGACATGCTGGCTCTTTTGCCAACTCACAGCTCGAGACCGCAGCATCCAAGAATGCTGCCATGAAGGAAGCTGGATTCCACGTTCCTGATACCTTTGAGGAATTCCCTCAGACCTTAGCCGCTGTTTACCGGGGTCTGGTCAAGGCTGGTACTATCCTTCCGCAACCTGAGCCTGTTGTTCCCAAGATTCCCATTGATTACTCATGGGCCCAAGAGCTCGGCCTTGTCCGTAAACCTGCTGCATTCATCTCTACCATCTCCGACGATCGTGGTCAGGAGCTTCTGTATGCTGGTATGCCAATCTCTGATGTCTTCAAGGAAGATATTGGTATTGGAGGTGTTATGTCTCTTCTCTGGTTCCGTCGCCGTCTACCTGACTATGCTTCCAAATTCCTGGAGATGGTCTTGATGTTGACCGCTGACCACGGGCCGGCTGTTTCTGGTGCAATGAACACCATCATTACTACTAGAGCCGGGAAGGACTTGGTTTCTGCCCTTGTCTCTGGTCTGTTGACCATTGGCGAGAGGTTTGGTGGTGCTTTGGACGGCGCCGCTGCTGAATTTACCGGCGCTTTCGACAAGGGATTGAGTCCAAGAGACTTTGTTGACACAATGAGGAAGCAAAATAAACTAAGTAAGTAATTCGAGGACTTCAAATTCTGATGGAAGAACGACGCTGACAACCTGCTAGTCCCTGGTATCGGTCACAAAGTCAAGTCTAGGAACAATCCCGATCTCCGTGTCGAGCTTGTCAAGGAATTTGTTCTCAAGAGATTCCCCAACCACAAACTTTTGGACTATGCTCTCGCAGTCGAGACTGTTACTACAAGCAAAAAGGATAACCTGATTCTCAACGTCGATGGTTGTGTTGCCGTATGTTTCGTTGATCTCATCCGAAATTGTGGTGCATTCACCGCTGAGGAGGCAGAGGACTATCTTAAAGTAAACCTTCGATAATCCGTTGCATGGTTAGGTGGGCTAACAATTTTTTTTAGATGGGTGTTCTTAACGGATTGTTCGTTCTTGGACGTTCTATCGGTCTCATTGCCCATTACCTGGACCAGAAGAGACTGAGGACTGGCCTGTACAGGCATCCTTGGGACGATATCACCTACCTCCTTCCTAACCTCCAGGGACCATCACCTGGAAACGAGGGTAGAGTAGAGGTCGCCATTTAAATCAAAGGAAGGAAAATATGATACCAATGTTTTTCGCTTTTTCTTTTGGTTTGGTTTTCTAGAGCATGGTCGGAAGATAAAAACTCTGAGGGGGATTTCTTTCTATTAAACATGAAATGAGGTGCAGACGTGTTGATGAATCATGCCTATTCCTAACCTCTGTTAATGAGAGTTTGTGGAAGCCACGTTTTGGAGTGATATTACCTGAAATTGTAAGCTTCAATTTATTCAGATTGACTCTGAGCGAGTGATTCACTGTGTTGTAGTCTTATATCATAAATTTGAGAATATAGGCAAAAGCTAACTAGGAGACGGGTTATTGCGAGGGAGGCAGAAGTGCTTACTGGTTAGCTTCAAAAGCCTTGAGGCCCACGAGTAGGACCACTGGCTTCGCCACAACTCCACACTCTATTCCATCTCATAGGACTCAAGACTACACTCCGTTGAATACCGAGGCTAAATACCAGCGTGCGCTTTCAAATGAAACAATGCCCAAGCTCAATGACCATTTTGGGGATCTTGCTGGTAGAGTAGAGATGAAGCATACGTGAGCCTTTTATTGTACAGCACCCTGACGAGGGTCGTCGTCGGTGGCCCTTTTCACACCAAAAACCACAATTTTCTGAACACCGAAACTCCACTACCTACATTGTTGAGTGATCAATTCTTGGTGAAATAGCCGTCCTGCCTATGCTAAACAGCCTATTTTAATATTGGAACAAATAGTTTAATATTGGACGAACCCGCGGCGATGATGCAAAATTGGTGACTTTGAAATCAAGTATCTTTTTCCATGGGACCCCATACAAATTCCCGGTGCTTACCTCCTGCCCATATGAACGATTCGCCCCCAGTCAACTAGCACCAGCCACAGAACAAAGAAATATCTTACAAAGAGTATTATACAAATTCAATTATCACTGGGTCCCTAGCTAACTATTGATATGTTTTTTTTTGTCTTTTTTTTAATTAATCGAGGGGTGGGGTACAAATAAGGATTTTCCATACCCCAAATTTCATCGGTTTCGGTGTATTTTTTTTCGGTGGTGTCATACTTGGGGCTACCAAGCATGACTTTTTGTCCTGTTGTTATGATAGCATTAATGGGGCCGTCTGGGTCTGTATCACTTATGGCAGCGGCGGGGCCAAGCCGCTTTGAAGGTCTAATAATTTGAGAGAATAATGATGCACAGAAAGGACCCACAGCCCGCCCAACAAGTAACGGAACCTCCGGGGGCGGTGCTTGAACTGACTTTGGTTCGGCAATTCTAATTTATGGCATAAAAACCTTTTGCTATTTTGAACATGAGAAGTAAATATGCCCGAGAATGAGCACAATATCATTTGTATTAGCCGAATGCGATTTTCTCTTTATACTTGCTCCCCGAGCGTAGGGGGATGCTTAACGCTGCATGTGGGGAAGGGGGGGGGGGGGGGGGGCATAATATCAAAATT
>Ga0307517_10001186_pt1 | contig 43928 bp, 45 predicted proteins | sample 23_EM_MG_FD_194515 | JGI IMG/M metagenome (GOLD analysis project Ga0307517, IMG submission 194515) | Populus trichocarpa ectomycorrhiza microbial communities from riparian zone in the Pacific Northwest, United States - 23_EM | ecosystem: Host-associated > Plants > Roots > Unclassified | place...
ACCATTTCACTCATTACATTTCTCAACTCCATTCCACCTGCCACATTCCAATTCCCGGGAGGGAGGAAGTTCGTCCCATTCCAATCTGAGGTTACCAGGAAGTATGACAGCCACTTCTCACAACACTATCAATCTGAGGTCGCACAGAAGGTGTCGGAACCGAAAGCCAGAGTAATGGGACAGTATTGATAAAAGACAGAGAGAGAGAGAGAGTTGTTGCCTTGTTTGCTTGCCTATGGAGGCGCGTGAGGCCCCCCACTTATAACGGTCTGCAACACGAGTATAGATCAGCATGACTCCCGTTATTTTTCTAGATTCTCACGTCCCAAGTTCCCTAGCAACTGGCTGAACACATCCATATCTGTCATGACATTGGAGTAATACTTCCGGCACGATTTATTCTCGCCATCGATCCTGTATTGTAACAATCCAACATTAATATATGTGTATTTCTCCACTCTGATACTTTACCTCTCTCTTGCTCATTGACCGAACAGGCTCGGCTCATTTGGTAAACCCGGGTTATGCTTCCCCCAGATTACGCTCCCCCGGATTTTTCAGGTTGGATATACGCTGGGCTTGGATTGTGTTGGATCCGCTCTTTTTCGACCGGGTCAACCCATTGGATCACTCTACACAAGGATGATTGGGGAGAGGGTTGTAAGTACTTGAGTACCTGCTTGACATTCTGGAGTTTACCATGGTACACGCAGGGAGCAAAATGGCGCAATATTATCTAGGGTAATATTAGCAACATCCCTTAATCTAAGGGAAACTGGCATCGACAAGAGTCCAATGTACCTCATGATGGATTTTTTCGTAGCAATAACCGGTCCCCCCCTGTTTCGCATTGCTCATAGCCGGGAAAATCAAGTGTAATGCAAAATTAAGTGCGATGCAACATATTTTTAACAGAATAACGTAAGTACTTTAGGATATATATGGACTAGGACAGAGGACTGATTAGACATCTACTTATAAACGTTTGATAAATAGGGGTTTTGAAGATATCCGAAGTATATTAGCAATCACTTGAGCGAATTTCAAAGCAGAGGTTTGCATAGGATAGGAGGGACAGCAGAAAGACAGCAAGATATAGTGGAGAAGCATTGAATAGAAGTTGTTCACAGGGATACCAAAAGCACCCTTGGTTAACGCAGAGGTAAATATATATCAACCTAGTTGTCGATCTCCTTCTCACTATCTCTCCAGCCTTCCTTTTTTTTCCGCTCACTGTGGCATCGTACCAGACAGGGAGAGGCTGCTGGGACGCAACCTCGTACTTCATCACTTGACTCCTCAAAGTCATCCCTATTACTAGAGCGTCTCTTCCGGCAGTGCATAGTAGAGAACATGTGCCTAAAGGCCATCATGAAAAGAAAGGGCTTGCGGGCACGTCTGATCGTCTCTGGTTTGATAAACCAGGAGAATCACAAAAAACTAGCTACAGCTATCGCCGCCAATCTTGGATTTCCTTATCCTTTCTCTTCTCTTCCTCTTCTTGTTTTATTGATCTAGGACATGGCCCTACACTTGCGCGTGTAGGCTATTAAGTTTCTTTTATCTTTCTCTGAGCACAGAACCTCACATGATGAAACTGCCGGTAGAAACATATGTTAAGATCGGTATCATAACTGTCCTCCCCCCTGCCTAGTTCATCCTCTGGTGTGTTCGGAAGCGCAGATCTCACCCTCAAAATACGCCCTCAGGGTTATCATCTGCTCCGACTGTCTTGGGACATTGAGATGTTCTGAGGGTATCACTCCCCTCCTTTTCAGCGTTTCTATAATACATCGGGCTGCTCTATTTTCTATTTACTAAGTCACCAATGAAGTCTACAATTTGTCCCTCCAATTGTTGACATAAGAGACGATATTTAAAAACAAAAAAACTATAATAGAATATCGAGAATCACACTAGGGCGTCCAGAATTCCCAGTTGGATTAGGGGGAAGGGAAAGTGGGGATACAGCAAAAAAATAAGGGTCGTTCAGTAAGGAGACAGAGGCCAAAATACACCGAAATTCGAGCTTTTTGATCTAGGATAATTTCAGAACTTTTGCTGAAAAATTACGAAAAAAGATCAAATAATTGATTACTCCAAGGCTTGTTAGCATATATCCCTTCAGATTTTTCTACCCATCATAACTGGGATGGAATAGTGATCAACTCTCTCTCTGCGGCACAGTGGTATTATACCCGGCCTGCTAAAGTAAGGGTTTTTTTTGTCCGGTATTCTACGAAAGATATCTTGGGATGGGACTTAATTAGTTGAAATACCTGACCTCCTATATCGAAATAAGGACCGGCAAAAACTGTACCGCGTATCTGAGGCACTTGGGTATATTTTAAATTTTTACTGAAGCCTATTATAGCAGAATCTATGAAATGACGGTCACTCGAAAACCTCCATTTCTGGTGTGATTAGGTTTGTACCTCCTTACTAAACAACCAGTATCATACCAAAATCTAGCCCCTCTTTCAGCACTCAGCTGCAAGGAAGTAAAACAACCCTTACCAGGAGGGGCAACTCCAACGTCCCCCCGGGATTCCCCATTACTCGGGTTTTTACGGTAGTCCGCCGTTTGCGACCTCCCCCAGAACGTAAGCACAATTGAGAGAAATTTTTATCACCTATACCCATACCGGTATGCCTGGAGGCCGTTCGGCCAGGCCGAGGTTGGCCAGGTTTTAAACAGCCGCTTTCCTGTAATTTATCATTCCGGTCCCAGACAAAGCCTAGCTGATTCGGCTATAGTTAAAGCCAGCTAGTTTTGGGGCTTCGGATGGCTATGAAGTCTAGATGTAATAAGTATCCCTCTATGGTAGAGCAGAACACTACTGATCTGTAGTAGAGAAATGCTGAGGGTGTCAGAATTCGCGGTGTAATAACAACCGCGCATGAAGTTCAACCATGTTATGATAGAAAAACTTTAACGAATCAATTCATCAAAACCCCAAACCCAGACTCTAACCGACGCCGGATTGGTATAGTTAGGATAATCTATTGAATTAAGGACACTCGGAGCACGCGCTCAGGGGATCCTACTATATTATATCCTAAAATAACCTCCAGGGGTTTATTTTTCCAAGATTTAAAGACGATGCCCGACCCGAAGGTATGAATATTGGTAAATAGTGCGACGTAGACAGGAGACCACCCCTAGCAGACGATAGAGGGGCAAAAAATAGATCCCGGCCCGTCACAGGTGCCAAATGTCCATAAATTCTCCAACACCCTCCAAAACTTCCCCCTACTCCACTATAAACCCCCATGGGGTGCATAGCCCTCCCTCCCCAGCACCTCCCCGAGCACTGGGTGGGGGTGATATGGTGCCCATCAGGGTTTGACATATCCCGCACCACCCAGCGAAGCATCACTACCCGGCAGAATCCCCTCTAAAGGCTCTACAGCACCAGAAAGATAAACCTTCTGTGGACAATTTTTTTAGTTAGCCCAGATACAGTAGAAGGTCGGGGCATAGACAAAATCCCGTGGCTCCCTCTCATCAGCTCGCCTGCCGAGGCCATCGCGTGCAGAAACACATAGCTCAGGCTAAAAACAAGGGGCCCGGGAGTGAGAACCATCCTTCTCCATCCATAGCCCTTTTGTTCGTCCCAGGCCATCCTTGACGTTTGGAGTATCGGGATACTTTTAAATGACAGTTCAGTATATCCAGATTGATTGAGACGACCGAATTTTCTCAATTTCTGAAAGCTGACTGCGGCCCATCACAACTCTCCCCCCCCCCCCGGTATACTCGAAGAAAGCATCTGATATATCGCCAAAATCTTCAGCGACTCATTTAGATCTTCATAGCTGCTATAGTCGAGGGGACTATAGTAGTGCAAAATGTCCACAACCGTTTCTCCAAGCTTATGGCAGGTATATCGATCTCGTATTCGCTCGGGCAGTACGTTGTCATGTTTGTCTGGTAAGGAGGGGATTGAGGGTTGCAATGCAACAATCGAGATACTGCTTGGCAATTTTTAAAAGTCCCCGGACGCTTTTGTGCCAAGATAGGTACTGGTACCGGTAGATGAAAAGCGTCCAGAGAATTTTTAAACGCCCGAGTACGAGTGTTAGTTCTCGGACTAGAACACAAAGATGTGTGTCCGCTTAATAACACGCTCTCACTCACCCACTCGCTGATGGAAGCGAGAAACATGCCCTAGCGACGACTAATCAGCCACTCACCTATTATCACTCATTGCCCAGATGAATTACCGGGGTGCGAGGGGCACGGCGCAGGTCCAGACCAAAAGAAGCCCAGGATGTCACAGGCCAACTTTCAGTGAGGGATTTCATTTCAACCACACTAGCCACATCCACACCCCTGGTCGCCCTCGTTCCTCCCCCGCCAATTATTAATAACAAGATGCGAAAAATCGAAATTACCATCAATTTCCCACTTCCAATAATCCCACCTTCCCCGATTCCCTCTCAAGACCTATAATAACGATACAGTAGCTTCCGAGCCGTCCGGAATAACCATTCTCCCTACCGCTTACCTAGATGCCAGTAATTCATGGTAAGCAAAGCCCTTCCACTGGCTTCGTTAGTAAAATACCCCTGGAACAAAGTAATTGGCCCCTGTCTGATAAGTTAACTAACGTGAGCTAAACTCATTCTAGCTTTACTGCACAAGACGGGCGCCCAACCAATTAACTGCTGGCATTAGAGGAAAAAAGTAACTATTCCTCAAGTTGCTCGAGTACCGAACACATAATTAATCCCAGCCGATAATCCATCCAACCGACAAAAACCAAATCCCAAGCAAAAAAGTTTAATTTCCACAATTCTTTCTTTTTTCCCCTTCTTTTTCTTCTTCTTCTTTCCTTCTTGCGCATTAATTGCTTGCTGGCTTGTTGGCTCCCTCATGCCCATCGGGCATGTACCCTCCGTGGGTCCGATTGAGCGCCCCACTGTGTACCCCCTTCGCGGCTTTTTCTGCGAGGAGGATATAAACCGATACTTTGCCCCTCCTATGTATCCTCCTCGTCCCCCCGACAGGCAGGAAAGAAAGAAATAAAGAAGGAAGGAAGGAAAGAAGGGAGGAGGGCAATCGTCTACCAACTGCGTCAACGTCTTTCCTTTATGCACAAAATGAAACTCACGATCTTTACATTTGCTTGCATTGCCGGTACTGTTGTTTCTGCTGGTGGAGGGCTTGCGCTGAGAGCTGAGAGCTGTCCAGCCGCTGCATCGAAAATTTGTGGGAGTGCGACTGGTGACTTGAAGGATTGTTGTCCGGAGGATACGACATGTACTGTTGTTGGGCGGAAGACCTACTGTTGTTCTTCTGGTAGGTTTTCTTCTTCTATTGCTTATGTCTTGTGGCGAGGGGTATTTCCTAGGCTAACTGGGTGTTAATTGTACCTAGGAGACACAATGTGTTCCCAGGGCCGCATAACCACATGCGCGGTACCCGGCTGGAGCATAAATGCAGATGGATTTTGCTCCTCCTCCTCCTCTTCCCCCACCCCCACCTCTTCTCCTTCTTCTTTTCCCCCTCCTCCTCCCCCTCCTCCCCCACCCCCACCTCCACCCCCACCAACCGGACCTCCTCCTCCTCCTCGCGGCCGGAATTCTACAAACGTATGATTTCTCCCCATCTCCCCCTTCCTACCTACCTACCGTCCGGTGGCTAACCCCCTGTAGACTACGACTATCATGGCTTCCCAAAGCACTACAACTGGCTACATTACCATAACCGCCGTTCCAACAACCACGGGAATAGTAACGGACCCACGACCGATGCCGAATATCACAGTGACAAATGCCGCTGCAGGCGCCCCGGCCTCCCACCGAGGCGTAAAGATCGGAGGCTGGCTTGGAGCGCTGGTGTTGGGGTATTTGATCATATAGGGACGAGTCGAATGAGTGTGAATGAAATAAACCGAGGAGTTTAATTTTAATCAATAGACTTGTTGCTATCACTTTACTTTCATCACCCTTACCTTCCTATATCATATAATTTTTAATTTATAATATCTAGTCGGTGGGCTTTTTGTGCTCGGTTATTGGCGGAGATGCCAGTGGCGTAGCTTTTGGCAGGAGGGGTGGGGGAAGTACCCGTCGAGTGATTGCGCGTGTTGAGTGAGAGGAGTGTGGGTGAGCGCGCGGTATAAGTTGAACATGGAACATGGAACCTGAGGGAAGTGGCCCATCGTACTTGTACCACGACGGAGTGCGTACTCGCAATTTTCTGACGTTTGTGAATGCGGTGACTTTATTGCACACCACCCAAGATCCTGGGGTTCCGGCAGATGCTTTGCCCGCATACAATGGCAGCTGTGTTTGCAAACGTCAGAATGCCACGAGTACTATGCTACCGAACGCACGAGTGAGGGAAGCACAGCACCAGCAGTACTCGTAGTGGAACAAAGCCCGATGGCCCACGAGCATAAAGGGAGTCCTTTTTTCCCCGCACGTGGAAATCGAATTTTCATATGATATATCAACCCTTCGCTTCTCTACTTTTTATTTGTATACCTGTTGGCTAGAGGGTTTTAAGCTTTGACGGCTGGGTTTTTAGGAAAAATGTCTCTTTTTCATTTGGTGACGTGCCAAATAAGTTGGGAAAAGAAACGGTGTTAGTTAGGGACATACAAGTACAAGTACTGTGCTATACAGTACTTGGTGGGAAATTTCTTTATATAAAAAATGAAAATGAAAAAGCTACGGAGGGAATTTCTGTAGGCAATTGAAGCTACTTGCCTAATGTCCTGGATTTTGAATACTATGCTATACGGTACCCTTGGATGGTTGATGGATGGTTGTTCCGAATAGCCTGTCGTTTTTTTGGTGGGAACGGGTTTGTCCGGGCAGAACTGGTTTCCTCTCCTTCACTCTCATGGAGGTACGGGGGTCACTAGTGATGAGACTACCGAAAATAATCAAGGCTGTGCCTTAGGATACATCTCCGTCACTAAAAATGTCTTCAACCGCTGCCATTTCTAGCCTAGTGGGCACAGCGGTATTTTCATTCCCAGAGTTACAGCGTATATTAATCTGTGTACCGTATCGTGCGTGTGCATGTAAGGTACTCCTTACGCCGCGATCACCGTTAATATAAAGTTAGAGTACCGATGGCCTGCCTCTCAGGTGTCACCTCGGGATCTGATGGAAGCGTACCCGTAGGGCCTTATCCTTATCCGTACCGGTATGTACAAGTGTACGCGTACTGTATAAGTCTTAACCCACGCGTTACCCGAATCGCCCAGCAACAACAGATAAATTAATTTCGGACGCGGGGTGGCGAAAATGCCCCAACCAAGTGCTGTCTTGTATTTGTGGCAAAAAAGGTGCGGTATATCGCGCCGGGAAATATATGGTCGTATCATCCAAGTATAATAGAATGTACTATCCAGAGTCTGTCTAATAAACCAAGGACTTAATGCCGGATCTATGTTATCCTTGACACTGTTATCCCGCCGGTTCGAGGGCGCCGCTGAGCAAGAGTACAGGTTGAGTGGTGTTGCTATTGGCGTACCGGCAGCTGGTGGGTAGGGTGGTTAGTTGCACTGTCGTGCGATAATAGGGGAATGGGAAGGAGAATACGTAAGTGTGTCTATTCCACCAGGATCAAGAACCATATTCAAGGGAGCGCGCAACAGGAATCCAAGCCAGCACTTTGCAAGAGCCTTCAAAAAGTGACCGTGAAAAACCTTACCGCCACCACCACCAGGTCAGCCAGAGTCCTCTAACCAATTAAACAAAAACCTACAATCAAGATATCCACGCCCTCCCTTCCTTCCGCCATCCACGCCCCCCGAATCTCACGAATCTCACGAATCTCCATCAATCCTTGCCTCCATTTCCGCAGGGCTCTCCCCTTACCAACCCCAATTTCCGCAGGGCTCTCCCCTTACCAACCCCAATTCCATCGACAGAATCCTCACATCCATCTTTCCAAACACTAAACTCCTCAATACCCAATCCCCTCTCCCCCCGGTCCACCGTACCCTTGGCATCCGGGATGAGTAATTCGACCGTGCGCCGTGCGCGGATGCGCGGGGGGATATATTTTTGTAAGGATCGCTGGGTTAATACACTTCGAGATGCCGATACGGGCTGTGGAGGATAAGGCCGCACAGTTTTCGGCGAAGTGGGTCAATGGGATTTCGCTTGCGCCTGTGTGCTAGCCGGTCAGGTTGCAGGCAGTGTAGCCGTAGCAGGCGAGAGAGGCGGGGGGGGGGGGATTGGCATTGTGGATGGTATGTACCATATCGGTACCGTAATGTGGTAATGCGGAGGTTCAGCGGGATACGGGTTATGTCTGAGATCCTCATTTTGACATGTTTTGATTGCGTTGGTTCGGGGGGTAATGGGTTAGGGTTGAGGAGAGGACGCAGCTATTCATACAGCTAGCGGAAAGTGGTGGCTAATCGTGCCAAGGTGGTGGCGTCCACCACCCCCGGTCGCTCGCAAACTCGCGACCCAGGGGCACTCCAGAGGAGTGCCCGACAGCTCAACGATAATTTCAAGCTCAACGATAATACTCTAAGAATCTACTATACACAACGGCGTCTACGCCCCTCCCTCCGAACCTCAACACATAAAACCCTCATTTGCCTCTTCCGACTATGGCGCAAGTTTCTCAGCTTCATCCGGAAGTCCTTTGCTTCCTTCAAAAGTGGTTTCCGCTCATCACTTTGTGCTTTTGCCATCGCAGCTTGAGCCCGACGTAGTGCTATTTCTGCCTTTTGTAATTCGGCCTCTTCCTTTTGCTTTACCATACTCCGGGCTTGATGGGCGTAGAGGACTCCCCCCTTCTGAACAATCCGCCGAGACTTTTGCCGTGCTGCTCGTACCTTTTCTGCTGCCTTTGTCTGACCAAGATCGGCAACTGCCTGCTCTCCTGAGAGTGCCTGCACCATACCACCCCTCAAAACCAGCCCAAGCTGCTCCTGAAATTCAGGTAATAGATTTAGATTGGCAGCCAGTGTCTGTAAATCATCTCCTTGTTGTTTTAGGGAAAGAGAGGTAAGTGGAATTGGGGGTAAGGTGGTTGCAGAGTGAGGTGGTGTAGTAGCTGGGGCATCGGACACCAGAGTTTCGCGTAACTTGGTGAGGACTGCATCCGGATTATATGGTACTAGACCAGTAGCGCGAAAGGCCGAACACACTGTCGCTACTTTAAATGTCTGCTGCCGAATTGAGTGGATAGCTGTAAGGAACTCAACTTTATCGAACTCTGCGCATCCTGTCCGAGTTGCAGCCTCTATAGCCTGGGTATGATAGTGCTTATAGGGTTGGAAAACAACCACATCGAGTGGTTGTAGTAAATGGCTCGAGTGCGGAGGGAGGCAGAAGGGGATAATCTTAGCATTGTCGCAGTACTCAATAAATTCTCTCGTGCAATGTGATCCGTAACCGTCCAGGAGAAGTAATCGATAGGCACCAATTTGCCGTCGCCGAGAAAAGAGATCAAAATGAGCAAGCCACTTCATAGTCAAGTGATCATTCGAGTATCCAGCCTCCGATACAGAAAGACAGTAGTTATCAGGTATCTTAGTTTCTGTATACCAGTGCTCTTGATGAATAATACCAGGTATGATTATCATAGGTGGTAAAACATGACCATCTGCACTGATAGTTTCACAAACAGTAACCATTTCACGGTTTGTGGAGCTTCCTAGATAGGCTTGTCTAGTGGGATCACGAGTGATAATCCACTGATCTCTTCCAATCCCTATCCGGAAGCCTGTTTCATCGAAATTGTATCGATCACTGGTCTGAATGCCATATTTATCGCATACATTTGCATACCGGCCAAACCAATCTAAGATACACTCTTCATTATAAGCATTTTTCCGGTCCAAATCGATCGTATACTGCTTTCGGATATGGCATTCTGGATGCCTGTCCATGAAGCGCCGAGCCCAATGTTCTCCAACTAATGGTATGGGTAATGATTGGTCACTATGCATCTGCAGAAGAATTGCATTTGCACATCCACGGATCATATGCAGACGCGCCGAGGTCTCAATCTTGTCTAGCCGGTCTAGATACTGGCAGACAGCAAGCTCTTCCTCTTCCGTCAGCTTCCTATTCACTGATACTCTCTTCTCCTTCGATCCCCTCCCATTCCATCGCGCTCTGAATCGTTGTGGTGGAAGATCAAACTCTCGTGCTGCAGCTGCCAGATTTGGACTTTTGACATTTCTTCGTAAAAGCTCTGTGATTGCCTTCTGGATCCGGGACTCTACAGACGCATAGGACTCTTTCAAACTGACTATACCCATGGATGGCATAATTTCGCTGTGGTGTGGTGGAAATCGTGGATTTCTATCGGTAGATATTTGAGTATTATCGTTGAGCCTGAAATTATTGTTGAGCTGTCGGGCACTCCTCTGGAGTGCCCCTGGGTCGCGAGTTTGCGAGCGACCGGGGGTGGTGGACGCCACCACCTTGGCACGATTAGATGGAGGAACAGAGTTTTTGAGGGCTGTACTTGTACTGAGTGAGTCAAAAGTCAGGGCTTATGATTTTTATCCTCAACGCCTTATCCCTTCTATGAGAAATGCTGACTCGTAGGATTTTCTCTCCGCGCGAGCCCCGCTATCTTTCGAACACAAGGCTCGAGATCGCCGAATACCTCCTTCAAGCAGCAGGTTAGCAGCGGTTCGAGTAACTTACTCTTCAGCACACTAAACAGCCTCTCTCCTCTATTCTCACTCATTAAACTACAATGACTGCCAATCTCTTCCCAGCAACCTACCCAACCGGAAAATTCATCCTCGCTGCCTCAACCTGCACCTACCACGTCCCCACCTCCTCCATCGTGCTAGTGCACGAGCATCACTCCCCCTCAACCCCACGCACCTCCTGGGAATGGTTCCTCCCCCGCGGCCGCAAAGACACAAATGAATCAATCCATGCCACTGCCATCCGCGAGACAATCGAAGAGTCCGGGTATACTCCCACGCTGCTCGCAACATCGCACAACACGCTACAACCCGGCTCTGACGAAGAACACGCCGAAGCGTTCCATATGCAATTGATCCCCTACCCCGGGCGCACCGGAGTGCGCATGTACGTTGCGTTCTACTACTTGGCTACCATTGCGGAGGTGGTGCGTGCGGAGGATTACGGCAGTGGGTTCGATGGTAGGCACGAGGCTGGGTATGAGAGTGAAGTTGTGAAGATTGAGGAGGCGGTGGAGTTGCTGAGCCAGGGGAGGTATATGCTTAAGGATGAGGAGGTGTATGACGTTGTGGAGAAGAGGGTGGTAGGGGTGGACGGGGTAGCTGAGAGGTTTTTTGAAGTGGGAGTTGTGGTTAGAGGGTGGAGGGAGGTTCAGAGGCATTTTGCGAAAGCGGAGGAGAAAAAACTCTAGTTAGGGAGCCCAGGTCTAGAGGTGTTGCGTTGGATTAGGGTAGGAAGGGGCTGCCTCAATTGGCACTGGGCTTTGGCGATTCCTCCCCACTTGGAGGCGTGCGGGGACACTTATGGTGGTTGAGTTAGGGGGTTTTAATATCTAGTATCAATAGTTTGAGCTAGTCTCTGACAGTAATGGATGTCCCCAAGTGTAATCCCGCAAGATATATGGATGGTGGATAGTTGGTAATCAACCACAGTACTCGAGTTGATCCTATAACACGCCTGTTGAAAGGGCCCCATCCAGCACTCAGCAGGGGGAAAAATCCTAACCATATCCCACTAAACCATATCATACCCACCCAGCCGGAGTTCCCCCCAGTTCATCACGAACTCAACTACCCTTTCCTTCCCCGCTTCTAATTAGCCATCGGGGGATCCCACAGCGCCCCATACCCGGACTACATTCCCCTCAAACAACTATTCTGTGGAAGCAAACACCTCAATATTGCACACCACCCTTATCAGAGCATAGCGTATTCTCAGTATTTTGGCACACACCCCCCTGCCTCCGGACCGCACGCTGCAGACCATGATGAACAGCATATGACAATCACGCATGGTCACTCGTGAAGTTGACCATTAACCACCTTCGGGTCACAAAGGCTTATTGGCAGACTTTCGAGGGCTGGAATTGACCTTGATATGCATCATGTGCTCTGGACAACGTACGATTCGGGAGCTATTCCATTGTCAAAATGAATGACTAGGTGTAGCAATCCGAAAGGTATTATCGGGCGTGCCCAAGTGGAGAGTGGATGAGCGAGAAATGAGAACTGTGGAATACTAAAAGCAGATTAGAGCGACGAAGAGTGTCCGATAGCCCCACAAAGCGGTAAGGAGTACCGGTAGTGACGATAGACCTCCAAAACCCATTGTGCTATATCCCCCAGATCCCACCCTTAGCATGCCATACATCACAAAATCATCATCATTGCCATTCTATGGCAATCCCCGCATGCACAGCAGGAGTATCTCTCCCCGAAAGCCCTCGGCTAAGCCGCAGCACATCATAAACCTAAAAACCTTCCCCCACCGGAAGACCCGAACAAGCCACATGCATTCTCCGCAAACTCATCATTGCGGGGTCGTGGGGTTCCACCATCGCCCTGGCACAAGTAACCTATCATACTTGTGCTTGCTCTCATTCCTAAACACTATCATAGCAAAGTCTCAAGACATCAGGAACGCACAATAATCCGTAATGGCAACAATCTATCGCCCAATCGACGCCTCGCTTTCGCCACTTTCCTCAAAGACAATACTGTTCGCGGGATACGGGAACCAGTCACGCTCCCAGGCGCTCAATCTCCGTGACACGTTCGCCTCAAACCCTGACGTTTTCGCGCCGAAAATATTAGTCGCCAATCGCACGGATTCGTATCACGAGACCGCGATCGCGGATGGGTTTTCGGTGACTGGCTTCGCGGAGGGGGCGAAAGAGGCGGATGTGGTGTTCTTGCTGGTGCCGGACCAGGTTGCGCCTGCATTGTATAATTCCGAGATAGGACCCAACTTAAAGATGGGTGCGTTGGTGGTCGTAGCTAGCGGGTTCAACATCTTTTATAAAAGGTTGGAGGTAGAGGGTGTTGATGTTGGCATGATCGCGCCGAGGATGATTGGTGCAGGGGTTAGAAGCAGGTTTGTGGATGGGGGAGGGTTTCCGTGCTTTGTTTCTGTTGAGAACGTTTGTATCATATTTCTTGCTTCCTTTCTTACCCTTTAGCTTTGGAAGAGTAAGGCTGATAGGGAGGTGCGATAGGATTCGAGTGGAAGGGCGTTGGAAATGGTTTTGTCCCTTGCGTTGGGAATAGGAGGGCTCACGGCCGGCGCTGTTGAGTGTTCCGCTCGCGACGAGACTCTCATGGACTTATTCACCGAGCAAGCGATTTGGCCGAGTATTATTGTCGCCTTCAGAGAGGCGTATTCAACTGTTCTCCATCATTCCCCTCCTCCTTCGCCTCCTTCCTCTGCTGATCATAATAGTTGAAACGACTCGGCTGCTCCGACGAGGCTCTCGTTCACGAACTCTGGCTGAGCAAAGAGCCTGCGGAAGTATTTGAGAAATGCGCCGAAGACGGTTTCATCTCACAACTAAAGTACCATAGTACCGTCAGTCAGTACGGCCAGCTCAGCGCCAGTTTGGGCATGGACGTTACCAGGTTGCAAGAATCCTTCAAGAACATTGCCGGTGCGTTGGTCACTTCCAGACCGGCTATTCACCGTTTCTTGGTGGCGGTGGCTTACGGTTACTTGCATGTGCTTAGAAAAACGAATTCTGGGCGGCGAGTTCACGAAGGAGTTTACCGATATTGATAATGAGGGGGGCGGAAATGGGTTCGTTTTTAACCTCCTTTCCTTGAGAGAGAAAGGCCCTCCTAACGGAATTCATTACGATACTTGTAGGATTGAGAAGAAGCTCGAAGAGCTGTATGCGGCAGCGTCGACGTCGGAATTAGTGGTTGGCGAGAGAGCTGTCAGGAAGAGAATGGGATTGGACAAAGTTTGATTAGGCCCTCATTAAGCAACTTTTATCAGTCAACAAATCCACTGCTCTCCATCAAGATCCCCTCGTTGCCCACACTCCTCAACTTACCGAGCCGCCCCATTTCTTTCCAGTACGGTAGCCCGGCTCGTGACAACTTTCTGATCTAAACTTAAATTTACCAATGCAACACAACACAATGTGCTTGAGGATCGTGCCAAACAACCGGGGCGCACAGCCCCAACAAAACCACGCCCGTTCCACAATGACCACCCCCGAGTGATCACCCATGTTATAAAAACCGCATTATTAGTGAAGATTTCCTTCGCAAGGGGCTGTTGCGGCAAAATATCGTGTCACATGAACCCAAAAGGACAAATCCAGTCCCCACAAGCGAATAAGCTTAAACAGCGGCACATTCCGAAAGGATATCATTGGTCGGGAACAAAGGGTTTAATCTTAGTCCCAATTGCTCTCCTCCACTGCACTTGCTTGGCTTTCATTTTGCCTTACACACACCTCCCTTGCTTGATGCGCCACTCGAGTGGTGGAACGGCGTAGCGGGTGGGTTTGAACAGTCGGTGTTTCAATTTTGTCTTATTTTGGCTTGTGTATGGCTGGTGCTGGGTTCGGGAAGGGGGGCTTGATTAAGTATGGTAGAGCGCTGGTATCGTGGGCACATATATCTCCCCTTATTCCCCCCACCCCCTAGGCCCCAGGTCCTTCGACCGTTTTCTATCCTGCGGAGAGAGGGTGTGTGTGTTTAGTAGTCGAGTTCACCAAACGGTCGTTGAATAGCTGGATTTTTCTCTCTCTCTCTTTCAAACTGAGACACATTCTTTATAAAATACTTTTTTACATTCACCATGCTCACCTCACGATCCTCCCTCCTTATCTTGTTAACCCTCATAACCTCCTCTCTCACAGACGCTAATGCAGAACCAGTCCGTGCGAAACGGCTCCTGTTCTCCCGTCAGAACAGCTCGTTTGGAGGATGGGGTCTGAGGATGGTCAACTGCCCGACGGAAACGCAGAAGTGCACTGGTGGTAGCGGGTGTTGTCCGAAGGATATGTTCTGTGTCACGAGTAGTCTTATGGGGGGATTGGCTTGCTGTCCTACTAGTATTTCTCCCTCCCTCTTTCAGATTGTTGTCTTCCGCCCAATAGGCAAGAGTGGAAGGGAAGCTGGCGCGCAAGCTTGCCGAAGACTAACGTAAAGATAGAGGAATCTTGTGCGGAGGTGATAGAGACAATCCCCGTCTGCCCGGACCCGAGTTGGACACTCTGGCAGAACGAAGACCAACACCCATTCTGCTGTTTACCCGGCCAATTCGGGTATCAGACCGCACCCGGCACGTTCGGGCCCGGGTCCAGTTGTGCTGAATCCGGGATGCCAGTTGCTGCGAGTTTGTTAGCCTCAAGTGTTTGTCCCTCCTCCCCTTCACTATCTTCGCTCGTGGGAAGTGGAGTCTAACGTAGGGGTAAAACGAAATAGCTGGTCCCCGCTCGCGGCACGGCATCCGCCACCGGCACCGGCGCCGCCCACAGCGGCGCGACCACCACGCGAGCCCGCTCGTCGGCAACTGCAACTTCAGGCTCCTCAGGAGTCGGTTCCTCCACGGCTGGAGGAGACTCGTCATCAACGGATTCTGGCACCACCACTAAATCTGGATTGTCAACTGGAGCGATTGCGGGAATCGGTGTAGGCGCAGCCCTTGTTGGAATCGCGTTGATTGGTGGTGGGGTTTGGTGGGGGTTCAAGAAGGGGCAGCAGAAGGGTCGGGAGCGACAGGTTGTTGTTGAGAATTTTGTGGCTGCACCGGAGTATACTGTTGGTGGGCATGGTGGTAGTGGTGGTGGGGCTCCGGGCGCGGCTGTCGGCGCTGGTGCGTATGAGAAACCTGCTGGGGCTATGCGGGTTGCGGAGATGTATGGCACAGATGGGAGGAGGGTGGAGATGCAAGCTTGATTTTGACCTTCTTTTACCTTCGGTTCTCTTTGATTCTTTTACTTTATTGATTTAGTAGATCCGCTGTGGGGAAGAGGGCGAGGGGTATGCAGCGTATTGTAGAAAGAGGCCGGTTAGGCGAGTGATCTGCGATGACCATCAATATAAATATACTTTTGGGATCTTAAATTGCTGTTGTCGGGTGGAATTATGCATGCATGGACTGGTGGTTTGTATCCTTTTATGTTTTTACTTGGGGGTTTGTAACAGGCTTTCCCCTGTCTATCAAAGTATAATGGAGACCAGCAGTAGTCGTGCTAGTACTGGTCTTAAAGGAGTATTCTGAAGGATTAAAGGGGAAGAGATCTTAGTCAAAGGGTGAGAGGGGGGCAAGGAGATTACTGTTCAACCAAGTATATTGTTTCGAAGCATTCTTCTCAAGTCTGGCGTCTCCTGCTAGTAAGGAGACAGGTCCTAAATGCATGAGCTTCTCCAAAGCGAAAGTAACTCAGAAATCTTGCAACTACGATCATTGCCGATTGTTGTATAGCTACTGGAATGGTATGGTAAGTAATTCTGGAGGTGAAGTCAAATCCATACTAAAACCAGAACAAAAGAAACCCATCAATGCTAAGAGTATCACGCTAACGGAACGGCAATTCCTGTTACAGGGTTGATGTTTCTTTTGGTTTTGGGGCTTTTGGACCTCAAAGTGAATGCCATGGATTTTCCGGTATTTGATATACGAACAAACCATAGACTTAACAAAAGAAAACAAAAAAGTGACGAAATCGTCTGCAAAAAGGTGTTGCGGCAAGGTGCTGTACCACGTGAACCCAGGGGGACAAATCCTGTCCCCACAACCGAATAAGCTTAATACAAGGGCACATTCCAAGAGAATATTATTGGTCGGGAGCAAAGGGTTTAATCTTAGCCCTGATTTCTCTCCTCCATTGCGCTTGCTTGGCTTTCGTTTTGCTTTACTTGGGTACTGGGGTTAGTCCGTGAACAGGAGTATGATATCACAATTCAATACCGTAAAATCTCAGGTATAACGAACTCGCCTGGACTGGTCGTGCAGCAGTTTTCAGAGCTTTGAATGGCCTAAGAGGACGTCAGGAGAGGCTTGCTTATGTTATCTGGCCTGTTCGCAAGCTCTCCTTCAATCAGAGGGTCTAATTTCGCTGCATGGCTACCGTAGTCTAGGTGGGTTCGTTATATCATACCTGAGATTTTACGGTATATTTGCCCTAGCTAAACCTATCCGGCGTCCGCTAGCCTTTGGAGGGGTGAGAATGAAGTTTATAGGCCGTCTGCACATGCAGGAGTATACTCGAGTATGTGTTAAAGGGGAGGAAATTCCGTGAATGCTCTAAGGATAACACTTGGTAAATTTTGCTTTTCCAAGGGGCCCTAGTGAGGCTCGACTACCGGTATTTGGTTTATCGAGCTTGTTACAGCCTCGTTCCAAAAGTTCTCGCGCCCTGGCTGGTACTGTGACAAGAAGGGCTATAATACATCTGGTTTTCATGGATTTTATCCCTGGCCCAAGTACAAGTACTAGTACACACACCTTCCCTGATTAATGCACTGCTCGGGTACTCGTAGTAGAACGGCATAACGGGTGGATTTGAACTGTCGGTGTTTCAATTTTGTCTCCTTTTGGCTTTTGTGTGACTAGTGCTTGAGAGGGGGTCTTGATTAAAGGGCTGTTTGGGGTGACATGTTGGACTTTCAAACTGGGGGTTGGACCCTTACATAATCCACTCAAACCAATCAGAGCTCTCAAATGGATTACGTAAGTTATCCAAACCATGCTTGAAAGTCCAGGCATGTCCTACCGCGCCGAATATCGTAGGATCTCATGAAGGTCGGAATGGCGCCAAAGCGGACAAAGGTGAAACTTAAGGCACCCGAACCAAGCGGGATGCACGAAGAACGCTGAGTTGCCACAGTTTAAGCATATAGACAGCGGCGATTGGGCGGGTTCAAGAAAATCATAACGCACCATCCCGACTTTTATGAGATTCTATGGTAGCCCCTAAGTATGGTAGAATACTGGTATCGTGGACACATGTATATCTCCTTATTCCCCCCCACCCCATACACCTTAGCTCCTTTTACCGTTTTCTATCCTGCGGAGGGGGAGTGAGTGTGCCTAGTAATCGAGTTCATCAAACGATCGTTGAATAGCTGGAATTTTTCTCCTTCAAACTGAGACACATTATTTATAGAATACTTTCACATTCACCATGCTCACCTCACGATCCTTCCTCCTCATCTCGTTAACCCTCATAACCTCCTCTCTCACAAACGCCGATGCGGAACCAGTCCGTGCGAAACGGCTCCTGTTCTCCCGTCAGAATAGTTCGTTTGGAGGATGGGGTCTGAAGGTGACCGACTGCCCCGCGGAAACGCAAAAGTGCACTGGTGGTAGCGGGTGTTGTCCGAAGGATATGTTCTGTATTTCAAGTAGCCCGGGGGGATTGGCTTGCTGTCCTACTAGTATTTCTCCCTCTCTCTTTTATATTGTTGTATTTGGCCTAATAGGCAAGAGTGGAAGGGGGGCTGGTGCGTAAGTTTGTTGAAGACTAACGTAAGGATAGAGGAATCTTGTGCGGAGGTGATAAAGGCTTCCGTCTGTGCGGACCCGGGCTGGAAACTCTGGCAGAACGTAGGCCAAGACCCATTCTGCTGCCCACCCGGCATATTCGGGCTTCCGGCCCGAACCGACACTTTATTGCCTGCGTCCGTTTGTGGCAACCCCGGGTGGCCATTTTCTGCGGGTTTTTTAGCCTCAGGGGTTTGTCCTTCCTCCCCCTTCACTATCTTCACTCGCGGGAAGTGGAGCCTAACGTAGGAGTAAAAAGGAATAGCTGCGCCCGGCCACTGGCACGCCATCCGCTACTCGCACATCATCCGCCACCAGCACGCCATCCCCCATGAGCACCGGCACCGCCCATAGCGGCGCAAACAGCACGCGAGCACACTCGTCGGCAGCGGCAACATCAGACTCCAAAGGAGTCGAGCCCTCCACAACTGGAGTAGACTCGTCACCAGCGGATCCTAGCAGCACCACTAGATCTGGACTATCCGCTAGGGCAATTGCGGGAATCGGTGTGGGCGTAGGCCTTGGTGGAATTGCGTTGATTGCTGGTGGGGCTTGGTGGGGGTTCAAGAAGGGTAGGGAACGACAGGTTGTTGAGAACCTTGCACCTGCGCCGGAGTATACCGGTGGTGAGCATGGTGGTAACGGTGGGGCCCCGAGCGCGGTTGTCGGTGCTGATGCGGATGAGGAGCCTGCTGGGACTATGCGGGTTGCGGAGCTGTATGGCACAGATGGGAGAGTGGAGATGGAAGCTTGATTTCGACCTTCTTTTACCTTCCGTTCTCCTTTGGTTATTTTACTTATTCACTTAGTGAGTCCGCTCTGTGGGGGGGAGGACGAGGGGTGTGTAGCGTACCGCAGGAGGAGCGGTTAGGCGAGTGATCTGTGATGACCACTAATACATATATCGTACATTGTTATGCAGTTTGGAGATATTGGATGTGGTCGATGGACGCATCTCCCTGACTAGGTGACTAAAGGTGGACAAAGCAGCACTTGCAACGGTGACGGAGTCTGGGGTGCGGAGACCTTCTAGACGGGACTGTATATTACATTACTTCTGAGAGGATTAAACAACGGATGGCTGCCCGTAGACGTAAACCTATAAATTTCAGAAATCAATAGCGATGGAAGAATGCTCTTCTAACCCGTACGGGTTTACTAAGTTAGTTGTTCAATTCCGAGAGGGAGCCTTTATTCAACGGCACTCTCTTAGTGAAAGATACAGCCAACTGAAATTCAGAAATTCATTGGTAGTGTCTACAGGAAACCGCGCAATGGAAAATTTTCGACAAAAAATAGTAGGGGTCTCACTTTATCAACTTGGCCACTACGCGCAGTGTCTAGTCTTGGGGGTCTCCTTATAGTGCATGGTTACTAAAGTTTTACTACTTTCTATGTTGCGACTTTGGGGGCTGGTACGGTGTTTGAAGGTACAGCGCGGGTATTGGCTTTCTTTCTTTCTTTCTTTCTTCTTGCAGGGGAAAGATATGTAAAGAAATACGGGAGAAAGTCAAGGGTCTGTACTGGGGCTAGGAAGGCCACGGTACAACTTGACGCGCAGGGCCCTCCATCAGGAAATATATAGCCTGAACACCCCCATTACCGGCGGGAAAACGGAGATAGCGTTACAATCTTTCCCTACGAAGCGAGCACCCAGCGTAGCCAGCACCCACCACATTTTAGCATGGGTTATACTATACGCTTTTAGGCCGTAGCTCAAAGCATTTTGTAAGCCAGTGCTCGCTGCACCGGGTGCTCGCCATGTAGGGAAACATTGTATATACTCTTACGCCGAGCCCGGAGATTCTGGGGGGTAGTGTATTGCGCCGTAGGAAGTGCACAGGGCAAGACGCGGTATAAATCTGTGGTCTCTGGAGGCGTTGGGAAAGCAGGTAGGAAGCGCATGTCCTACAAGCTTAAAACCGTGCTCAGGGCTCTGGATTCGTAGATAGGTAGTAGCTCCGCCGCTCCTTAATGGCTGCGCTCGACGGGAATAGCGTCTAGCCGCTGTTGCCCAGTATGTCGGCTTGTAATGATCCCCGCCCAGCGAGCAGTTTCGCTGCTCTCGGTAGCAAGAGATAGTGGTGCCCCACCCCATATATTTTGCCTTTGGAAGTTGACATCTGCCTGCTCCAGGAGTTCCTTCGCCTTTCTCACCCTTACCTGGCAGCTATGGAGAGTGGTGGGCGGTTGTGGTTGTTCGGTGTCGGGGATAATGTCTTCTGGTTAAAGTGGTAGCTGCATCACTCTCTCACCTCCGAACTCGGAGGTGTGCGGGTGGCGCTCTACCCTAGGGGCGCTGTCTGTTAGAGTTGATATCTTAGTATTCAGGTATGGTAGTAGCTTTGCGACTTCCCTATTACCGGTCCGGGTACTGTAGAATCACGTCCTAGTCTGCTGTTGCCGCAGTTGCATACGCGCCTCCACACTTCAGGAAACGAAAAACAATTTGCTGCTTTGGCTCGGGGCGTTGGCTCTATTTTGCTTGTATTCTTCTATTTCTTCCTCATGTTCCATCCGCGTTACTTGAGATGCTCCGTTGTTTCAGAGCGAGAGGGGTTAGGGTGGGAGGAAGAAATGGAATCTTGATTGGATTCTCTGAGAAAGTAGGAACTTCGCTGTCCTACCAATATTCTCTCAATCCTTCGACACCCCGAGATCGTAGGGGTGAAAGCTAACCTTCGCGGCGCCTCTAGGGATTTGCTACTTTCTAAGGCATCTAGTCGTGTTCGGAAACTAGTGGTGGTTTTTAAATCACCCAAAAACTCACAGCGCGCGGAGTAGTCTACTGTAATTACCGAGGGCACAAGGCTCCCGGCTTTCTGTCTTATCGGAAATTAGCGATAGTGTGTTTTGGGTATAGACTCTGAAAGCCTAAAAGGTATGATATATTTCAATATGGAGAGCAACTAAGAGGAAAGCTCCCCACTAGATGACAGGTAAAAGGGGGATGGTGTTTAGAGTAACACATATGAATACACGGGTTCTGGGTGAGAGGTAGGACACTGTACCAAGGGAAAAAATAGAAGAAAGGGCCGAAGTTATAGTTAATGGAGAAAAGAAGAAACCACTTGTGTTCATTCCTAATCGCTGGATCCCTGGATGCCGTTCGAGGGGGGGGGGGGTACTAATTGATCGCTATCCCGAGGGCGGGTGGGGTAGGAAGATGGAGGTTATAGGCTCCTGCAGCAATTGAGATCTCTGGGCCTGCCCAGAGGGGCATTGAGACCCAGGCGGCTGTGGTGGGGGGAGTTCAGGTGTTGCTTTGCAATCTGCCGGGCTGATGGCAAAAGCCTTGCGGTTGAGGAGTAACTTCGTAACTCCTTCGTGTCTGTGCGAGTGAGCTAACGAAAGCGCTGTTCGACCATTGGGGTCTATTGCTTCAGCATTGACCCCCTCTCGCTCTAAAAGCATCTTTACCACTCCCTCGTGTCCCTTCCAGGCGGCCAAAGACAGTGGTGTTCGACCATATTTGGTGTCAGCCTTATCCGGATTGATGTCTTCTCGTTCCAAAAGCATCGTAACAACTCCCTCACGCCCACATTGTGCAGCCCACGAGAGCGCTGTATGGCCGCAGCAATCTGCTGTATCGGGATCGACGTCCTCTCGCTGCAAAAGTATTTTGACTACCCCTGCCCCCTCGCGCTTGTTTCTAGAGGCCCACAGTAGAGGCGTTCGACCATCGTGACCTGCCGTATCAGGGCTGACGTCCTCTCGTTTCAAAAGCATCTTAACTACTCCCGCCCTCCCTTTTTCGGCAGCCCACGATAGTGGCGTTCGTCCAAGATTATCCACCATATCGGGATCGACACCCCATTGCGTCAATAGTACTTGTAGCTGTACCACTGGCGGGGGCCTCCGTATCGCAGCCATCAAGGGTGGTGTGCTGCTGCAAAAGCAGCCTTTTCGGTTGGGATCGATATTTTTCCATTCTAGTAGCTGTCGTACCACTCCTTCATGTCCCTCCCTCGCAGCGAACAAGAGCGGTCTTTGGCCCCATATGTCGTGTCCCTCGGGTTTCACATCTTGCTGCTCTAGCAGTACCTTCACCACCCCCCCGTGCCCCTTCTCGGCTGCCCATGAAAGTGGAGTCCGGTCAACAATATCTGGCATGTCCGGATTAACATGCTTCCGCCCGAGCAGTAGCCGCACCACCCCCTCATGCCCCTTCTCTGCAGCCAACGCCAGCGGCGTTCGGTGATTTTTGTCTGGCATGTCGGCAGCGACGTCACTCCGCGCGAGCAGTAGCTTCACGATTTCCATATGTCCGTTCATCGCTGCCCACGCGAGGGGTGTTCGATAGTCTCTGTCCATGCTGCGGTCGATCTCCGCAACTCACGGCCGTTTCTGCCCCAAGAAGTCTGGAAGCCTTCTAGCGGGTTGGATTAGGCATCCCGGACATAGGTTCGGTTAGGTTGGATGTCGGGCTTTTGATTGTTGGTATTGCTGGCTTATCGGAGTGGTGGTGTTGGTTAGCGCACCGCCTTTACGTTGAAATAAGAAGCGGCTGAGGTGAAACTTACAACCAACTGCGTCAAAATCAGAGCCAGGAAAGGCATAGTCAAGGTTGTGAAGAGTTAGGGGGTGTTTGGCACACTGTTCAAATAACCGTTATTTCAAAACGCGTTTTGCAGATTAGATTGAGATCAGATTTTCAACAGCCCAATAAAAAGAGAGGAAAAGGTATTACATCATCTGAAAATGTCCTTATATAATCCCTTTTTATGAATTGTGATTGGTCTATTCAAAATCTGATCTAAAATCTAATCTACAAAACGCGTTTTGAAATAACGGTTATTTGAACACACGGGCCAAACACCCCCTTAGCTTATGGCGTTTTATTGCGATTTTGAGACAAAACTAGGATGAAAAATCTTATTTGAACGTATGATACTACCACAGTCTACCAGGCGGTTCTCCTCAGCTAATACGGTATGATATCATACTTGAGTACTTTGCCTGGTTAAGCTGCCTGATTATATAAGCAGAGAAGGTTGGCAGTGGAAGCCTGTTGTCACGTGCCATGCGGTACATGGGCGACGAGCTAAACTACCTGTGCTGTAGTAATATCATACTTGTAAGTCAAATATATTTCCTTTCTTTACTAAATCGTCCTTTCGTAGGCAGAGATGGCAAATGTATGCGGCAATTGTGTACATTTAGCAGGCCCTACCCCTTGGTGAGGGTATGAGCATGGATCTTGGGAAGAGTCTCTATGGAAATCGCAAAATTGCCCCTAGCCTAAATGCCCGATTGTGAACATGAGCAGTATCCCGATAATGGCTTGGGTTTGACTCTTCAAAATTTTATTGAGTTGTAGAAGAGGGCCAATACCGGCATGATATGATATTATACTAAGTAGGGTAATTTTGGCACTGTACAGTACTCATACGGGGTCTTTCACTCCAGGGCCAGCCTGAGCACGGCGAAACTCATGTGGAATTGAGAGGTTGATAAATCTGGCTTACGTAACGGTAGGGCAAGGTTGGATCTAATGCTTAAGTTAGAGCCATTCGGCCCCCGCTAAATCGCCTTTTTCGGTGGAGGTATGATACCAGGCTTACCGGAAAATGAAGCAGCTCGGGGCAAGCCCCGGGGCGGCAGCGGTAATGCCAGAAGGGGTGGGGAGGGGGGGTGTAATCCCTTTCCTAGAGAGTAGCTCGCGTATAAAAAAACTAATCTAACTTATTTGGTTCTAAACTTTAAGCGGTCTGCTAATCCATCGAAAAAATCATGGTGGGGGGGTTAAACAGAGGCAATAATAGCTGATATTACCCACACAAGGACCCTGTTTTGAGTAAGGACCTCCGGGGATAATCATTTACGTTAGGAAGGGTTTCGTCATCCTAGAAATATCGCTCCTAAACTCTCGACAACCAGCGGGCATAGAGTCTTCTAAGAGGTGATATATGATGCCCTTTTCAAAGGACCTTCTTTATGACTGGGGATTGTCGAGAGATACCGTGCTATTGGGCTGGTTTCTAGTTTACGCACCAGGACCTGAGCGTCTGTGGAGGATGCGTATTTCTTCTCCTGGACCCAGGAAATTTCCCTCAATTACTATCTAAGCATGTTTTGGGGTGATATTTCTAAGGGATGTTGAGGGGGTTGATCTCTGATGTTCTCTACCGTTTGGTGTGATCGGTCTGCTTAGTCTTTGGGGTGGCTCTACAGTAATGTTCATAGTGGATTACTGGCTGCTACACATGAAACATCTCCCGGGAGCAACTAAATATTCAGACTCTTCAACGACTTCATCAACATTGCATTCTCCTATCTTGCCTTGCAGGGCATTTAATATTTGTTTTCGGAGACCCTAGAGTCTTCTGTTTCCGATCCTGTCAAATGCATGATCAAGGGATATAATCACATCCTCAATATACCCTGAATAGGTTTTAAACGGTAGATACCTGGGGAGGAAATCAATGGGCTTAGGGTTGCTAGAAATACCAAAGAGACTAGCCCTGCCAGTAATATCGTATTGCTTGTATCTGGATTAGACCTCTCAAGGGTCAACTTGTGTGGATGGCTGGTGGTTCAACCACTGATGCTAGTAGTTATTTGGTAATGCCTTAGGGCTGCTGTTTTTTTGTTGTTTTTTCACCACCCTTGGAGGGCGTGGCCAGAGTCCGAAGTCCGAAGTCGCTTCTGCAAATGTTGGAGTTTGCTGCTTGATCATTCTATAGGGTTAGCAGAGTGCGAGACAGATAAGTGAGTAGCGAATGAATGATGAGTAGTATATAGTAAGTAACACTTCTTACAAAGGATATTGAAAGAGTTGTACTTCATCTACGTCGAAGTGGGGGTGGCTTTCTGGATCGTTTGGGCACTGTACTATTTTCCAACTTCCACCTGCGACGCAGAGTACTGCGGGTACCTTTTTTCTCCATTATTTAACTCTGATAGGTAAATGTGGGCTGTGGTGGATATTGTGCTCAATCACGTTTAATCGGAACCCTGGCTTTCTTGCCACTAAAGCCAACTAACAAACAGCCTCGGCAGTCTCTCCCTCCACAGCACACGGTTCTCTCGATTTGCGCCTCAAAGTAAACCGAGCTGGCATGATTAATGTGTAGGCTATAGCCATTCCGCTCCCAGCGCGTTTCTACTACCGCTCCTTGGGCGCCATTTTCAGGGCTTCCTCTAGGTAGTCTGAGGGAGTTTCCACAGGGAATCACTCGTTAACCAATGAAGCTCCAGCGATATTGGGGACAAGGTAAGGGGGTGATCTCGAAGCATCCTGTTTGCGGGACTTTTTCGCGCGTAAGCTGCATCCGAAATTGATAGTTCTGGAGGATTTTGTGTCTTTAAAATAGATAACAGCCTCTCAGAAGCTCTCATTGGCCAAGCTGTCACTGTAGAAGCTAGTTGACCAGCTCGCCTCTCCCACTTTCATGCATTATAATTGTTCGAAACATGCGATACGAGCACCGTACCTGAAAATAGTGTATAGTAATCTTTTGAGACGAGTTCGACATCCGTGGCATGGGCAATGATGGAATTCTCCAACTCAGTGGAATAGATTTACAAGGACACTTGCTTGGGCACTGAGTTATATCCCGGAATGTCCGCTCCCAGCTGTGCGTATGTTGCCCTTGCATGAATTACTATGGTTGAAGGAAGAAACTCTTTAGCCCTAGGGCACCACAAAATATACTATTATACTAGTGAGTGGGAACGCTCCTAGAGTAACCGCCTCTCTGCCACCGCTCATCAATTTTCTCTCCTCTGTCACTCCACCTTTCTCACTTCTACCTGGACCACACAACGCCGAACTCTCCAACTACCTATTGACCAACAGTTTCAAAATAATGTCCTACTTAGTTATGCCCGAAGATCTCCTCCCCGGGGGCGATTCCCTAGAGCCGTCGCCTCCTCGTAGGGAAGAAAGATCATCAAGGCTGGAGGGGAGCCACCCCGCAATCGCTCTCCCACCCGAGGCCACTATCGCACCATATATACCTATTGCTCCGCGCAAAATCCCCGCTCCCAATACCCCAAGTATGCCCCCTAGCTTGGTGGGGATACAAGATGCTAATATCTCTACAGTGCAGTCTCGGAAAAAGGGTAAGAAGTGGCTTGCCTTACCTCTTGCGAACCCCGACGAGGTAGCCGTTGGAGACTGTAATGAGTTGCCGCACTATACCGAGCAGCCGGAGGAGAAGAAAGAGAATGAAAGCGATGCTAGAGTAGACCTTAGTGTCCAAGAAAAGGCTGTTGAGACATCTGCCGGCAAGAATGATTTTAATTGTCGCAGAGTATCTACTCCGGTGACAATCAGGAACCCTGCGGATATGTCGGAGGTTGAATTGGCAAAGCTTGTGGGACCCACTACTAGCAAGCGCCAGTCTACTCTGAAGGCAAGGAAGGTGGGTGAAAAGAAGGTGGGACCTTTGGAGAGGAAACATGCTACAAGCGCTTTGCGGGAGCCTCCAATCGCGCCTTTTATACAGGGTACTGTTCCTGATAGGGGTACGCTACCTTTGGCTCTGGAAGGGGCAGGGGACTTCAATCGGGCACGCGAAAAAGTCCGTGATGGTGCCGGGGTTGAGGGCTCGAATGAAAACAACTTTAATAAGGGTGCTACTTCCAGGGAAGCTCGTATTTCTAGCGTCACTACTCCACCTACCCCTAGGGAGCACGAAAGTAGCATCGCTGACAAGGAATTATTTTCTTCTAATCGTGAGTTCTCTCAAATATTCTAGATCTTTTCTATTCCGGGATCGATTGCTCACTAGAGGAAGGAAAAACAATGTCTATTTCCAATGGATATGGGCTTGTTCGCTGCCCTCAAGCTGATCTTGTTGATGGAGAAATGTTAGCTAGTAGGTTTTTCTTTATCCACTTGTGGAAAGGTTGGTGACAACTGGAGTAGCTTATCTTGAGGATCATCGTGGTCGTTCCGCGAATCCGGTTAACGTACGATCCCCCATATCCCCTCTCCAGTATTTTCACTACCCCAAATCCGGGAGACACCTTACTAACGCAAGTTGCACTAGCCCATCCCATCCATCGCAGATCGCCTCACGGTCCTCGAGGACGCCTTCCGCAAACTAACGGCCGCTACCAACATGGATACAAAGCTTCGCGAGGATCTCCAAAACGTTACAAGGGACTTCCAGAACAAGGCCCTCGCTGAAATGACAGCCCTTGGAGCAAACCTTCAAACTCTTCAAGACACGGTGACCGGCATCGTTCGCCGTCAAGATAGAGTGGAAGATTCTATTATTATCCGCATGCAGAGATTCGAAGAGGATCTTCTCGAAGATATGGACGTGTCTGGGAGGATTGTTGACCAGTTCCATGAGCTTGTGAAAGACACAAGCCATCGCTTTAGTGAGCTGAGGAACTTTCGCGAGGAAGTCGATACTCTTCTGGCGGAGTCTATCCAATGTAGGTTTAGAACTGAGCGACTCCTGAATCTGAGAACGTATGGGACTAAGGCCCCGAAGCCAGGTGCTACAGACAAACAAGGATGAAAAAATAATCCTTAGGAAATGCTATAAACAGAGGTGGGTTATGGATTGGGGTTTTCTGAGATCTATTTCTATTTCTCGCTCTTATGACTTAGTAACTTAGGCTGTTGAAATCCTAATACAAAAAAAGCAGTTTGGTTCAACATTTGTTTTTTTATTCCCGTGAGTTTTGACCCTTCTTCTTTTGTTTTTTAGAAGTGGCTTATTTGCTCTATTGAATTGCTGGTTAATTTATTATCTTGACTTTAGTCTGCTCTCGCATATTGTATTGTTGAGTGTGTTATTATATTAACACAGAGCATGCGATTGGGGTACTGTAGGTATTTAGAATTCAACAGATCGTTTTGTTCCACAGCCCCCCACCGCCGTCCGTGACTTCAACTCGCAGGAAATCAGAGCTCTGACTCAAGCACTTTACGCCTACCTGAGCCACAAATTCTCAGAACTCGTCCCCGCCATACAATCCGGCTCCGGAACCTTCAGAATCCATATTTCATTCTCGGGGCTGGGTTTTTTTTCCAGGCTTGTCATTGTCTCCCAGGCTTCCTATGCCGTTCTCATAGCTTTATGAGCGCTAACAATTCTTCGGGGGCCTGGCCTAGAGCCGTAAGTAGCTCATGCATAGAACCATCCGCGATAGTAGATATGGAACGGGGGCCGAGAGCGCCGAGAGTGGGACGGTGGATGTATAGATAGTATTTCACTAAACTCAAGGTGGTCGTAGGGCTAAAAGCCTTTTGCTTGAGGCCAGGCTAAGCTTAGTAGCCCATAGTGATATGGTTTGGTGAAGATATTTTGCTGGCTCATTTGAGTTTTTGGGAGGTAGCATGAGATTGACCGTAGAAGTGGTGGTGTTTTTCATTGAGGTCTATCTGCTAGGGGTAGTAGAGCAAGTAGTAAGCGGAGGTGGGCAGATTGAACGGTCCGGGATAGGTTTCGAGCGGTTTTGATTACTCCAAAGGCGGGGGCTTAGTTTTTTCCCTCCCCTTTTTCTTCGAAGGAAACCTAGGTCCGGTGAGCTTCTCAAAACAAACTTTACAGAGGGCTCTTGGATCTCTCAGGAATCGCAGATCCCGGCCAATAGAAAAAAGCCCTCCAATTCCTTGTTTTTTTTGATCCCCCGTTGGAGCGATTGCTGGGAGGCCTCTCCTAAGGGCCATTATGGATTCTGCAGAGATTTACCCCCACAGTCTGGGGTCGCTTGAGTACTTGAGGGTGGGAATCATATATAGTCACTCGGGGAAGGCAAGCCGCTTGCCTGCACTTTTAGGCTTGGCATCAACTCCCCGCTCAGGGGTGCTTTTCACCCCAATAAAACAATGGAGAAGTTTTGGAAACACCCCGACAGTTACCTTTAGCAACGCGAACGAAGCGCGTGAAAGAAAGAGTCGAATTCGGTCTTTTTTTCCGAATCGGCACTAAGCTCTTGCGCAGCACGTTGGAAGAGCTCGAATGTTCTAAAGATGCCCTCTTGTCGTAGGGTTGGCATCAACAAGGCGACTAATCTCCTATCATTATTCTTTTCTAGTTGAAAGACTACATACCATGTCCTTTGATAACTCTGACTGCAGATATTCAAGCCATCTATTCCCTATCAAGTAGAGAATTTTTGTTCTACTTGATACCTGTTTAAAAAATTTTCCTTGCTCTCTTTTGAAAGCCACCTGTTGGACTCACTACATCTCCCTCCGTATATTGCTTCCCCTCTATTCACAAAAAAACTCAACAAACACGCATACATATTTAAGCAAGCAGGGCCAAAACGGGGGGCCCGGACATCCCAAAGACCCCCAAATATCAAAATGCCCTTCGAACTCCTCCCGACCAGCGTCCTAGAAACCTACTCCCACGCCCTGAATCTTATCTCAAGTATGAAATCCAAACTTCCCAAAAATCCCGCCACCGCCTCTCTCTACTACCGTAATATCTCCGAGATCCAGTCCACCCTCGCCGGACTCACAGATATGCTACATGGGGCCTTTAGAGATTTAAGAAGGTCTCCCGTGGATGGAAAGATGTGGGTGCTTGCCGAAGGCTTGATGGATGAAGTTGTCGATATGCTAGAGGACTTGAATGGTGCTATTGATGAGGTTGTGGAGGCCGAGAAAGAGGTCAAAAGACAGGTTGACGAGGTCGCAGGAATTGTGAGTAGGTGGAGGTCGAGGTGTGATTTGGGGTAATAAATGTGTAGATAGAGTGAGAGTATGAGGGCTATGTCTATTAGTCCGCTATTAGATGGCTCCCATGTGTGCGTTTGTGATCCAACTCGGGGGTCTTATTGAACCGAGGCCGTGGGTCCCGATTCTTTGTGGGGAAGCTCAAGTTGCCCAACTTTCAGCGAGCGAGGGGAAGACTAATTGCAAGTTCATATTTCTTGTGCCATATCCACAGGTAGCGCTTGGCTCGGAGACCCAGTCCTAGTTTGTTACCTGTTCGGCGTACTCCGGCATCGAAAATCGTGTTCGAGTGTGGCTCGAACACTTTGAGCTTAAGAGGGCACAAGGTACACAGCGGGAGCTATTGCTAACCTGGATTATGGGCGCTGTGGTGAGAGCCGGGCGGGGAGGTTGTATTATATGGCTCGAGACGTCCAAAAGGCGCACTTATTTTTAAAAGTGTGTTAGGTGGAACAAAGGAGCAGTTCAACTTCACATCTGGCCCTCTTTCCAGGCACAGCGTGGTATTTTAAATGCTATAAAATAAGCCCGAAGGATACCCTGGAATATGTGACAGAGATTTATTGACAAAACCGTTTTATGTACATACATAGCAACAGGCCATCTCACAAACCAGAGGCAAACATGACAAAAAAGAAAAAACTCTCAACAAGGTGCTCCATCAAAACTCCAAAGTGCTACCAGAGGAGCCATATGAGATTGAATCACCAGCCTCCTCCTCTTTATCGAGCTCGAAGGATCTCCAGAAGGGGTCGTACTCCAGCATCTCAGGTGCTTCTTTAGTTTCTTCAAACATTAAGGGCCTTCTGCAAGAGCTATAAACCATAGGCCCACCGTCGGGGTTCACTTCGTAACTCTTATGCTCACGAGTGATTTTGTTGACATTGCTCATCTTCGTCTCGAGTCGCTTATTTGTACGGTGTTTTGAGATTATCTTAGAAATCATATGATTCTTAACCCAGTCACCGTTCTTTGGACTAGGATTGAGAACGGGAAGCGGGGGCTGCTGGGAGGGGCAGACTTGGTCGGTATAAGTGGGGCGTTGGGCTCTGTGGGTGGCCTTCGGGAGAGCGCTAACTTTCAGAAATTTGTCCCAATCGTCGTAAACGGGTTTCGAGACGTTGCCCATTGCGAGGACACGCTTCTGCATTCTCCTGTGCAAAGTGGCATTAATGATGCCTCTGATCGCAGTTTAGTGGTGTTCGATGCCAGAAACTTACGTTAGGTAGTCCTCTGGAGTGTAATCGGGGCTTACAAGCCTCGCTTCAGCTTCTTTGCTCTTTTTCACAAGACATGCATTGATAGAGGCGATGAGTTTCTTGACATCTGAGGTAAGTTCCCCGGCTTCTTCCCCCACCTTGTATAGCTCTAAGATGGGATACAGACCCACGGCCGTGGCTTGATTCTCTCCAAGCTCCATTCCGTCCAGAAAGGTACAAAGAACCTTTTGAAAGTCGTCGTCAGGCAATTCGGCAGTCTCAACATCGCCCAAGCACTGAACGGCAGCTTTAACAAGAGCCGTGTGTTCTTCGAAGCTAAGAAATTTGACCTGTGGGGAATAGGTTTGAATGAATTTCTCCAGCTTCTCACAGGCTTCAGCTATCGTGTTTTCAAGGGCATCTCTGGAGGAATTTTCCCCCTTGGCTGCTTTTACAGCGACGAGCTTGTTGGTCATGACTCCTGCCACACGTTTGACTCGAGTAGCCACTTCCATGAGTTTTGTGTAGGCCGGTGCTATTGGTATCCTTGTTAGCAAAGTTGGAAGGGACTCGGGGGGTTGTCTTACTTTCTTTGAAATGAGCACGCCCGAGGCCCCTGGGGCGGGGCTTATTGGGGTCCGTTACGATGAAAGAATTTCTCTGGGGACCACGAGATGTACTACTATCAAGCTGACGATCATGCCTGAGGTGTGGGCTAGCCCCCCGTGGGTTCTTGCCTTGAGGATAGGGATCCCTCTGACTCCCGGGGTTTATACCGGACGGCCTAATTTGTTAGTCTCGGGGGTAGGAGATGGGCTATGTCGAAAGACAAAGCATTAACAAAATACTCACCTGCGTTTTTTTATAGAGCGCGTCATAGCAGCGGTACAACTTCGAGTGTCGGCAGATCTTTGTGTGTGTGTCTGTCTGAGAAAGGAAGTTAAGAGACACAAGACGGGAGCAGCCAGACTTGAGCTTATTTGTGGGTGGGATTAGGATTTGCCCTGGGGTCAAGGCTTTCGCCCTGGCACTACTTGGCGGGAGTACCCCATACTATGGTACATGCGGTCTATAACGTCAAGCAGCTGCGTTCCAAAATGTAATGCCTCATGTAATCGGGGTCAGGGTTGTTATATCTGAAATTTTCGAATCCACGGCAGGAAGTACCACTGTTGAGTGTGTTCACTAGTGGGCATACCAAGGAGTTGAATAGTAGGTCAAGGTAGACAAACAGCAGAAGGCTTGAGGACCTGTTTGGATAAAAAGAGCCTGTTCAATTCACTCATACGAAAGGCCACTTTTCTTGATCTCGAATGGAGAGAAGGCCGCTTGCATAGCAGAAATGGGTAGCCCAATAAAGCTGTCCTATTTTTGCTAAACATGCCTCAAACCATAAAGACAAAACTATCAGACTCTAATTTGGAACCAATGGAGTTGCAATCTCCCATCAGCAACCCTGACCCTGATTATCTGGGGCATTACATTTTGAAATGCGGCTGCCGGTGCTTGACGTTATAGACCGCATGCACCATAGAATCTTATATGGTTAATATCTCGGCAGAAACGATTTTCTCACAAGGCTGTTGGTGCGCGGAAATTCGTCGAGTGAGGTTCCATGATTAAATAAACCCCCGAAACGTATTGCAAAGAAGTGTTTATGACAAGAGTTAGAAAGGGGATAGTGCAATAATTAACACACACCAAAATTGACTATGCATGATGCTAGGGCTAGCTTCGAAGTCCCATGGTAGACTTCAATTTCTCAACTCGTGTATCTGCACCAGGCACTATTTGTAACAAATAGAGTTAGAAAGGAAAATATCCGCTTCTTATGGATTACTTTGTGAGAGAGTTAGTAGAGAGACTCAAACACAGTATTGGTTAGACTAAAAGATAAATGTTTCCATGGTTTCACTAACAACTATCTGATAATCTAAGGGAAACTTAGAGTATATTAACCTGATTGCATTAGGAAGGTAAAAATTTAATACGGTAAAATGATACCTCCCACCTTAAATTCTGATATTAGGTAGACCTGTCTTCCACCCAATTCTTTTATGGTATGCCAAGTTGAAGTAATCTAATCTCTCAGTGCCTAGCGTAGCTAATATTTGCAGCAGTCATTACTCTTTACTCAGCCCTTCAACCTTCTCAGCCTCCCCCTCCGCTTTTGCCTATGAGATTAAGCCCACAGAAGTATTATACTGATTTGAGGGGTGGCAAGTCAGGAGTGGGAGAAATCATGGGGGATTTGGGACACTACTAGTGGGGGTCTGTGTGACACTGGTGAAAAGGAAACTATAAAGAGGAGAAGGGTTATACTCTGTGTATTCAAAATTTGAGCATATACGAAAATATTTACTAGCATCATATCACTAGGGTAAGCCCCAAACGTGAGAGGTTAGATTACTTCAACTTGATATATGATATCATAAAATAATTGGATGGAAGACAGGTCTACCTAATATTAGAATCTAAGGTGGGAGGTATCATTTTACTGTATTAAATTTTTACCTTCCTAGTATGATCAGGTTAATATACTCTAAGTTTCCCTTAGATTATCGGATAGTTGCTAGTGCAAGCATGGAAACATTTATCTTTCAGTTTATACTATATTGTGTTTGAGTCTCTCTACTAACTTCCTCACAAAGTAATCCATAAGAAGCGGATATTTTCCTTACTAACTCTATTTGTTACAAATAGTGCCTGGTGCAGATACATGAGTTGAGAAATTGAAGTCTGCCATGGGACTTCGAAGCTAGCCCTAGCATGATGCATAGTGGATAATTCCATGTGCCCTAACCCTTAAAAATAAAGATTGTTAATTTTGGTGTGGGTTAATTATTGCACTATCCCCTTTCTGACTCTTGCCATGAACACTTCTTTGCAATATGTTTCGGGCTAATCATGGAACCTCACTCGAAGAATTTCTGTGCAACAACAACCTTGTGAGAAAATCGTTTCTGCCAAGATATTAACCACATAAGATTCTAGTATCGGGGTATTTCCGCCAAGTTGTGCCAGGACGAAGGCCTTGACCCCAGGGCAAGTCCTAATCCCACCCACAAATAAGCTCAAGTCTAGCTGCCATTCCTAGCCACAGTAATACAGAAGATTAGCCAAAAGGGCTGCTCCCGCCTTGTGTCTCTTAACTTCCTTTCTTAGACAGACACACACAAAGATCTGCTGACACTCGAAGTTGTTCCACTGCTATGTCACGCTCTAAAAGAAAACGCAGGTGAGTATTTTGTTAATGCTTTGTCTTTCGACTATTGCCCATCTCCTGCTAACAAATTAGACCTTCCGGTATAAATCTCGAGGGTCAGGGGGATCCTTACCCTCAAGGCAAGAACCCACGGGGGGCTAGCCCACACCTCAAGCATGGTCGTCAGCTTGATAGTAATATACCTACTGGTCCCCGCGCACTAAGGGGTGATAACGGTTCTGGGAAAAGTTATGATCGCCACTCACATCAAAAGGGGACGGCCGACGATTATAAGACACCTCCGAGCGGCGATTCATATAGGCCACCTCCGAGCGGCGATTCATATAGGCCACCCCCAAGCGGCTATTCATACAGGCCACCTCCAAGTGGCTATTCATACAGGCCTCCAAGAGGCGATTCATATAGGCCACGTCCAACTGGGGATTCTTATAGGCCAAGTTCAAGTCGATTTTCTCTTTCGGCCGCGAACAGACCTGTGAGCAGCCGTGCCAAGGATTCTGTGAGGCCCCGGAGCCGGAGCCCCCACCGTCGCTGGTAAGTCTGCCGCCGCCATTCCCTTCGTTGAGTTTGCAAATGATTTGGGAGTTAATACCTTGCCTCTAGTGGACAGCAAGGAGCCTTAGGTGAACGGGGTCTAAGCCGCGTTACAAGCCAGCCTGTTGCAGATCGCAGGAACCGCAATGGTATTCCTAACGATGCTCGTGGTTGCTTGCCGAGGCCTCTGGATCGTGCTGATGGACGAGCGGGTTCTCAGAGATTTAGAAACAGCAAAAGCAGGTCTCCGTTGCGTGCCGTGAAGAGGATTGCAATTGAAGAACCCAATAGGCCACCGGGTAGCAATACCGGGGCTCGCGATCCATCCGAGACCTCGTTGGCCCACACCAGAAATTCTTCTAAATTTAACCTAACCAAAGATTCTCCTGCTTTGCAGCAGCCAGAAACTCACGACCTTGGCCAGCCAACTAAAGAACTCAAATCTTTGGGCGAAGATAACAGTGTTACTGATCCTTCCGGGTGCCACCCCCCCGATAATAACGTTCTTCGCCCAAGAGGAAGGGAGGAGTCTCTGGAGGGTAAGAGCCGTTCTAGTGACTCGCGTTCTTCTAGCCGCCGCAGCCTTTGCAGCCAGAGAGAAGGGAACCCGAGCAGATTTGGGGAGCCCGGAGTACTTCCAGTACTCCGTTACGAAATGGCAGTCCCTAAACTCGAACCCGACGACCTTCTCCCGGATAGTACTTCGGCAGACTGGGGGCTGTATCTTAATGCTGGGACCTCTAGTGGCCCTTGTGAGTGGGACCCCGGCAGTGCTCCTAAAGCTAGCACTTGGCGCACCACAGACTTCACGCCACCCATCTGCGAACTGGTGCATGGAAAAGCCCGGCAGGCGAGGAATCGTGCGAGCGCTGCTCTCTTACCTGACGATGTTCCCCTTTTCGGGCCCAGCATTAGGGCTTCCCGCACCGGTGGTCTGCGTCCTCAGAAAGCTAAATTCAAAGGTAGTCTCGAGGAGTACTATCAGATGCTGTCTGATAATGAGAAAAAGGAGCAGGACGATAACCAGACCTCCCCAACGGTCTCGAGGGAGGGTGGTGACCTAGCCTTGTCGTCAAGCTCGGAGGAGGAGGATTACGACCTCACCTACCTAAAAAATCCTAGGGTGATGGGAGCGGTTGTCGCGGAACCTAAATCTCAGCTGGCGCCTCCTGCTGAGAAAGAAACTCAGGACGGTCCTAAAAACAGCTCTCTGACTAGGGATACTCTTTGTGCGAGTTGTGTTCCGAGTGATAGCACTCCTGGTTCGCGACTGAATGAGGCCAAAAATGACCCCGTCCCACCCGAAGTTCAGCAGGAGAAAAACCCTCCCAAGAGCGAAGATCAGACTGGATCTGAAAGCGTCACTCTGGCTAAGGGAGACCCCGGCCCCAGTGGTGTTCCTGATCGTAGCACTCACAGCATAGCACCAACTAAGAAGCTTGCTCTTGCCCGTGGAAAGCAGCTTCGGCCCGAACTAGCTCAGGCACTGGCCTTGCTGCGAGATTCCTCTCCCCGGATCTGAACATCCGGAGCGTGAGCATGGAGGGTAGGCACCCTGACCCTCTTCCTTTGTTTGGTACCCTGTTGGTTGTAGTGGGGGCGCTACTGATCAGAAACCGTTTTTAGGGGTTATCTCCCATTAGCGATGGAAGATCCACCTGACACTACTCCAGTGATCTCTGGCTGTACAGATGAAATGGACGGTGTTCCAGACTCTTTAGACAAATAGTGATAACTAGGGATGCTTTTTTACCTTCTAATAAATTTTCGAAACAGGCGGCTTATAGTCAGACATGTCCGTCGAGACTATATCCTTAATGTTTTTTCTTTTTGAAAGGCCCTGGGGGTTGTGGTTGGCGAATATATAAAATTTTCATAGTTGTGTTTTTTTGTGACTTCGTACTTTGAATCCTTTGCAGTTTGACTTTTGATATATAGGCTAGTGGCTTTAACTGCATATGGGGCTCGCTTGCTTTTGGATGAATGAGAATTATGTTTGAGTGCTGTTGGGCTGGGTTGGGTGGTCCTGCTGTTCTGTGGCTCTCGCGAGGCATTTTCCACTATAGCTTGGCAAAGGATATGCTGGAGATGGCCTGTAGTTAGAGAATCATAATAATAGGGATTGCAGGGGCTTTGGTCGTAAGGGACGACAGTCAACTTTAGCGCAGTAAACTGAACCATAAATGATATTAAGTGGCTCTGCTCAGCCAAAATGTCGTTGAAAAAAAATTGGAGCAGTAGCGGGGGCTGGAGCTCCTGAATCTCTTCCCCGGGTCTTCCCGAGCGGCGTCCTCTCGCCGCCTCCGCTGGGAGCAGAAGCCATTAGCAGGATTTAGCACATCTCCCGGAATAAAGAGAATACTTAAGAAATCATTAGAACTCTCCTCCCCCTCCTACTCCTAGTGCTTCACGGGGGGCTCGACACTGCTTAGTATGCCGGAAAACTTTAGTTTACACTATCAGGCAGTGGTTCTGATGCCCCCAAAGATATCCACACTCTTAGGAAACTCTCTAGTTACCTCTAGCACTTCAGCGGGATCTGCGTGCTTCTGGTGGCCTGTCATAGTCCCTGCAAAGAAACATCAACTATGTGGCCGCTACAGAATCTAACCCTAGCTTGGATACTTGGAAATAGATAGTTAAGTTTCCTAGATATGATACCTCCTAAAATATTTAGCTAGTAGCGGTTCCTTTCGTTCAAAAACCATGGCTATTCCGAGGAAATATAGATTTTGGCTGGGTTGGACCTAACAGGGTTTGGTTCGAGGACGCTAGACCCCTGTGGGCCCACTGCGAAGCTTGTCAACAAGTTACCAGGCTAGGATAAATTATCCCCATTAAAGCTGTTTCTCAAAAGCCACATACCAAAGGTCATCCCCGGTATGATACCCCCAATTTCGTATGCAGCTCCTAGGGGGAAGAAGATAGTTAGAGATGGTGTTCAAGCGCGCCTACCATCCACTCCTACGGTCACTACGAGCTGCCTGATCAAATGGCTAGGGGTTAGATATTGCCTCACAGATAAACAGGAATACACGAAAGCCACAGCTTAGAATTTGTTTCCAATTTCCAGTGGTTATCATACATGAGAGGATGGTGGAAGAACACAACCTACGAAGGAAGAAAGGGCTGCAAAAAAAAAAGTCCGGATTATCTGCGACTTCCTGCATAATATATATCAAAAATCTCTAACTGACCAAGTTTCATCCGTAATCCGATCCGAGAAAAAAACGTGCAGCACAAGACCGAACTCATCATGATACCTCACTCGACTATGCTCAACACAGCCACAATCTGCTGAAAAGGTCGTTCCCGCTGTGCCATTGACTGCGTAAAATTCGGGCACTAGGGTATTCCCCTTGGGTTGTGCTAAGGAGCAAGCCTGAGCCCGAAAGTGAATGAGAATAGCACGCACAAGCTCAAATCTTGCCGCAAACCCTCGTTTCGGTAATCCAAACGATGAGTCTAGGCCACCCCCGCACCGTGTGCCTTTTGTTCCCACTCCACTTTCATACACACAGCACCACAAAGATCTGGTGAAACTCAAGGTTGAACCAATACTATGGCCCCTCAGAAACACAGGTGCTTATTTCGCGAATGCTTTGCCTTTCGATCATTGCTCAGGATGCTAACAGATTAGGCCACCCGATGAGGACCCTGGAGATGAGAACAACTATTATCCGCACAAGCGGAGCCGATCGGTGGCTGGGCAGCCTTCTAACTCAGCTCGTTGGTCCCCCAGTAGTGGATCCCGCGGTCAACGCCATTCAAGCTCCTATGAGAATTATTCCACTCAATATAATTACTATTCACCCGATAGGAATTACTATTCACGCGATAGGAGGTTGAGCGATGTTGATAGACTAGAGCTAGGCGCTCGTGCCCATAGGAGAGGGGAGAGCTGGAGTTCCGACGGTTCTTTGTAAGTTTTCCCTGCTACTGTTTTGACTCAGTTTGTGCATGGCTTAACGTATTTGACCTAGTAATGGGACACTCACTAGATATGGGACACTTGGCAATTCCAGTGTCCCACATACTAAAATAGGAATACCTCAACCAAAGCTACATCTATTAATCTGTAAATCTATTTATAGATAGCTAATATATCTTTAAATATGCTCTAGCAATATTACTCTCCCATTGGCAAAACTGATTAAGTAATAGTACAAAGGGTAGAGAAATAACCAATTGGCTATATAGTGAGTAATGTATTTTATATAAAATTGATAAAAAATGGTAAAATTATTCTAACTGCTGGAGAAGGTAGAGGCACATCTTCTCCTGAGCCTCCATGTTGTAGAAAGTTGATTGAATATCTACAAAGTCCAAGTCGTTGATTTCAATCAGTTCAACCTTTGCAAATGACAATATCTTTCAGTTTGTATCATAAAACTATTAAGACCTCCATCAATACTTAATTAAAACAGATGAAAAATGTTTCATAAATACCTGATAAGCCTATAATAATGCTCTATAATGAAAAATAGGCATTTAGGCTTTAAAGATAATATTTGCTAACTCCAGTAGAAAATGTCCTAATTTACAATATATTGAGTATTTTATCTTTGATACAATTGATAGAAAATGATAAACTTATGCTATTTACTAGAGACTACTAGGAAAGTATATCTTTCATATTACCTATTATTGTAAAATATAAATTACAAGTCGGGTGACTTCAAGTATAATATTTGTATTTTACACAAGATTTACAATATGTAATTAACAGTTTCAATTATTTAAAGATCACTAGAATTACAGAAACAAAAGTATACTTTCTTTCTTAAACTAGTAGAATACTTAAAATATGTATTAGCTTATATACAGAGTAGAAATATTATACTTTTTTATATGTCAAATGTTATATTGATTGAAATCAACGACTTGGACTTTTTTATATGTCAAATGTTATACTGATTGAAATCAACGACTTGGACTTTGTAGATATTCAATCAACTTTCTACAACATGGAGGCTCAGGAGAAGATGTCCCTCTACCTTCTCCAGCAGTTAGAATAATTTTACCATTTTTTATCAATTTTATATAAAATACATTACTCACTATATAGCCAATTGGTTATTTCTCTACACTTTGTACTATTACTTAATCGGTTTTGCCAATGGGAGAGTAATATTGCTAGAGCATATTTAAAGATATATTAGCTATCCATAAATAGATTTACAGATTAATAGATGTAGCTTTGGTTGAGGTATTCCTATTTTAGTATGTGGGACACTGTAATTGCCAAGTGTCCCATATCTAGTGAGTGTCCCATTACTAGGTCAAATACGTTAGGAGCTAATAGCTCTCCTCCACTAGCCAACAGAGAAATTTCGATAAACGGTATTTAGACTGCTTCGCAAGGAGGCCCGCCCCCGATCGTAGAGACCTCAATGGGATTCCTAGGGATGCTCACGGATGCTCGCCAAGGTCGCAGGATCATGCCCGGGGACGAGCAGGTTCGCAGAGGCACCAAGATGGTGATACGAAGTCTCAATTGCACGATCAAGAGAAGGCTACAGTTCACTCTATCGGCCGATATGCTGTGACTGATAACAGGTCCCAAGGGGAATTCCAGCGCCAATTTGATAAATTCAGAGATTCTCGGGAATCCAAGTTTGCTAATAATCCGCCTACTTGGAGCACTGGAGGCGGTGACGTCTACAGGAGGTGGGAAGAACCCTCCAGATGGCTGGAAGAGAATATCAAGCCAGGCAATTACATTGGGGAACATCGTGATAGTGTGCGTCAGCAACTTATGTCCTCCCAGCACGGCCGTCATCCTGCGGTGGCAGAGGAGCTCCAGAGGTCTGTTGGAGACGGCGCCTCTCAGTCTAGGGCAGCGCACAGGTCCAACCGCACCAGCAGCCTCGCACCATACCTTGAGATGATGACAGCTAGCCTTTCCAGAAACCTGACCCCGTCCAGTCACCACAAGCGGTCCAGATACAGACCTGCCAAACCCAGAGGTCAGTGTCAGGAGCCTCTCAAGGGCAAAGCTCAAGCAGGACGTGCGGATGACCCTGCCATCAAGCTTTCTCCTCCTGACAGAGTTACTGGGAAGGAGGATAATTGCCCGGAATCATTTCTAAAATCTGAAACCAAGCATAGAATTAAGTCTCGAGCCGCAGCGGCGAAAAAGGAATCGGAGCGTGAAGCCTTGTTTTCACGCCTCATTTTCCCCAGTGATGGGTATCAAGAGTAGGTTATAGCACTATGTTTTTTTCCTTTTCCCTTTCCCCATTCCAACACATGCCTGAATTGCCAGTATCGGTTAGACTAAGCCAATTGTTTTCTACCCATGATATTAGGATCTTTGATGCGAGAGCCACTCGATGCACAAGAGCTCATGATTTGTGGGACTGAGTGAATGGGGAAAATAATCGGGCTGCTATTCTGGGTGTGGAGCGCAAGTATCTTTTATTCCTGAATCTCTAGTATATCGTTAGATATCATTTAGAATTCTCGTTTTCGGGCTCGTTTAGTAGGTTTGGGAATATTTGAGACTGTCTAATGTATTAAAGCTTTCATAATGGTGTTCTCCTTGCGACTTTGCGCTTCAGGTTTGGTGAGTGTGATCCCTTTCGCTGGGGGTATGTGGTTGAATTTCTTGGGTTTGAGACATTTGACGCCAATAATATTTATCGCCTCGTTGGGTTATGTATGTTTAGTATGCTGGGCCGGAGGATTTTAGATTGCAAACCTCTTCATATTTTCTAAGTTATACCACATCGTTCATGATTTCTATTCAAAGTTGAGGTCCCTTATAAGATTTTTGGTATTCCATGGAGTGCGGGGGATGCTGGTATATAACATCTGGAACCCTTGGCCTTGCCTTCTTACCTTAGATCTTGGCCAATTTGGCTCAACATCACCGAATATACTGGGCGCTAGTAGATAATTGGGCAAAGCCTCCACCACCTTTAACGCTCCTCAAAGACTTCCACATTCTCTCCCAGTGCCCACCGTGTGATCTCCACAAATTCGTTATTTTCTCTCTCCCCCGCAACGGGGGCCAAAGATACATAATCTGACAAGAGAGGCCCACCTCGACTCAAACTGCAGTCGAGAAATTCCATCCGACTAACCTGAAGCTCCCCCGTCCCTATACTGCCACCAGGAGCTGGAGGCTGACTGAACTGGAGGCCATCCTCAGTTCTCATTCCCTGGCAAGAACGAGTGTTGTAACTACTTTTTGTCAACGAGATTCCATGGATGACATACCTTGTTTTTGTCCTCCTTGCGCTAAGGGTAAAATTCGATACTTGGAAGTCCCACCTAACCACTCGTTTTGCATATACTCGGGGGTAAACTCCCAGTCCTCCTAAATGAATTACCGGCACTCTAGTAGCATTGGAGGTGGTGGTGTTAACATACCATTCTATCCTTGGGCACTGGTGGATCCGCCGTATCTTGGGCACCGACCAAACCTCCGATAACCCACTCCTTCTCGCCCCACTATGGCAATAATAATAATTAGCTCTCAGAGGGGGGGGTCGCCGTGGGTGTCAGAGCTTACGCTCTCATCGACTCGGAACCGGGAATAATCAAAACTCTGTTCGGGATCCCAGTCCTTAGGTTTCTATCAGTACTAAATTCCTAGGATTAAGGAAGAAGGGGAAAAGGAAGGGTATATTAGTCACCATTTCCTCGAATCTGTCTTCCTCGTCGAGATCCATTGGTGTTTGATGTGGTTCGGACTTGGGATTATGTGATGCCGAGGCTGAGAGAACAAGTCCATTAAGGCTAGCCGCCAAAGGACACTGATCCCCCCAGAATTTAGAAGCAGAGAGGCGGAGGATATCCTTGGATTCTGGAGAAGATTTGGCACCAAGGACCAATTTTGATTTGAGGTCCCTAGGGAGGGAGGTGGAGAGTTTTGTTGGGTCTGGGGACTCTCGGGAGCCTGCAATTCCTGCTGGGGCCCAGTCCATGGAGTCGCTAACTGGTTCTAGGGGTGGAGGGGGTGGTAAAGGCATTTTTTGTAGGTTGTGGTTCATCTTTCTTGAGGCGTATAAGATTCCCGAAACCTGGTAATGTAAGATATCCGTGCTTATTTACCCATTTTTATCTCCCCAACAGAGAAACCTGTGGTTGGTACTGAAGGAAGAAAAGTGAAAATGTTTTGGGATTCCCAAAGATATAAATGGATAAATGGTACCTGTTTCAAGGTCACAATTAAAACAGAGTCTCAATTTCAAACCCGAAGTTGGGAGGGGTTTTCTTTCAATTCGGATATCAAAGAGAGAACAAATCTTTCATAACCTAGATGCCTTATCCTGATTATCTGCGGGTTGCTATAAGCATCCTCTTCCGGGGTGCTAGAATCTCACGGCCTCGGGATAGCTACTAAGGTGCCATGGAGAGCCACCTCCCGAGTGATATTGGGTGATTGCGAGAAACTTTCCATGACAGCCTTAGCTCCAGTCATATGGCATGACGGAGAGAGGTGACAGTCTCCACCCGAAAGGCCCAACTGGGTGAAAAACGTGGAGGAGCTAGTTAGGTGGGTTCTTTTTTTTTTTCCATCTTGAGAAGAAGTCCCTCGACATAGTTTAGACCTTAACGTAATTCTAGATCTACTGACACTCGCTTCCCTCCAGTCCAGGGGAAACGGGCGAGGGTCTTACTACTACTAGGTATAAAGTACAAAATCGGAATAGGGATGCCCCTTTTCAGATTCGCATAAACAGATCTCGGATAAATCCGTTGAGTGAGGGCGGTTGTCCTCCCCCGGTAGGGGGCTGTCAGTGGGTCAGCTGTTTCATCAGGCTCCTCCTTTTACCTGATGATTCCCGAAATTCAAGTAACTGAAAGGCTTCTCAACATGACAGACTGGGGGGGGGGGGGGGGGGGGGGGGGGGACCGCAAGGGAGGGAGGCAAACA
>Ga0307517_10001187_pt1 | contig 43928 bp, 20 predicted proteins | sample 23_EM_MG_FD_194515 | JGI IMG/M metagenome (GOLD analysis project Ga0307517, IMG submission 194515) | Populus trichocarpa ectomycorrhiza microbial communities from riparian zone in the Pacific Northwest, United States - 23_EM | ecosystem: Host-associated > Plants > Roots > Unclassified | place...
CACATTAGATATTTTTATCATTAAAAACAAATGTGAAGCTAATTATCTTAGATAAGATGTATAATATGATTGTTATATTCTCTATTACATAACTAACTCATTATCTAGAATATCTGATGACCGATTAGAGTTTTCTAGTAACATAAAATTAGACAACGACTCATTTTTCTAATATTATCTTTTTTATATATGGTTCACTGAGATGTCCCTACAACACTACTATTAAATAAATCTTAATTATTGTTTTATTTTATGTTTTTATAAGTAGATAGATATGTTGTTGATTACCAATCTTTGACCCTAGGTTTAATTATTCCGTTGAGAGTTCCAAATTAATAATTAGCATTATAAAATATACTAAAGTTAAATCATTATCACAATTTAATTCCTAGGACAGTAACTAAGAGGTGTTGATAGTGCTAAGACTTTTTTTTAAGGGAAAAAAAGTTTTAGCGTGAACGAATACTCTAAATATTATTTTATATGGCTAAGTGGATCCTATCATTAATAATAACAGCCCAAAGAAAAAAAAAACAAAATCACATATCTTAAATGGATTTATTATAAGGATCTAAAAGAATATCACAACACACCAAGTAGAATTTCTCATATATAATATTTAAGATACGAGGATCCATACAAATAGAAATATTCTATTGGTTGTGTATTTGGTATTTCTTTTGGTTATTGTATAATAGAGAAAGACTTCAAGTGAGATGTGTATATGAATAATGTTAGAAATTTGTTTTAAAACATGATTAATGGATAAATTTGAGATCAAATTAAACATGGAATCCACTTACTTTTAAAACTTAACATGCAATAACATAATTAAAATAAATTATGTGTGAATGAGAAATTGATCTTAAAAAGCTCTTGGTTGTCATATTTTATAAAATCCAAAACCCTATATTGCTCATTGAAGGAATATAAGATTGTTTTAATAACTTGTATAGTAGGAAGCTAAAAATGAGCTTATAGAACACCAAAGTTTTTAGAAGAGAGAGACCTTAGGTAAAGTGGGCTTTGGGCTTAAACCCTACACACTAGTAGGTATTGAAGGCAAAATGAAAACAATTATGGTTATTATAAGAATTAATTTAGCATGAATTTTGGTTTCAAAACTCAATTTAAAAAGAGGTTGAAGGAAAGATGTTCAGAACATTTTGCAGCAACTCATTTGATTTATTCTTTATTGGTTCCTTAGCTTCTTTGACCTCTAGTTTTGCTTAGTTTTTAACCGTATTTTTTCTTTGTTCTAGAGTTTAGGTTCTAGTCATTTATAGAGTGATTGAGTTCATTATATTGGGTTTTCCGAAACATATAAACATATCAAAAACAATAATTTTAATTTTTTTTTCAAAGTCCAAAGGAACCTGTTAAATAATCAATGTAATTATCTTGGAACAAACATTTTGAATAATGTCTGGATTTAATCATTTTGATTATAGGATCAAAATGCCATTTGGATTATAAGATCAAACATTTTGAATTTGCCATTATTTATCTTGGAATCTTAAATTACTTTATTTGCATTGAAATGGTTCCAACCTCTCAATGTAAACATGTTGTTGAACTCTTAGAAAAGGAGGGCATGTATAACTATAAACTAGTGCAAACTCTTTTCTCTAGTAGCAACAAGCTTTCCAAGAGTTTAGGTTCCTTGTTGGCTGATAATACTCTATCTCTTCAAATTATTGATGCACTTTATCATGACATGCACGATATCGAATGGTGAGTCTACCTCTTGGATTGAAGGGAGTTTTATGCAAAATTGCTAAAAAACATACAACAAACCCAAAAATAATTTCAAAATGGTCCCTGAATTTTCTTATATTTTTTAGGATTTTTTAAAGGTTGTTTAGCTAAACATTAAAATGAGGATAAACTAAAACTAAAGGAAAGACACTAGGGTGTGTTTGGCAAACATACCCTTAGCTTAAAGGTTGGGATTGTTGGGACCGAGGCCCAAGCTCAGCTTGGTTTGGTTGGGCCTATAGACAACCCAAGAATTTTTTTTTTTTAAAAGTGGTCTGGACTCAGCCCAACCATACAGTTGGGCTGAAATGAAAGTCCAGGCCATCTTATTTTCTTTGTAGAACATGAATTAATTCATGTTTTGCATGCATTAAAAGCACATCATGTTGATGGGAGGAAGAAGAAAGAAAGAGGGTTATTTGGCCGAAATGGGAGTGTTGCTTGGCTAGTAGCACCGTGAGGATGTGGCCCTCGATGGAGATGTTGATACAAACTAAGTAAGGTTCGAATTTGATATTAAAATATCTGATATGATCTAAGTTAGAGAATGATGTGTTTGAATTTAGGACTAAATATCTGCCAAAAATATGCAAAATTTGGAGATTCGGGCGATATTGGGGAATTTTGGCATGAAGACTTTGTTTTTATTATCATATTTTATTTATTTATTTAATGTTGAATACTTATTTTTTAATTTGGGTTTCTTCTGGCCCATTAAACATTGTTTAGGGGTTTATTTTATTATTGGACTTATGTTAGTTGATTACTAGTTTAGACCCATTAGCTTGCAATAAAAAAAGGATCAATTAAGGTTAATTAGAGGAGACTATATTATGTTTTTTAGCTACAAATTTAAGTAGCAAGTTGAAGAATAAACATAAGTTTTCCTTTTATTTGTTTGTGGCAAAACACCCTTTCTTCATAGGGACAAAGATCATACACTAACTCATTGAAGATTAATTGGCTTCGTGACATCATTCGCATACTTAGAGTTCTTAGATACAAGGTTATCTTTAGGTCCAAGTCTTTTTTCAACACCTTTAGTTTTTAGTTACAAGGTTACCTCTGGGTCAAAGTTCTATCGAACCTGATTTTCGGCTTTTCGAGTTGTTATCTACTTCGTTAGGGGTTGCTTGACCACGTAATCAAGTGGTTCACATAAGTTAGGATCAAATCTAGGCTCTAAAAATTAGGTTATATCCTTTATTTTCTTTTAGTTATTTCCGACTTCTTTAGGTTTAGTTATCTTTGATTTGGTTTTTGATTATTTCATGTCTAGAGCTTAGTAGTTTGCTTCTAGGGTTCCGACTTTATTTTAATTTGTTACTGCATCAAAATATATTAGTGGTATAAAGAGTAAAAAAAAACAAAGAAAAAAAGGTCCAAAAGTCAATTTTATCGAATCGCACCCCGTATACAACTTGAGCTCATTTGGAGCTTTTTTTTATAGGAACTAAATTCAAGATTGGAACTTGTCGTAACAGGTATAATTTGCGTTAGTAATTCAAACTTATTTTGCTACTGTTATTTTTCAATTATGACAGTGTAATAACATCATAATCGATATATATAGGTTTCATTTAATTTTTTTTAATATAATCCTTGCATATTTTTTCTTTACGTCTTAAAAAACATTCATTTTTCATACAAATTTGTTTGTTACTCGCGAAATTGTAATCGTAGTTCATTTTTGCTTGTTTTCATATTTTTCTTGCTTCTTGAGTCATATACATATATTTGGATACACTGCTACAACTGTTATATTTGGTGTTGATTTCAGTTCTGCAGGAGTCGAAGAAAGGTGAGATAAGAGGAAAAAGGCGTAGCAAGCATATTTGAGTGAAACATGAGAGGAGTGAAAAAAAGCAACCTTGCTTAGTTGTTAGGGACGAAAGGGAAGAGATCAGGCCTGGCCATCCCATCCTATTCTAACTCTTAATATCATAAGAGAAGAAAGCTACAAGGTAATCTCGGGTTACTGAAAAGTCATCCGACTGCTCGGTAATCAAATCAGAGAGATTTTGACTGCTTTCTCTTCTTCCAACCCTCTTGGACTGATCATCTTTATGGAACAAAATAAGCTTAGGAAGGAATCATTTCACTTTTTATGGGCCATTACTACTTCAATAAATGAGCAGATACTACTATTTTTGGGGTCATCAGAAAACAAAGAAATATCCGATTTCATAACATGAAAAGTTTTTTTTAGTTCTTTAAAAGAAAATCTGCTCAAATCACCATATCCTGACAACCATTGCTCAGTTACTTCGTTTAGAAATATATTACTGTTTAGGCTCACTTTATTGGGATTCTTTTATATTTCACAGACATAGTAGCCAACTCATAGAAAGAGCAGGGGCGCTAGCTTTGAAACAAGGTAAGAGGAAGAGGCTCTAACTCAATAATCATTGTTTTAAGATTTTAATTTAAAAGGTACAAACCATGAGGGAGTGAGCGAGGAATATATATTTGACATTTTTGGGCTTTAGATAATTATGAGACCCAAAAATCCACTCCACCTTCTTCTTCCATTCTAAATAAATTTCAGGAACATTCTTCCCCTGAAAAGCCGATATTTTCAGCTTAATTGTACCCAAATCTCAACCTAACTTAGAATTATGGTCCCGGTACCCATAATTACCCCTCTAGCCAAAATTATTACTATATCTTTCCCTATGTCCAAAACATTCTTCATGTTTCACAGACACATCTTTAAAATCAACACTAATCATGTCTGTGTTATCAGCCACAAACTCATCCATATTAGTGTTAACTTGCCTAACAACCCTCTTAAGATTAAATTCTCTCTACTCATGCCTAATTTGAACATTATCATGATCATTAACACATTGCTTCTCCAACCTATCCAACTTATCTCCAAATTTATTGGCTATTCGATTCATCCTATGATTCATATTGCATAATTGAGTTACAATATCATTGTCTCCTCTTTGTAGTACCATGTTGTTGCTATGTTAGATTGAGATTTTGGTATAATTAAGCTGAAAATACCAGTTTTTCATAGGAAAAATGTTCCTGAAATTTATTTAGAATGGAAGAACAAGGTGGAGTGGATATTTAGGTGTCACAATTATCTGAAGCCCAAGAATTTCAAGCTTATTGTGATTGCTTTTATTGATTATACCATTATATGGTTGGATCGGTTAGTGACAAATTGCAGGAGAAATTATGAGAGGCAAGTTGATACCTGAGAAAAGATGAAATCCCTTATAAGGAGGAGATTTGTGCCTAGCCATTATTATAGAGAATTGTATCAAAGGTTGCAGAGTTTGAGTCAAGTAGAAAGAGTGTTGATGAGTATTTCAATGAGATGAAACTTGCTATGATTCAAGCTAATGTTGAGGAGGATAGGGAGGCTACTATGGCTAGATTCATGAATGACTTTAATCATGATATAACTTATATTATGGAGTTGCATAATTATATAAAGTTGGGATGGTGCATATGGCCGTGAAAATGGAGAAACAACTTAAACAAAATGGTACCATTCAACAAATCCAATCATTAAACCCTTTGAAACCTTGGAAACCCAATCAGAAGGATAAGAGTAAAGGTGATCCATCACAACAGAAAGAATAGTGTAAGACTGAATTCCCTAGAGAGAAGAAAGACACATCGACCATTCTTAAAGGTAACAATGTTACTCTTACTTCTCGTAACTGTGACATTAAATGCTTTTGTTGTCTGGGTTTTGGTCATATTGCTTAACAATGTCCAAATAAAAAAGTCATGGTTATGAAAGTTAATAATGAGGTTGAGATTGTTAGGAAGATGAAGAGGAGAAGATGCCACCATTAGAGGATGTTAATGATGTTTGTGTTGAGTATTTGGTTGAGGGAGAGGCACTTGTGGTGAGGAGAGCATTAATTATGCATATCAAGGTGGATGATTCAGAAGGTTAGAGAGAGAATATATTCCACACGAGATACCATGTTCATAATAAGACATGTAGCTTAATTATAGATAGTGGTAGTTGCATTATTGTAGCTAGTACTGAATAGGTGAGAAAGTTGAACTTGTATGCTACCAAACATCCCTTACTGTAGAAATTACAGTGGTTAAATAATGATGGTGAAGTGAAAGTGAATAAGTAGGTTTTGGTTGCCTTTTCTATTGGTAAATATTATGATGAGGTGTTATATGATGTTGTGCCAATGCAAGCTAGTCACTTGTTGCTTGGTAAACAATGATAGTATGATAGGAGAGTTATGCATGATGGAGTGACAAATAAGTATTCCTTTAAGATGAATGAAAGACCTATAACTCTTGTATCTTTGACATCTAACTAAAATTGAAGAATAAGAAGATGGTTGAAAATGATAACTTGTATATTAGGAGGACCTTATTTGCTAACAAGGTTCTTCTTGGTTTTGCTAAAAAGATGTACTTTTTGGGACATATATGGAGCTACAGGTGGCTTTTTGCTGCAATTCAAGTTGGAATGGAAACTTGACATCTCAATCTTTCCAGCCATATATGTCAGGCTCAGTAATTCATCTAGATGAGAGAGAACAATATGTTTGAATTCAGGTATGAAAATTCACCAAGAATGTGCGAAAATTAGAGATTAAGACTACATTAAGGAATTTTGGCATGAAAAATTTATTTTTATTATCCTATTTTTTTTATTTTTTATTTTTAAATAATTAGTTTTTTAATTTGGGTTTGTTTTTGTCCTATTAAACATTGTTTAAGAGTTTATTTTATTATTGGACTTATGTTAGTTGATTACTAGTTTAGGCCCTTTAGCTTGCAATCCGAAGGGAGTCTATTAGGATTAGTTAGAGGAAACTATATTATGTTTTTTTAGCTGCATATTTGAGCAACAAGTTAGAGAAAAAATGAGAGTTTTTCTTCTGTATGTTTATTGCAAAACAACCTTTCTTTATAGGGACAAAGATCGTACATTGACTTATCAAAGATTAACTGGCTATGGGGTGTCACTTACATACTTAGGGTTTTTAGATACATTATTATCTATAGGTTCAAGTTTTTTTCCAATACCTTTGGTTCTTAGGTACAGGGTTACCTCTTGATTAAGGTTCTATCAAACCTAATTTTTAGCTTATCTATAGGTCCAAGTCTTTTTCCAATACCTTTGGTTCTTAGGTACAGGGTTACCTCTTGATTAAGGTTCTATCAAACCTAATTTTTAGCTTTTCGGGTTGTTATTTACTTGGTGTTTGCTTGACCACGTGGTTAAGAGGTTCATATTAGATGTTGGTGGAGTTAGCTGGTCTAGGAGGAAGTTCCTCTATTGTTGCTATTGTTCACAGTTAAAATGGAGGAGAGGGGTTGGTTGTCGTTGGTGCTTCGACCAAGAGGGGGAAGCTGCTGGTGTGGTGTTCGTTGCTGCTTACGAGGATTGGCCTTGCTGCTATTTTTTATGGCTATTGGATGTTATAGAAGGAGATGTGGAGGTTGTGTACAACTCATGATGCACCTAAAAAAGAAAGGAGGTTGTCTTTCGTTGATGACTGAAGGTGTTGATGATGCAGAATATGGTGTAAAGAGATGACATTGCTGGGAAGAGGAGCTTCCACCGCTGCTATCAAGAGAAGCTGAGAGATTGTGCTAAGAAAGGTTGAGCTATTGTGTCAATCCAAAAAAAGGTGGTATGTTTTAATGTTTTTTTTAAGGAGATGGGGGTTAGTTAGTTTGTTATTTCTGCTGGTAGTAAGAAAATAGGAGAGATAAGGTTGCACCATCTTTGGAAAATGAACAATCCATTCCTTTTTTTTTGGTTGAAAATGAGTGAGTGAAATAGGGGAGAGAGAGTTGTTGTCTCATGGGTTTTTGGTTCAAATTTTATGTGTGTGTGATGAGTTAGGGAGAGAGCATGGCCATGAGTGAGTAGAGAGCTGGTAATAGTGATGAGGATGGGTGTATGTGGGTGATTTTTTGCTCCAACTAATTCTCCCCTAAAATTCCTCCCCCTCTTGTGCGTGTATTCCCCTTTTGTGTGTGTATAACCATCTATTTATAGATAAAAAGATTATCTTTTTCCTCTCAATTTCTTGGTCTCTAAGCAAATTTGGTGACTAAGCAACTCAAAATCACTTTGGTCCTTTATTTTTCTTCCTTTGCATTTTTAGTCCTCTCGTCCATATATTTTTTATTTTCCTTATTTTTTATATTTTGATATTTTTGAAAAAGGCAACGTCAACGTTGACTCAATGAGAAAAATAAACAAATGATTTTGAAATGAACATGTTAGTAGCTGTAAGCATTGAAAATAAATTTTTGAATTCTTTTGAAAAGACGTTAGCTTTTGTTGTGAACAAGTATTGGTAATTTATGTATGGCCCAACAAAGGATATTAGATGGTGGTGAAGGGTATTTTATAACATGTTAAACATACTGCAAGTCATGATTTCATTTGTAGAAACACTTTCATTTATTTCTACAAGTTTATATTGACTTTGAATGGACAAGAAAGTTGGATGGTAGAATATCCATAGGAGGTTATGCTATTTAATTAGAAGACAACTTAGTTTCCTAAAGGTCAAATTAGTGTAGACTAGCTAAATTCTTTGATGGATGCAACTGTTTGATTAATATGTACAGACTTTCTCATGTAAAAGTTAATGGTTTCTATTTCAAAGGCTCCATTTCTTTGGGTGACAATATTGATGTTACCTATCGCGGGGAGTGAGTGGGGTCGTCGAGTGACGACGATATCTACCTCCTGAGAGTGTGTTGGAAAGGAAATGATTTTGAGTTTAATCATAAAATTATGATTATAAGGTTCAGGAGTTGCAACCTAGTATTATGGATGGTTACTTGGAAACCTATGGTCTGCGAAAGTCCTGGTATGGGATTGGTTGTGCAAGGGGAAGACGCACCACCCCTAGTGCACCCTACCTGAGGTAAGCTACATGTTGTTCGATTGTTTTTGTAGATCAAGTTTTTATTCATTAGTCTCGTCTAAGGTTCAAGATAGATCTCCCTTCATGAGAAAATTTCTATCTTATCGAGTTAAATCCTAACCGTTAAAAAATCTAAATTTTAACATCATATTTATTTTGCGCTTTGTATCTTTAATATCTCAGGGTATTAAATATTATATCCTTAAATATTAAAGTCTACAACTAAATCTCAACGCTTTAAATATAAAGTGAAAAAAATGATTAGTGAAGGATTTTTGATATTTTGATCAAATTCTAATGGATAATTATAAATCGGTTATGATATTCATTTTACATTTTAAAACATGAGAAAGATGCATTTGTTTTTTAAATATGCTTGAAAAACTTTTATGATTTGACCGTATGCACGAAAACAAAACATTTTTTTTCTTTTTTAAGAGGAAATTAATTTAATTTTTTTTTGAATTTTCAAATTTTTTTGAAAATTTTCAGAGAAAACCAGGTATTTTAATACCAGATCTATATTATTATGCAAAATTGTTGGAAAAATATGTGAGAAAATCACAAATATTTTGAAATGATCCTTGAATTGTTTTTGATTTTTTTATATATTATTATTATTATTATTATTATTATTAAATATAAATTGGGCTAGACTCGGCCCAACCATCCAGGCTTGGCAGAAACGGGTTTAGCTCAACTCAGTCGAGTTGGTCCGACTGGCGGCCTAACAAACCCATTTTCTTCTGTTTTTTGGTGGGCTAAACCCGACCTAGCTATCTAGGCTGGGCCAGAACGGGTCTAGCCCACAGCCCAAATAGTTGTTGGCCCGACCCAGTAAGCATGTTAATTATATTTGTTGCATGAAAAATGAATTTTGCTTGTAACAGTTGTAGAAGCAACAAGAATAAGAAGAAGAAGAAGAAGAATAAAAAAAAAGAGAGTTACTTGGGTTAGGGAGTGTTGCTGGTGGTCTGGCTGGTCGTGATGGGAGGCTAACGTGAGGTTAGTGGAGGAGTTGACGGCTGTTTTCGGTTGTTGGAGCAGAAGAAAACCATGGTTGAGAGGAAGAAGGAAAGATTGACGGTAGTGGTTTCTATCACCGATGAGGAGATGGGTTGTGGAGGAGGTTGTGTTGTAGTTGTTCACGATGGTTTTGAGGTTGTGGTGGCTGAAAAGACGGCGAGAAGAGAGAAAAAGAGAGAGAATTAAGTCAAATTGGCCTATTAAAAATCTAATTTTATCTTCGGACTTCATTTTTATGCATATTTGTTCAATAATGATTTAATTTGACCTTAAATCTACATTGTCTTTTCAGTTTTGGGTATAATAGGGGTACAATTATGCTCTCGATTCCATTTGAAATTGCAGCTTGATCTTCCTTTTTATTTGAAATCCTCCTAGCTTATTTTTACCAAAATACTAGTCTTCTTGCTGTTATTATTTATTTTTTTTGATTTTTTTTAACAAAAAGAAGATGAATTTGGGGAATAACCCAGAAATGAGTTATGACACTACCTATCTTAATTACAACCCGATGTTTCATGCATGTACTAAACATATATAAATCAATTTATTTTTTTTGTATATGACAAGGTTGCTATAACAGATCTTGAGTTTTAATATATTAGCACCACAAATCAAGTTGCTAATGTGTTTACTAAAGCTCTCACAGTTTCTAATCTTAAAAGACAAGTTCTATAATCTTGCAATGCCCATGAGCTTGTAGGGGAATGATAAGGAAATTGAGAGAAAGTTGATTTTCCATGCAGTTAGATATTAAAACTTACAATTATGATACACTTTTGTATAGACTTGTTGTAATACACATAGATATATATATATATATATATATATATATATATATATATATATATATATTTGTGTGTGTGTGTGTGTGTGTGTGTGTGTGTGTGTGTGTGTGTGGGGAGAGAGAGAGGAGGGGTGTGTGAGATAGAAGTAGCCAACCCTAAACTAATAATTGAGTTAGAGTTTTCACAATTTTTGTCTAATATTTCTTCTTTTTAGAGCCATAAGACAATTATTATGTTAATTCTCCATACAGTTAGATATAGAAACTGACTATTATAACATGTATATATCGACTTGTTGTAATACACATTGATATGTATATAATAGAAGTAACCAATCCTAAACTAATAATTGTGTTAGGGTTACACAATTTTTGTCTAATCTTTCTTCTTCATAGAGCCATAAGACAATTATGGTAGCATTCATGGTAGCTTCGTTATATAACAATATAGAACCTAGTAAAGTTCATGTTTGACTTGGCTATTTCTTGAAAAAGGATTCTAGCAAGAGTAGTGATAGTTATTGAAATTTAAGCTCTTTTTTTGTATCCATACTTAGTAGGGATGTTCACGGTTCGGTTCGGACTACCAAAACCAACAGAACCGAGTAACTTATATTTTGAAAAATTTAAACCGAACCGGACCGAAAACTGGTTTCAAACCGAACTAGTTCTGTTCGGTGAAATTTGGTTTTTTGCTATAAAACTGAGAAATCTAATCCTATCCTATAAAAATAGAAAACTCTTCATATCTGCTTGCTATATAGACGATTACAATTGTCATCTCTATTTTAGAATTATTAGGACGATTGCATGCAATTATATTTCGGTTTAGCCAGAATCTTGTTGTTCAAATCTTGCAAATATAGCAAAGCCCTGAAAGTTTTAGCATCCTAATTAATAAAAATATTCGTTGGTAAAGAAATTTACAAAATGAAAGAAAAAGACAAACCAGATTGATGAGGCCAACCTTCTCCCATAGGCACTGGTTGTAATAGCACTTTTCACTAGGCCACCAATCTAAAGTTGCACATATAAAATTAGCATCATTTTTTTGCTATGGAAGTTACCCTTTAACAAGAAGACAAACTAGATCTTCCCGACAGCTTGCGCAGAAATAAAGAGAGAAGCTAAGGAGGTTTGCGCAGAAGAGATGAAGATGTTGCGCAGAAATAAAAAGAGAAGCCAAGGAGATGGAGATGTGGGTTTTTTGATTGGGACTTATTTGTGGGTGGATGGCTTAGCTTTTGAGTTTTGAGATGGAGAGTAGAGAGCAGCGGCTTTTTGTGTTATCAGTTATGTTATTGTTAGGGTTAGGTTAACTATAGTATTTATATCTCTCTTGTTTTTCAGTAGGTTCGGTTCGGTTCATCGGTTTTAGTTTTAAAATCAAAACCGAACCGAACCGGCAAGATTTTACGGTTTTGAAAATCGGTTTAATCAGTTTTTCATCTCGGTTCGGTTTTCTCGGTTGTTCGGTCTTTTTAAACACCCCAATACTTAGAGCTTGGTGCATAATCACTCAAATCTGAATGGTGTGAGTTGTAAATACATCTATCGTCTTAAAAAAAGAAGCTGGTGGCAGCCTTGAACGATTCAAGGCCTGTCTTGCTGCTAAAGAATTTCATCAACTAGAGGACATTGACTATGATGAGACATTAAGCTCCATTGTCAAGTCAACCACTAATTTGGTTGTTCTAAGTTTGGCTATTTCCTATGAGTGGCCTATTCGAGAGCTTGGCATTTACAATGCTTTCTTCAATAGAACGTTTATTAAGATGTTTAAATGTCTTAACATCTAGGGTTTCAGAGTCCTGCATTTCCGAACTTATATGTAAGCTTCATCGCTCTCTTTATGGTTGATGCAAACCTTCTACAAGCATCCCGTGTGTGGCCCTACCCCTAAAAGATAAGCATCATGTTCTTCCGCTACTCATGAGCTTATGGGAGAATGTTAAAGAAATCAAGAAAAAGTAGGATTCCTATACAACAGGATATAAAATCGAATAGTGTGGTACACCTTCCATACTTACAAGGATTCTGACTAGTCTGTAGCAATAATTGTTGAAATTTAGGCTCTTCTTCGCATCCACTTATTATAAGCTTGGTGCTTCATCACTCCAAATGAATGTTGTGGGTTATAAATATGTCTATCGTGTTAAAAACAAAGGTAATGGAAGCCTTGAACCATTCAAAGCTTGGCTTTTAACCATGGTGAGATATTAAACCCTTTTCTAACCAACCAATGCTTGAGTTGTTCTAAATTTGGCTATTTCTCGCTAATGGCCTATCCAATAGCTTAACGTTCACAATACTTTCCTTAATGGCACTCTTACTGAAAATATTGTGAGAGTTTAATAGCTATGCCTTTCCAAACTATATATGTAAACTTCATTGCTCTCTGTATGGTTCAAGCTGAAGCTGTTAGTATATATGCCCTATAGTTAATTAGTTAATTATATATAATATTGATTTTGTTCATGTGTGTGTATATAAATATATAATTTATTAATAACAATTTATTTATCTTTAATATTCATCAAATATTTGATTAATAAATCTAAAGTAAATATAAATTTCTTGGGACAAAAATGTTGTGCTAAGAAAATTATAAAGTTATAATTATGAAATTTATATTGCATCAAAGCATTGTTCCTAATCAATGATCTATTAAGATTGAACATTAATTATAACTATTAATACTGATACATATTATGTTCTTTTCTTTATGAAAGGAAACAAGTGTTCTTAGAAACAAAGGTACGACGGATACCTAGAACTAATATGTAGATGCTTGTCAGATGACATATACACTGAACTGACCTGCATGAGAATTTCATATGAAGAGATCACTTGTGTCTATAGAAAGACTCACATGACGGTTGTGTAAATGATCCTTAAACTTGAAATCACTAAGTTATCTTATATAGAGAGTGTTACATTTTGATCCTACTACACGTTGTCCTAATTAAGGGTAACAAATGGGTAGATATTAGATATAACATGAACTATATGAAGGTATTTAAGTAATAAAGAGATTATTCATCACCCTTGGTTAATTAGGAAAAAAGTTTCATCTGACCTCAAATAGTATTGATTGTAAATCTTTACGCAAGGTGAAATAAGATTTGAAAAAAGTTTCAAATCTTATTCAAAAAATCAATGACTATGTTATTGAAAACAAACATGATTTGACAGAGTAAACATATTTCATGCTATAATTTCTAAATCAAAACATTTTTTATGAAGGGATAATAATTACATTGAGAAACTGGTCACTGAAAGATTAAGTCAAACTACTTATGAGTTTCTCAATATTTAGGGGATCATGACAGATTGCTAGACATTGTACTTGATCTTCAAATTCACATCATGCAACTGTTAAATTGATAATAAATTAATTTGTTTAATTTATTTAATCATATTTTATTCAGGATTGTGATTTATATTTGGGCCAACTTATTAGGGAACCTAATGAGTCACATACATAAAAATCATTGGTCTGAAATTAAAATGAGATAATTAATTAAGTGTAACTTGTTTGTAAATAAATTTTAAAAATTGAGGACTAGATTGTAATTGATACAAGGATTACAATTTTAGACCTACAAATAATCAAGTAAGGAATAGTTTGAATAATTTTTTAAAATTAGCCTAAAACAATATATGTGATTATTTAAGGAGAAAATTGATATTTTATCATTTATAGGGTTTTTAAGTTTTCTTATAAATAGAATATTATGTTTCTTATTTTGTATGAGTAGTGATGAAAAAGGGTGAGAAAAGTATTGTATGTAAACACCTAAAATATAAAAGAAAAGAGTTCATACTCTAAGGTATAATAATTTATATTTCCTAAAAGAGTTTAGGAGATTTTTTACTAGTGGTTCGTAGGGATTACTGTTAGAGGCTGAATATTTGGATGATTTGTGATTTGCGACAACTCAACCTTGAAGCGTTTATTCAAAACAAAAAAGAGCATCTGATTTTCAAGTAATCTTTGCATAAACCCTAAACAACTCTAATGAGATTCTTAGGACTTTTGAAAAAAAATTTAAATCTACAATTTTCGCTGCATATATGTGTTTTGAGAAACCCAATAGAAGCAAGCCTCACGTGTGTGGTTATGCTCTTAAAAAATAAGCCTCATACTCTTCTAATACTCATGAGCTTGGGGATGCTAAGGAAATTGAGAGAAAATTGGATTCCCTTCACAATTGGATATGGAAACTAGCTATTGCAATACATTTTATGTTTGCTATAACATGTATAAACTTATTGTATATGTGTGTGTATAATAAAAGTAGTTAACCTTAAAAAAAAATTCACAATTATTTTCTAATCTTTATTCACTGATGACAATGTAAATAATCATCTTGTTAGAGCCATACGATAATTATTGTAGCATTCATGCTAGTTTCATGTTTGACATAATGATAGAGAACATAATCATTGGGTCAATTGACTAGCAATTATGCTTTCTCTTTAGATCAGAGATTCACTATTTTTATTTTATTCTTAGTATCTATTTTTTCTATTATTCAATAAGATATGTATGAGATTAGTTTTATATGATATTTTTATAGTGATGTGGACAAAAGCACAATGACAATAAATCAATCATAGAAAAAACAGATTTGATATGGTTACAAGTTTGAACTCTAAATTCACAATTTAATTCTATAGAAATAAAGAAAATAAAGTTTGCCTCTTAAAGATATTCATAATGCCTTTAAATAGGCTAGAAAACAAAACTTATAATAGGTTATTGAATCAAGATTCCATAACATAAAGGAGAAAATAATACAAAATTCAAAATAACACAAGAAATCAATAAACATAAACAAAAATTGGCCAAACATGTTCTTTCGAGCCCATTTCCAAGGAATTTGTGTAGTGGATGAACCAAAGAAGTGGTTTCTTGTTAAACAAATCCTCAAGAATCTCTTATAAAAATTTGAACTCATTCTAACAATTTAATAAAAAGTTATGGTAATTTTAGCCACTATATTGATCTACCTTGATCAAACCTTATGTTTGACCTAACTCTATCCCACTAATATACAAAGATATTTATTATGTCATTCATATAATCTGATTAGGTTAAATTTCTAATTAGTTGTGACAAATCTTCACATGATTGCTAGTTGCATCATTTAGTTTCTTTTTGTTATTGGCTTCTTTGCTCCCCTTCCAATAAAGAAAATATGACGATAGTTAGAGTTTTATTTTTATTTATTTATTTGTACTATATGTGACTAATTAGAATTATTAACATGTATAGTAGTTTTATTCACGGTTAAAATTCTCTAAAAAAACATATCATTAACACATTTATTATTGTAAAACCCTTAACATTATATATTTGAATTTCAAATAGAATCAAATATTTATAATGTTTTTCTCTCTAGATATAATATAAAGCATAAGTAGATACGAAACATGTCCAATCAAATTTTTTTCTCTCTTGAAAGATTAATTACTTTATTCTGCAATATATAATTATCTCTTTCTTTCTATTATTTATTTATGAAAGAATTTGTTTTGCAGCAACACGCTGGTTTCATTTCCTTATAATAAAAATGATGATTTACCAAAAAAAAAAAAAAACACACGTGGGTTTCACTGTTATTCGGTGGCGTTTTGTTTTCAATGTTTATAATCATCACAGCCATATTTTCTAGTTCTATGGTGTACATATATTATAGGTGTGGATGACGATACTATGGTTGATTGACCCGTTTTGCTTTCAATCTCAACCACATTTGTTGGTATCATATATATATATATATATATATATATATATATATATATATATATATATATATATATATATAGAGAGAGAGAGAGAGAGAGAGAGAGAGAGAGAGAGAGTTAGGATTTATTGGTAAAGAACATCGATATGAGCATAACCACATAGTTATGGGGTGTCTACAAGTGAGTTAATGTGCCTGCACCGACAAGGCCAATAGAAAAATAGTTGACCAGAAGAGGTTTTAAAATGTGCTAAGAAAAATATCACTGTCAGAAAATTATCTAAAACCAATAGAATTACAAATGAAATTTTTTTTCATTGGTAATTGCTGATGATTATAGCGACAAAATATTTCGACTGAAAATTATTAATTATAATAACAATGGAATCATTTTTGTTGATATATACCAATAGAATAACCAACATAATTAAATAATTAAAAAATAAAAAGATTTTATATCAATGTATTCGTTGCCAAAATTACACGTCATCAATAACCAATGGAATTACCGACAATATATTCCATCAGTAAATATAAAAGTGTTTTAACTAGTCAGATCCCTGTTATCTCCTCTTTTTTTTTCTTCTCCTTCTTCTTCCTCTTTTTCTTTCTCTGCAAATCAAAACAACAATCCTTTCTCTTATTTGGTCACAAATATAAGTCCAATCATTACAAATTTTGGCCACTGAACATTTCATAGTGTTAACATCATTGTCTTGATATAATTTTCTCTAAATATTTCCTACATTAAGTAAACAAGCCTATTTATTTATGTTTTAAGTAATTTTTTTTTAGTATTTGTAGTGTAGTTTCCTTGTATATTGTAGTGTTTTAATACCTTTTCATAATTTGATTTCTATTTTAGGATTTGTTTGTGATTTGGGAAAATTTAAAGCTTGTTTATAATTTGATATCATTAATTTTGATTTTATAAATTAGGTGTGTTATAATGAAAGAAATTATGGGTTATTTAAGGGATAACAATAATATTTTGTCAATTTTATTGTTAAGTTGAAAATCTTTGAGAAATTGATTTTTTTGTGTGGAATTAATAACAATTAAATGATATTAATTTAGATTGAATAAGTTTGAATTGAACAAATAATAAATTATTAGTTGGGTTATCGATTAATTGCCATTAATTGGATTTAAATTGTTGATATTTTTACGTATCATTACATTTTGTATAAAAATAATATTTGGTTATTAGATTATGAATGAATTTTTAATTATCAAAGTTAAATTTTGAACTAATTGTTAAATGTTGTCATCATTAATCTATATAGGTTCTCTAAGTAATGAGTGATCATTCATGGATGTATTTAGATTCATCTCAAGGGCTTGTATAAGGAAGATTATTGTAGAGGGTTTAAGGGTTTTTATTAATTTTGCACTTTCAAATCTAAAGAATAGTAGTGGAGGTAGAATAAGATGTCTGTCTGAACAGTAGAAAAAATAGTTCCCTCAACCAGATATTGCGATGATGCATCACATAAAAAATTGGTTCGTTGAGAAATACTTGTGTTGGCTTCCATATAGAGAACCATATGTTCCTTACGAGACAATGTTAGAAAAGATTGTTGGCTCAACATCTACTTCTAGTAACATATATGAAGTTATCGATGATAATCATAATCGTTATAAGAGTATGGTGATGGAGGCAATGAGAATAAATCATGGTTATTCAGGTGAAGGTTCATGTGTACATAAAGAACCAAATGTAGATGCAACTAGATTTTTTTAATCTTTTAAAAGATTTTGATGAACCATTATGGAGATGGGAGCACAAATCATTATAAATTATTGATCATTGCATAAGTATTTACAATATAGTCAGATTATGGTATGAATGAAACTGATTTTGATAGTATAATTGAATGGACAAAAAGTATTTTATCTTAAAGGAATATGTTGAAAGAGAACTTGTATACTATAAAATCTTTGATGAAACCCCTTGGTCTAAGATATCAAAAAAAATATGAAGTGCCTAAAGTTTTACATGTTGTAGTATAATGAAGATGTAAATTTAACTGATTGCAAAACTTGTGGGCATGATTGATGTAAAACCAATATAAGTAAGGTAAAGACACTTATGACATATAAAAAACTAAGATACTTTTCAATCACTCTTAGGTTGCAAAGGTTATTTACGTGTTCGAAAACAGTCGAGCACATAACATGACATCATTCTCATGATGTAGAGGATAGAGTAATGATATATTATTTTGATGGTAAAGCTTGGAAGTAGTTTAACATGGTGCATCCTTAGTTTTCAGTAGAACCACATAATGTGTATCATGGTTTATGTACATATGAGTTCAATCCATTTAGGTCCTTTATTACACCCTATTCTTATTGGTCGGTCATACTATCAGTTTACAACTTGCTCCTTAGGATGTGTATGAGCCCAAAATTCATGTTTTTATATACAGCAATACCTGATCCTTACAGTCTAAGTAGGAATATAGATTTTTATCTTTAACCATTGATTGGTGAGTTGAAGTAGTTATAGTCATCCAGGGCTTTGATGTATGATGTCTTAAAGAAACATAATTTTTAAATGAAGACAACTTTGATATTGACTATAAATGATTTATGACATATGAGATGGTTTCGGGATGGAGCACATATGTAAAATTATTTTATCAATATTTAATGAAAAGCAATAAGGCCTTCAACTTAACGAATGATGGTAAAGTTTTATTTATTTATTTATTTCCATTGGAGGCTCTTGTTAAGTCATTATAGATAAAAAAAAAAACAAAAAAAACAAAAATAACTTCTTGGAAGGTAAATCTAAAAGGGATGTTGTACTGCTGGTACTATCAGGTGAAGAATTATATGATGTAGTATCATAATATGAGAACATTGTATTTGGTTTTCAATCCGGCAAGCAGAAGTTTTCTAGTTTTGGTGTAACCCGAAATTAGGTAAAATGAAGTATTTTTTAGAAACTGCCTTATTGGAAGATTAATGTCTTTCTTCATAATTTGGATATCATGCATATCAAGAAAAATATGCTTAAAAATATTTTTAACATGATTATGAACGTCAAAGGGAAATAAAGGATAACTTAAAAGATAGAATAGATATAGCTTTGTTTTGTGACCATCGAAATATGAAGTTATTTAATGATGGAGTATGTATTGCAAAGCCTAAGCCACATATTCTTTAGAAAAAAAATTCATAAGTTCTTATATATAAACAACTTAAAAGTCTGTGATTTTCTGATGGATATGTTTCGAACATAGTTAGATTAGTGAATTCAGAGGAATGCAGATTGTATGGAATGAAGAGTCATGATTGTCATGTGTTTATACAAATACTCATTCCAATTATATATAGGGATTTATTACCCAAAGGGATATGAGATGCACTAATAAGGATTATTTATTTTTTTAGAGATGTTTGCTCGAACAAGTTGCATTCACAACAAATAAAACAACTTGAAAGGAACATTATTGAGACAATATGTAAATTTGAGATGATATTCCCTCCCTCCTTCTTTGATTCAATGAAGAACTTGCCTATACACTTGGTGTATGAAGCAAAAATTGGAGGGCTTGTGCTGTACAGATGGATGTATCCTTTTGAGAGATTAGGAATAACATTCCTTCTTAGTGTGTAATGTGGTTTTTTAAACTCGTTTATATTCATTCAATTAATATATATTTATGTTTACCTATATGCAGATGCTTGTTCAACCTCAAGAAAAAAGTTAAAAACAAAGCACATGTTGAGACGTTTATATATGAAGCTTATATTGTTGAAGAGATTTCAACATTTATCTTATATTAGTTTGCTCCTTATATGTGAACAAGAATCAACCACATTCTAAAACATGATGATGGTGGTGAACTGTCTTCTTATGGAAATTTGTTAATGTTTTCTCATGTAAGACGCCCATTGTCGAAAATACAGCTTCAAAAAGATATTTGACAGACTTCAAATTTAGACAAGCACATAATTATATGTTATTTAACTATGATGAATTGATGCCTTTTATTTAGTACGTCAATTTTACAATCTTGAATCATTTTCTCTTGTATTCTTGTTTAGGCTAAATTCGCTTAAGTTTATTGTCGGCAACATCATCAATTCTTATTATTTTGAAATCCAAATCTTACTGAAACTCAAATTTTCCAAATAAAATCCAAATCTTACTGAAACTCAAATTTTCCAAATACAAGATTAACAATTCCTAACGTGGTTTAAAACACAAGGAAGTTTGTAATTATTTGTAGCTGTAATAAGAATACATTTATTTAAATCTTTTTTTTCATCGTTAATGATTGTTATCTTTAACTAGGTGTATAACATAAGAGGCAATAATAAAAGTTTAAAATTACTTTATTTGGGTTAAGAATGAAAGATTCAGAGTTTTAACGGGTATTTTATCAATGGATATATCTTCCATATTGAAGATTATGATGAGGGTAGAAATACCTATAATAATAGGGTTTGTGTTAAGGGATGCCCTTTCAATGAATTTGAAGTTAATTATTATAATATGTTAGAAGAGATTATTGAATTGCAATATCATAGATCGCAATATATAGTATTTTTATTCAAATATTATTAGTATGATATCAATAGAGGAATTAGAGTAGATCCTCACTATGATTTGGTCAAAATTAATAAATGAGGTAGACTTAGCAACATCAAGTATGTTTTTGTATTTGCCAAACAATATCAATAAGTATATTACTTATACACTCCTTCTTTTAGAAAGGATCATACGAGAGGTGATTTTTTATCCATTGTTAAAACCAAACTTAGAAGTCGTGTACAAGTTGTGAACGATGGTAAGGATGAAGTAAGTAAGGGAGAAGATGTATTTCAAATATTTGAGTTAGTTGATCCATATTGAGTTGCTATATCTACCAAGTTAGAAGAGAATACTTATGTTCATGTTAATACTGATGAGTTAAATGAAGTATTAAGTACCAGTGGACATACCAATGTTGATAAAGATTAAAGGATCAAACAATTTTAGTTTAACGAATGAGATGAAGATAGACTTAGATGATGAAAATGAAGATGATTCAAATTAAACATTGTTATACAATTAAGATATATTTATTATAGTTCAATAATGCATTGAGTTTTTTATATTTATCAAGTGTTTATTATAAAAAAAATATGGTTTTAAATGAGTTGTTATTTTTTAAGTTATGTATGCAGGTGTTGTTGTTTAATTTGGTTGCATAAGAAACATATAAAATGGAAAACAATTATTACTTCTCTGCTGGCTTTACCAATGGACCTAATAAATTATAATTTATTGCATACATATGTCGATGATGTTGTCGGTGTAGGTAATAACACCAATGGATTCATTGATGGACATAAATCCATTAAAGAGTTGTAGAGAGTTTGAGAAAAAATTAAGGTATTGAAAAACATTGATGGGTCACCAACAGACTTAAATCCATTGGAGATTTTGAAAGAGCTTGGGTAAAAAATAAGGGTGTTGAGAAATGCTGATGGATTCATCGATAGACTTACTTTGTTAGAGAGTTTCAGGGAGCTTAGATAGAAAATAAGGGTGTTGAGAAATGCTGATAGATTCACCGACAAATATAAATCCATCAGAGATTTCCAAAGACCTTGGGTAAAAAATAAAGGTGTTGAGAAATACCAATGGAATCACCAATTGATTTAACTCTATTAGTGACTTCCAAAGAGCTAAGGTAAAAAATAAAGGTATTAAGAAATGCCAATGGATTCACTGATAAACTGAAATCCATTGGAGAGTTCCAGAAAGCTTGGGTAGAAAATGGAGGTGTTGAGAAACACTGATGATTTCACTGATGAATTTAACTTCGTCGATGAGTTCCAAAGAGTTTGGGGAGATTCAGTGTAATTTACTGATTGCTGAATTTAAGGGTTTTACATGAGATTTCTGAAAATAATAAATCACTGATGGATTAATAAACAATTTACCGATGGTTTTAAAAAATTTAATCAATAAAACCATCGGTTACTATAATGACATGGACATAAACAAACATATATTTTGTTGATGAATTTAAACCAGATATATTGATGCAATCCCTAGCTTTCTCTCCTCTTTCTCTTAGTTTATTCTCTCTTTATCTCTACCATTTAACTCATTGGCGATCTCTTTATCCTTCATTTCGTGTTGGCATTTTCTCTTTCTACAAACTCTTGTATAAGGTATGTCTTTTTTTTTCAAGGAATATAGATTTTTATTCTTTTATTTAGGATTATTGTTTTTTGGTTTTGTGTTATTGTAAAATGGCAGTGCTAAATTCAATGAATGGTTATTGTAGTTTTGGGTGATTTCAATTAGAGATAAGGGTTGTTGACGAGAAAGGAGGTAATGATAGTGTTGATACTAGTATTGGTTCCTAGTTGTTTCGGTGAATGTTGTTGAATCAAGGTTGGAGGAATTTTTATTATATAGTTATTTCCTTCCTAAAGGTTTTGTAATTTTTTTAAGCCAAATTTTTCTTTCTAATTAGTAAGTGAATTCAATGTGAAAGGACGTATAAGGATAAAATTAGATTATTGCTCATGATTTGAAATTGTGGGTTTTACTAGATATGTAATGTGTTTTCTCAATTAGATTGAAATCCCATTTGGTGGGTTTTAGTTTGTTATAATATAAAATAACATATTAAACTATAAAATAGGAAACTTTAACATAGAAACAAACATAAATTTGTGATTTTTAAGAAAGTAGTAGTCTGAGTTCTAACTTGTAATCTGGCAGGATTATTAACTACATGTGATTTTTATTCTGCAATGAACTTGTCGTGTATTGTTTTGTCATATAGCCTAATATGTTCTTTATGGATTGTGTATTTAAACTTTAAAGTTACTTTTTTATTATTTTTATGAGAATGGACTTTGCTGATAATGATGGTAAGTGATTAAGATGTGAGATTACAATATAATACAAGTTTAATGTTTAGATAGGAGCACAAATATATTATGAAATGAATATGTTTGTAACGATATGGAAAAAGATTGCAATGATGTGGCGCTAGTTTGCAATGACATGTTTAATTGTATTTTTCACAATGTGTTGGGTTAAGTCCCATATAGGGGAAGTGCTACTGGAATTTTGTTAAAAAAGAATAGATGCACTAAAACTAAAAAAAACATAAATCATTGATTAAGATCTTAATTGAATATTCTAAGCTATTTAGTTATATTATTTAAGTGTCGCAGAAAAGTACAGGGTCAAAATGGAGCGGTACTACATTGTTAAGCAGTAGTGTTCATAATAACCCTTAGATTCATTTAGGTGTCAATCATAAAGAGGAACTTGAAGTATCATCTAATGATGCTGGCTCATCGACTAATGGTCGTAGATTTGGGTCCTATCTGTTAGGGATCCATATTTTGGTAGGTTAATTGCGTAATAGAAGCCAAATTTAAGAATGTAAGAAAATCTAAGTTTGTTTAAACAATTGTACTAAATTAATGTTAATGTGTTTATATAGCTTTGAGATAATTATATCATTTTCTAGTTTGAAAGCTGCTAGAACAATAACATCAATGATGAAAGCATTGCTAGAGGGGCCTCTTTTTAAGTGGAGCCAACTTAAAGATCCATAATGGAGGCATGTAGTTGATGCTTGGTAGGGGAAGTTTGGGATTAGTATGTAATCAATACTTTTAATGGATAAAAGATGTTTTTAAAATTTGAGAACTAATTATTTTACAAAAATGATTTCAAGAAAAACAATTTGTGGGATGAGACAAACTCAAGAGTGGAAAAACAAGGCTAGGAAAATCACAACATCACCAAGTAAGTTTTAATGTGTGAAGTTTTTTTTATATATAAAATTTAATCTTTTATTTCATTATATCTTTTTTAGTTTAACGAATTTCTGAACCAAATTATGTGATTTTTAGTATGAAGCATACACCTATGCTAAAACAAAAGGCTAAGTCAGATAACTTTGGGGTGTGAAAGAATTGTAAACCTCCTCACATCACTAAGAGCAACTAGGAGAGATAGTTAGAGTTTTATATGTCACATTAGAGGGTTTTAAGAGGTGTTCATGAAGTGGTTCCTCGAACATAAACAAGAAGATTTATGGTTGCATTAGAAAGCATACCAGCGGGTCACTTCCTTTTACAAACCATGCAAAGCGCCTGGTAAGAGAGCCTGTTTTAATTTCAAGTATTTTTCTAAAAATGATACCTATAATTTATGTTTAACTAATAATCGACAGATTTATTTTGTAGGCTACAAAGCTTGGACGCGAGCCTACTCTGATGAAGTTGTATATAAGAACAAATATATGAAGGGAGGATAAATGGAAAGGGGTGCAACTGTTTGTCGATAACCGAGCTAAGGTGTTTATTGTAAGTAGACTTTGAAGCGTTTTTTGTATATTGCTTGGACAAATGTTTTTTTTATCCATATCTCTAACTTGTTTTTTTTTTGTGTGGTATAAGAACAATATAACACCACCATGCATGCAAAACATGGAGAGGACCCTTCATCTCATCTGGAATATGATCCAGATTTGTTGTTGGAAGTTGAAGCAAGTAGTAGACCCGATATGAATCGAGTTTATGGTATTTCTATGACTAAAGGTCTACAGCCCAAGATATGAGATCGAGTAGTAGTGTCTCGAAAGTAAGCACCATAATCTGGCACGAGTAAACTATCACTAGTCATTAAGCATACTTCTTCAGTCATTATCCTCCCCCCAATGAATCCCCACGAGATTTTTCTCCCCCTTCCCTTTCATTTGTAGCTAGAGCTTGTAATTGATTTGTATATACATTTGCAATTGATTTTTACAGTATGAAAATTTTGTTCTTCAATTTAATTGATTTTTATAGACATTTGTAATTGTTTTTTTCTTCAATTTAAATTAATTGTTTGATGTTGTTTAATGCCATTGAGAAATTGTTTTATAGCATTTTTTCCATTTATTTTGTTTATAGATCGGAAAAAATTATGTCGGTAAATGATCAACATTTTCATCAAAAAATTACAAAGAGTTATAAATTGTTTTGATCCACCCCGACAGAATCACCAATAGAATATGTCGTCGGTGTTCTGTCGGTGAAACCGTCAATGACACAAAAATATTGCTAATGGAATTATCAATTTAAATTTTATCGGTAATATTAACCAATAAGTTTTGCGACAGATATTGGTTAATCTTTTTTTAAAAAATCAATTACAATTATTCATCACTACATATATTAGTATAAAAATTTTCTATGAAATTATCAATAGATAAAACAAAATACTTTCTAATGACAAGATTTCATCAATAAATCCATCCGTGTTTTGAAATTGTCTGGTTGTGAACCGAAACAACCACCATATATATAATTCATTTTACACTTATGAAGAACTGTGTAAGACTGGCAGATTCAGTATTGTCCAAAATGTCTCTAATATTGACTCTTAGGTCTTACTTTTCCCATCATACATATCATGCATGCATTTATAGCATGTGTTCGGTGTTGAAAGGGTGACATGTCCATCAATTATTGCTTCTTACGCGTTTACTAGAACCTTTGCCTTTTCGCAACTGGAATGTATTTAGTATTTATGGCCAAAAAAGGAAAAAGAGTCAACTTTTGTGCTGTCGAAATCTAGATTATTCAGTTTGAAAAAATTATTTTCAGGCAGTCTGCAGTCGCAAGAAAAAAGCAAATTTTGCATTAGGGGCATCAGACATGCACAAGTTAATAAACTATCACATGAAGAACTTGTTGAAGACATGGCTAATAAAATAAGAGGACGTGAAAGAAAACAAATGGCAACTTTCTATAATTAGAATTTGTTTGATCACATTACCTAATAAACTAAGAGTCCGTTTGGCTAAGTGTTAGCGGCAACGTTTTTATTTAACAGTAACAATATATCGTTTGGTTACAAAATGAGCCACAGTTTTCATGCATGGACCCCACCTTTATCTGCGTTCAAAACTCAATTTTGCTGAAGCAGAAATTAGATGCTTTTCGTTTCCTGTTCATGCAACTGTGTTTATAAACACAGTATAAAATTGTTCCCATCTTCCTTCCTTGACCAGTGCTTCGGGTATGGGTGGATTTTGTCCAGATGAGAAAACCATGAGGGCTGTTCTTACCTGGGCGTGCCGCTGCTGGAGGCGTCGAGGGAGACAGTTGGGCTGGCCTACTGAAACCATTTTTCTTATGTTCAACCATGAGGGCTGTTCTTAACAGTTTTCCTTTTGTTCTTCCCCAAGTCTTCGTAATTGTAGTTGCACTTGAAGATGATGATGACGGTGATGGAGGGCTGGCCTACTGAAACCATTTTCTTCTCTTCTGTTTTCCCTTTGTTCTTCCCCTAGTCTTTTAGGTGCTCTCCTTGTCTGCGTGGAGAGTGAATTAATTCACTCTTTACAAAAACTCACTAAAGCTTATAGAGCTTCCGTGTTCATCCTGATTTTTTTAAATCTTTTTCATTAATTTTTTTCTCATTTTAATTACATCATTCAAATTAGATGGCTTAATTAGTATTACAATTATGGTAAAATTACCAAATTAAAAGAAATAGGATTGGATTGTAAAACAAAGAAAAATATATGACTAACACCAAATTCATGATAATTTTTATTTTGGTTCAAAAGTTAGTTTCGTTAATTTTTCAATCTCTAAATTACACTGTTATTAAACCCGGACCGGTTCGACGGGTCGACCCAGTGTCTGGCCGGTTTGGGTTTGTTAAAAGACCGGTCGGTGCAATAACGCGGCAAAACTCAGTCGACCCGGCGGGTCAACCCATGACCCCGGCGAACCCGGACGAGACCCGGTGTTTTGTTTCTCTTTTCAAATATGGTTTTTCTCCTATACCCGTTTTTTATATATATATATTTTTTAGTTAGTTATTAACAATTTTAAGTTCACTATATGAATATTAGAAAAATATTTTATTTTTTCAATGTGAGATTTAAAATCCTTTAGTATATATATTCTATATTCCCAAGAAAAAAATTATTTTTTGATTGTGAGATTTGAAACCCTATCGTATATATACTCGTGTTCACAAGAAAAAAGTTATGTTTTTTTAATGTGGGATTTAAAACCTTTTAGTATATATATTTTATGTTCCCAAGAAAAAAGTTATTTTTTCAATATGAGATTTGAAACTCTTTCGCATATATACTCTATGTTCACAAGAAAAAAATTATGTTTTTTCAATGTGGGATAAAAAAACTTTTTGGTTTAAATACTTCAACTGAAAATGATAACATAATATCTTTTCAATATGGGATTTAAAGCTTTTTAATATATATATTCTATGTTCACAAGAAAGAAGTTACTTTTTGAATGTGGGATTTGAAGCCCTTTAATACATATACTCTATGTTCACAAGAAAAACGTTATGTTTTTTCAATGTGGGATTAAAAGCTTTTTTGGTTTAAATACTTCAACTTAAAAGGATAATATAATATCTTTTCAATGTAGGATAAAAAACTTTTTAAAATATTCTTTTAAACTTCATTATTTACAACATGTATAGCATATATTCACATGGATTTTTTCTTTATTTTTTCATATGAAATATTAAAATTTTAAATATATTTTTTAATTTTTCCGAGTTGATAAGGGTTGACCCATAAAACCCGGGACCTGGCCCCTAGTCGGGTCAACCCTCGGGTCGAGTTTGATAACTATGCTAAATTATAAAGAGGAGAGAGAAAGTCACTGAAAATTATAAGGTCAGAGAAAATTATTAGTTTAACTACTTTTCAATAATGAAACTCGTCATTCTTAGTGTTAATGGGCTTCATACGATGAAAGGAATTTGATTGTTGTGGGATTTTTTCTACAAACATGCCTAAAAAAAGAGATTAGATTTTGTTTTAATTTTTTTTTTCTAGATGATTTCAGTTTCTATAGGTGATTTTGGGGAGTTTTGAGATTGGTAAATGGTTTAGAAAGACTTTTGGTGTTTTAGAGGTATGTGTAAATTATATTTTGAGATTTTATCTAATAACCTAACTTTTTTATTTGAGATGATTTTTTTAATATAATATCAAAACCTTGTTAATCAAAATTTTTATTTAAGATTAATTAACCGCACAAACTCGAATCTCATTGTCTCATTTTTTTTCCAATTAAAATTAATTAATAATACAAGATAACATGAGTTTATATAAATTTTAAATTAAAAAAATTGCTTGAAATAATGTGTTAAATAATATTATAAATCATTTTCTAGAACTTTAGGCTTAAATGTTTTAGATGAAAATATCATTGCATTTTATTCCCATAGATAAATCTTGGATCAAATAAATGTTTTATTTTCTTTGAGAACTGAAATTTAATTGTCATAGCACAAGGTAGGAATTTGAGGTTCAAATTGAAATAGACTTGGAGACCTTGCAGGGGTCTTTATTATAGGTTCTAACTAACCAGGAACGTTAGTTGGAAATGTTAGTTATGTAGACACAAGTCTTAGAATGTTAGTTGGGAAGGATGTGTTCAAAGTTATTTTCTCAACCAAAACCGCACAAAAAAACGAAAATAATTTGGTGCCGTGGATTCCTCATCCTCTCGAGGATTGTCTCGTATCGGCACCAGGAATGTAATTAGCTATCAACAAGATACGTGGCTGTAGTTATGTCGTGCATTGTATCAAAAAAAGATTTTATATTAAAAAAAATATTTAGATAATAATAATTCGAGATAACTCAAATTAAATTAATTAAAAATATAATCTGGGATATTAAATTAAAAGAATCCCCATAAAAAAAACCGAAAACAAATTATAACATTCAATACCTAACAATTTAATGTTAAAGATGAAAAAACAAACATAAAAAATATAACATTGAAGAAGAAAGCTTGAGTTAACTCAGGGTAACTTGACGAACCAACAACCCGTGATATGAGACCGGGATAAAAAAAAATATCAAAAGGATGACCTCATAAAAAAATCAAAGTTCAATAAAAAAAAACACCAAAAGAATTTTGAGACAACTCGGGTTAACTTTACCAACCTGCTCTTAGAATAACCAAACAAGAAAAAAAAGTGAGAAAATAACTAAGCTCAAGGGCTAATAATTTATTGTAAAATGATGAAATTGAATAAAAAATAATGTCATAAAAATGGAGGAAAAAAATTTAAGTCAACCTAGGTTAACTGGATTAACCTGCCACCCATAACATGAGATCGGGATTAAAAAAATAAACTTCCAAAATAAGGACTCAACCAAAAAATCCCAAGTTAAATAAAAAAATATTGTGAATGAAAACTCAAGCTGACTTGAGTTAGCTTGATTAACCCGCTCTCGAAATAACAAAGCAGAAAGAGAAGCAAAAAAATGACAAAGCTCAAGGACAAATAATTTTATCTAAAATAATTAAATTAAAAAAAATTAAAGTCATAGAAAAAATTGAGGAAACAAAACCAAGTTAACCCAGGTTAACTCGACTAACCCACCACTCACGACATAAGATCGGGATAAAAAAAAAATTAGACTTCCAAAAGATGGACCTAACAAAAAAGACCGAAGTTAAGTAAAAACAATATTGAGTAAGAAAATACAAGCTGACCCGGGTTAACTTGATTAACACACACCCGAGATAACTCAAAAGAAAAAAAAGTAAAAAAATAACATGGCTCAAGGGCCAATAATTTAATGCCAAAGTATGAAATTGTAAAAAAAAGGAGTTTCATAAAACAAATTGAGGAAAACAAATCTAAGGCAATCATACTTAACTTGATTAAGCTATTACTTGGAATATGAGACTGTGATAATTTAAAAAAAGAAAATGATAAATATAAAAGGTTATTGAAAGAATGAGAACCAATATTGAATAGAAAACAAAATGAAATTAAACATTAAGGGATAAAATTGAAGAAAAAAAATAAACAAGAAAAGAATAAAAATATAACAATTAAAAGAATGAGGACAAAAAATGAATTAAAAAATACAATAAAATAGAAAGGGATGAAATTGGAAGAAAAAATAATCAAGAAAAGTATAAAGCATAGAAATAGAGCAATTAAAAGTAGAGGGACCATACTATATAAAAAAAAATTAAATTGAATAAAATACCCAAAGATAAAATTAAAAAAAAATCCAAACTTCAAAAAGGTTCAAAAGCTAAATAAACAGTAATTAAAAGGAGTTTCAAAATCGATAAGATTACAAATCGAAAGACACAATTGTTTTTTTGAAAGTTCAGGCATGATTTTCTAAGGAATGGAAGAGAAACGAGAGAATAAGAAAGAAAATACCTTCATCACAGCTCAATTGAATCATCTCTGTGAGAATGCGCCACACCGCTAGAAAGAGGACGATGCGCCGCGACTGAAGGAGAATTTTGGTTGTTGTACAGGCTCTCACGCGCAACTTGAACGGCGTGGAAGCATGTTTAGTTAGTTTTCTTGGAAAGGAAAATATTATTTATACACTGCTTCAATAATTTGCATCTTGTTAACTTTAGATTTGCCATTTTCTTTGCTGGTTGCAGCTGCTCAAGGTCAAAACTTTTGTACCTTATTGATCACATGATAGATTTCATAGTTTAGGAAAAACAATGAATCCGTTCAACCAGCTTGGCATCTACATTCTCACAACTTGGCATCCTATTAAACAATAATAATATACACATCGCAGCATGACACCTATATATATTAATTAATGAGGGATTTAATGTCTAAATTAAAAACTAAAGTCTAAAACTAGGGACGATCTACGATATCATGAAAAGGCAAAAAAATGAACCTACTAAGAATAGGATATTTACAAATTGATCTAAACATACAAGTAATCTGATCGTGGAACACTCGTTACTGAGTTTCCCCTCCAATAACATGAATCTTTTGTCTCAACAACTTGCATGTTTTCATGAAATAAATGAAAGAAAAACCTTCTCAAACATTATAATGAAAGAATTGGAGGGGAAACTAGCTATGACCAGCCACTATCTTGAACAGATCATGGGAATGCTGAACACCGGCTGCGTAGACAACAAGAGTCGACCACAAGACATTTGGAATCTTTGAGGTTACCATATCCTTTATTTGTATACGTGTTAACGTATCAGTGGGTGTTGTTATTAGGTTTTCTTACAATTATTTCAAATTTACAAATACAAATCGTCGGAATAAATTGTGGAGTAAATATTCATAAAAAATTATGTCAATAAAACTATTAAATTTGATAGTGTTTATTTTATTTAAAGACAGTGGAACATTTGTGTTTTGGCTGACTTACCGACGCTTCTATTTAAAGGCAGCAACATTTACAATAAAAGTTTCACGTATCAACATTCTCACATCTTTAATTCTATCTTCATAAGAAAGAGAGTGTTACAAAATTAATATCATTTTTGAGACATGGGGGATGAGGAAAAGCAGGCGCCTGCAACCCTTGAGATCTCCATGGAGAACGGAAATTTAAAGGAGGAGAAAACCACTTCAAATGATGAGCCAGAGATTAAATACGGAGGAATTAAAGCCATGCCCTTTGTCATAGGTAGGTTCACACATAACTTTATATATATATATATATATTTATGATCCTATTCTTCATGATCTATACATATAAAAAACATATATATACGTGCAGGAAATGAGACCTTTGAGAAGCTTGGTACAGTTGGCTCTTCAACAAATCTTGCTGTGTATCTGACTACAGTTTTCAACATGAAGAGTGTCAAAGCCACCACACTTCTTAATGTCTTTAATGGCACTTCAAACCTGGCACCTCTGATTGGAGCTTACCTCTCTGATACTTACTTTGGACGTTACTGGACCTTGGGTTTTGCTTCTGTCTTTTCTTTCTTGGTAATTCTTTGCCTTTTAACTCACCTTCTTCAATTGTTTGAAAGGTTTTTTTTTTTCTTTAAGGTGTTCAATAATGAAGTAAGTGTCGGAGACTGATACTACTAGTTTTGACCCTGCAAAAAAAAACCATAGAGATGGCTTTAAGTATACAGCTGCTACCGAACGGTTTCAAGAATGAAACAAATTAAGAGTCTATACTTTTCTTTATGACATTTTCTCAACATGGTCTCAAGTTGATGATGAGTCTTACAGCACAGGTATATCTTGTTTTCACATAATATGGAAATAAAAATGCATTTTTCGCTTAATATAATTTCATGGAAATTTGGAATATATAGCTGTCACCTCTAAAGTAAAAGGAAAAAATTGTCCTAGTTTTATGTTTTATTCATCGAATTACAGTGCTTTATGTTACTTTAGTATCTATAGGTGTCATCTCTAAAGAAAAAAAAAATATTCCTGTCTACGTGGAGTTCTTGGCAGTAATGCAGTCATGATAGATTTCTTTTATTTATGTATTACTGTGGCTGTTCTTTTGTTTTGTTTCTGTAGCTGTTTTTTTTTTTTTAAAAAAAAAAACTATGCTCCTGCTGTGGATTACTGCTTATCATAATAATTATTTTTGTGTTTAGGGGATGGTGGTATTGATGCTAACAGCAGCAATCTCCACCATGCACCCTCCAAAGTGCGCCCCAGGTGCTGTGTGTGCTGGGCCAACAAGCTGGCAACTAGCCTTCTTATTAAGTGGGTTTGCTTTTTTGGTAATCGGAGCTGGTGGCATCAGGCCTTGCAACCTAGCCTTCGGAGCTGATCAATTCAATCCCAACACTGAATCTGGCAAGAGGGGTATCACTAGCTTCTTCAATTGGTACTACTTTACCTTCACTTTCGCGGTGATGATCTCGGTAACTGGCATTGTCTATGTGCAATCAAATGTTAGCTGGGCCATTGGTTTGGGGATTCCTGCATTTCTAATGCTCCTTTCATGTGTAATGTTCTTCGTGGGAACGAGAATTTATGTTATAGTGAAACCTCAAGGCAGCCCCATAACTAGTATAGTACAAGTACTTGTTGCTGCTACCAAGAAACGAGGCCTCAAGGTTCCTGATAATTCAGCTATGTCTCTTTTCAACTATATTCCAGCCAAATCTATCAACTCTAAGCTTCCTAGCACAGAACAATTTAGGTTAGAAGGATCAATTTCTGAACACCATCTAATCCTGACTATCATTTTATACAACAACATTGATCGATATGTTTTCTTTCATAATTACCCCTGCAGGTGTCTTGACAAAGCTGCAATCATTACAGATGAAAATCAGATTAACTTGGATGGTACAGCTGCCAACCCATGGAAACTTTGTAGCGTCCAACAAGTTGAGGAGGTGAAATGCTTGTTGAGGATAATCCCCGTATGGTCAACATCCATACTTTATCAAATTCCCTTGCTCCAGCAACAGACTTACGCAGTGTTCCAAGCCCTTCAGATGGATAGACGTCTAGGCAGTACCAGTTTCAAGGTGCCCGCCGCAACATATATAATCTTTACAATGTTAACCCTCACCATTTGGATTCCCCTCTACGACCGAATCATCGTTCCATTTCTTCAAAGGCTTACCGGCAAAGACGGTGGGATAACATTGCTTCAAAGAATGGGGATTGGAATGATTCTAGCGATTCTTTGTACGGTTGTTTCTGGATTGGTGGAAGAAAATAGAAGGCACATTGCTTTAACAAGGCCACCGTTAGGCCAGACGAACAAAGGTGGCTCTATATCATCAATGTCTGGTATGTGGCTGATACCACAACTTGCACTTTCTGGACTCTCTGAGGGTTTCAATTATATTGCACAGATTGAATTCTACTATAAGCAATTCCCAGAAAATATGAGGAGTATTGCCGGATCCGCCTTCTTCGCGGGTGGCGCTCTCGCTAATTATCTCAGTGGTGTCCTTGTTTCTATAGTCCACCAAATTACTTCAGGGAGTAAAACTGGAGATTGGTTGGATGATGATCTTAACAAAGGGAAATTGGATTACTTCTATTACGTGATTGCTGGTTTGGGGATCCTCAACTTTGGATATTTTCTTTTGTGTGCCAAATGGTATAGATACAAAGATGCAGATGATAGCACAGTGGGGATGGCTACAAAAGGAATCTGAGAAGCATATTGCATGAAGAGGAAATTAAGCTTGATGGCCCTGGAATGGAACTATACTACCAGTTGTTTCCCTTCCCGGCATCAACACGTCAAGGAGTTCATTAGAAAGAAGAACAAGAAAAATGCACGAACTATTAGAACCATAATATCATGGAATGTGACAGATTTCTTGTCACGTTTAAAGGAGCCCTGGCTATATAACCTGTCATCAATAAATATTTTTACTGCTCCTAAATGTATATTCTTGGAGTGACATTGCTGGCTCTATTCCTATAATGTTGGGTTTTTAATATTTTACACGCAGTGAAAATAATAAAACAAAATTATTCGAGAATTTATAAAATTTAATCTTTTTTAATTTGAAATAATTCTTGAAAAGTTGGGTTGTTGTAAACCAAAAAGAGTTCAATTGTCCGGTCTCCAACAGTAATCTATACAAACCACCAGTGAGAAATCTCCTGAATTTCTATTTAGGAGAGATGGATTGATATGCCTAGAGTGTTAGCTCTCTATATATTTTGTGACTTACATAGTTTTTTTGTCTAACAAACAACCCTTAAAAAATAAGAGGCATGACTTACTATTTATAGGGAAATCTGAAAAACCCTATAGATTGACAAAATATCAATTTGCCCCTGAATAATATCCATAAATTAATTCAGAAAATTTTTAAAAATTAACTTAATCAAGTCCTTACTTAATTTTTCTAGATCTAGAAATATAATCCTTGTATTAATTACATTCTAATCCTTAATTTTCAAAATATATTTTAATCAAATCATACTTAATTAAACCATCCCAATTTAATTTCTTACTAATGGTTCTTAATGTGTGTGACCCATTAAATTTCTAATATATTGGTCCAAATATAAATTATAATTCTAATTAAATAGAATTAAATAAATTAAATAATTTAATTTATTATGAATTCAACAATTGATTAATTTATATTTGAAGATCAGGTGTATCGTCTAACAACGTGTCATGATGTTTCAAATATTAGAAAAGTCATTAGTGGTTTGACTTAACCTTTCAGTGACTGGTTTCTTAGTATAATTAATATTTTTTTCATCAATAATGTTCAAATTTAACATTATAGTATGAAGTATGTCTGACATATTAAATCATGGTTGTTTTCTACATATTAGTCATTGATTGTTTGAAAAAGATTTGAAACCAATCTCATTCCACCTTGGCCTAAGATTTCTTAACAATACTATTTGAGAATAAATGAAATATTTTTTCTAATTTACCTAGGGTGATGAATACTCTCTTGATCTCAAGTATCTTTATATAATTCATGTGATACTCAATGTATGTCATTTTGTTACCTCAATTAAGATAACATGTAATAGGATCAAAGCATAACATTCTCTATATAAGATAACTTAGTGATCTCAAGTTTAAGGATCACTTACATAACCGTCATGTGATCATTTCCATAGACATAAGTGATTTCTCCATATGAAATTCTCATGCGGGTTATTTTAGTATTCATGTTTTATGACAAGCACATACATATTAGTTCTAGGTATCTCTTATATCTCAACTTATGAGAACAACTGCTTCTTTTCATAAAGGAAAGAACATAACATGTACCAGTCTCTATGACTCTAATCAATGTCCAGTATTTAAGAGAGTATCGACTATAGAAAAATTTTAGGAACAATACTTTGATTCAATAGGAATCTCATAATTATAACAACTTTATAATTTTCTTTGCAAAATATTTTTGTCCCATGAACTTTATATTTACTCTAGATTCATAAATCAAATATTAGATTCATTAATATGATATTATATAAATATTAAAGATATATTAAGCCTTTATTAATAATAAATATGTATTTAAATTAAAATAATAATGTCACGTGTAACCAACCAATTGGCTATACGGCATATTAAAATAACATATAAAGTATTTGATTGTTTATATATCCATTACAAAATCTTGACTGTAATCTATAATATCATGGATTTTTGGAAACCTTCAAAATATTAATATCAACTTAAGTCATCTTATGCCAATAAAAGATCAAAGAAAGCAAGCATGCGCCCATATTAGAAAGGAACTCATGCAAACCCAGTCCTTCCAAGTAAAGGAGGTACAACTGCTAGCAGCAGGAGTAAGTATGCACAATTTCTTGCTCTCACTTCATGCACACTAGCTCCCCTATGAACTAATCACACTTCTCTCTCTTTTTTATGTGATTTTCACCATATTCTTTTCTTTTTCAATGCATTCTATTACCATTTCACACTACCATTTAAGAATACTTTATTTAAGAATGCTCATTATTAACCTTACATATAAGAGTCGTGACACATCTTACTGTAGAGCTAACAAAATAAAAGAATGAAAGAGAGTTTGTTTGTATTACTTTGAAAACAATTGTATAAGACTCATATATATAGCTATCAAATCTGAGACACATTATAAATTTAAAAATACCATCATAATGACCTTCCACTAATATAAAATTATAATATGAAACTAAATATAACTTATTATATATAAAAAAACCTAAGTATAACTAATATTATCTAATATTCCCCCTTGAACTTAAGGTAGTAAGGTTGACATGTAACATTCTCAATTTCAGAATTGGACAAGGCAATTAAAATTACTGAATTTTGTTGGTAAATTTTTATTATTATTATTTATTTTACACTGTAATGAAATTTCTACTGAGATTTCAGCAGAGTCTCCCCTATACCGGGAGGTCCCAAGTTATTGACAAATTATTCTGCACATATCTCATGTTCATTCCATAATCATCGCATATCTATGTCGCATCGTGACCACAATTATTATTAGTCACGTTATATTAAAATCCACGGATTCATTTCAAACATATAATTTACAACACAAATTAATAGTAATAAACTTGATTAATAACATTAATATTACAAGTATAAAATCCTGAAGGTCTCTAAGATTAATATAAGGGAATACTAACATTGTTCCAATCGCATTATTCTCTAAATCAAATACAACAATATCCGTTTCATTCCAAGTTCGTACAGAAGAAATAAAGATGTTACCCCTAAGTTATACAAAAGGAATTAAGAACATGAAATCCCTAATTCATACAAAAGAATTGGAAATGCTAATTTCCTAATTCATGCAAAAGAATTAGACACGTAGGACACTACTTCTGACGGGAATAAGAAAGACCTGCAACATCAAAATAAGAGGATAATTATATTAAATAAATAAAATACAACAAAATAATAGAGGATCACTACTACATGTATCTACGCATACAAGTACCCACTCGATAAGGCATAATCATAGTTGATCCGCAAAAGAAGAATCACATTTGACGCTTTTTTTACTACATATAAAACCTATCCTTCCACAACCTACTCATGGTTTTGATTATTACACATTAATCTTCTTCTGATTTACCCATTTCCTTATCTGCCCCAAAGTTCTGAGGAGGTCGTTGTCGACACTAATAACTTCTATAGGTGTGAGACACCTACCTACCACCGATGCTCGATTTGCATTCCCTTGTTGTTGTTGTACTTCCCCTGTGGTTTCCCCTGTGGTTCCTATTGAATTCACAAGTACAACACATTAGTTCATAGCTGGTTTCCATTTTGCAAAGAGCTAGACAACAACAATAACATTTACTCTTTACATTTCATTGTTTTAAATCATTACGCACATCATCAACTTCATTTTTCAAATGTGGTTTATTCCCTACCAATGTTAAGGTTCGATGTTACAAGAATTTTGGTGGGAAAGAAAACGGTTTTTTGCTCCTATCGCGGCTAAATCCCCCCCCCATTTTATTAATTCTCATCGAATCTGCCAATAGGGGCGGCAGTTTGACCTTTCCTCATATAGTTACCTATATCTGGAGCTCTAGAGCTCTAAATTGAGCGAGGTTGGATTCGTTGGAAAGCTAACATCTCAAGCCACAATTCCTATGAGAGGTGTTTCCCAAATTTTATCATTCTGAGGCCTAAATATCCCCTGGAATGGGAGTGCGAATATGTCCAGAATTCCTCGGTGATTCCTAAGTGAGCTTTCTACTATAATTGATTCATGCCTAAAAAAAATACATAACACACCAGAATTCTTTTTTCCCCCTTTATTTGGCTCTTGGCCGATCTTAGTCTAAGGGAACTAAGGATCCTTTTTTTTTTTTCTAGCTGATTTTTTTCTTACCACACTCACTCATTGTCCACATTCTACACATGCCATAAGTGCTCATCAACCCCAAATTTCAGAATCCCTTTCCTCCCCCTTTCTATCCTCACATGGCCGGCCACTTGAGTTTTGAGTCAATGATTTTTTTTTTCTTTAACAATTTTATGTGTTTTTTTTTCAAGTTCGGAGCATCTTATGTTAGCTTACTAACCTCATTCAATCAATTTCTGCATTTCCCTCAAATCTTCCTTCAAGAACCCTAATTTATAAAATCTAAAATTTGTTTATAATTCCTAATTAATTGGTAACTTGTTTTATACAATCAAGTCTAGTGTCCATACCTTTAGAAATTTCAGAATTTTAGCTCATGTAAATTAAAGATTTTGGCCCCTCTTCTTAAGCTTGCAGTCGGCCCCTTCTCCCTCTTTTTCTTCAATTCTTCACTTGTTTTATCCTTGTTATTGGTTGTCCTCTCTACCTGAAGGTTCTAGGTTTGTATAGTCTTAGGTGATTTGGTGTTTTCCCTCTCTTTTGAAGAAGAAAATTTGCACTCTTCCCCCTCTTTTTCTTCCAGCCAGCCATGAAAAATGAATGAATGGGGTATTTATAGCCCCCATTCTTTCTAATTATACATTGGCCCCCATTCTTTCCTTTTCTTTACAATTTGAGTCACATTCCTTATGTCCTTCATATTTTCCTATTTAATTTCTTAATTATTACTTTTATTTATCATGTATATAATATAATTTTAATATTTTTGTTTTGGGATTTTACATGACACGACCTTGAGCTTGAAAACTAAATCTTGAACGGTATCAATGGATAAGGATTTTGTGAAAATATCTATAAGGATGATAAATTAATGCAATAAAGGATAACAAATAGTACCATGTATAATATGTTGTTGGACAATTGACAATCATTCTCTATGTATTTAGTATGCTCATGAAAAACATAATTGTGAGCAGTTTTGGATAGCACTTTGATTATTATAATGTTGCATCATAAAGTTGCATTTCCATACCTTTAAAAAGCTAATGCAACCAAAGAAGTTATATTGTAGTATCTTATATAACTTTTCATAGATGAGTTATCGCAAACCACAAGTCATTCAATTGTTCAATTTCTAACAATAATCCATATGAACTACAAGATAAAAAAAAATTCAGAAAACTCTTTTAGGATAGAGAGGTTGTTATGCCTTACGTGCTAACTTTTTTTTCTAGTTGTTTTTGTACCGTATGTTCTGAACAAAAAAAATATGAGACATAACATTCTTTTTATAGGAAAAAATTGACAACTCTATAAATGAAAAAATGTCAATTTGCCCTCTAAATAATATTACATATATTATTTTATGATAATTTTAAAGATTTATGCAATGAAGTCCATACTTGATTTTTCTAGATCTAGAATTATAATCTCCTATATAAATTATATTATAGTCCTTAATTTCTAAAATTTATTTACAATCAAGTCTCGTTTGATTAATCATCTCATCGTAATTATTTATCAATGATTCTTAATGTGTGTGAACCATGAGGTTCCCTAAAATGTTGACCCCAATATAACTAACAATCCTAAATAAAATAAGATTTAATAAATTAAATTATTTAATTTATTATAAATTATGTAATTGATTTATTTATATTTAAGAACACCCTTTAGCAATGTTTTATGATCCCTAAATATTAGAAAATTCATAAGTGGTTTGACTTAACTTTTCTATGACCAAGTTTTAGTGTAATTATTATCTCTTCATCAAGAAGTTTTTGATTTGGATATTTGAGCATGGAGTGTATTTGCTCTTTCGAAATCATATTTGTTCTCAACTTCATAGTCATTGATTACTTGAACGAAATTTGAAACTCTTTTCAAATATCATTCTACCTTATGCAAGGATTTCACAATCATTACTATTCGAGAACATGTGGATCATTTTTTTAATTCATCTAGGGTGATAAATCCTCTCTTAATCAATCAAATGCCTTTATATAATTTATGTTAATATCAACTTGTTGTTACCTTTGATTAAGCTAATGTGTAATTAGAATCAAGGCATAACATTTTTTATATAAGATAACTTAGTGATCTTAATTTTAAGGATCACTTACATAACTATCATATGAGCCTTTCTATATACACAAGTGATCTCTTCATATTAAATTATCATGCGAGCTAGTTTAGTGTACATGTCATCTAACAAGAACCCATATACTAGTTTCAGGTATCCCTCACACCTAATGTTATTATAACCACTTTATAATTTCCTTGCATAGCATTTTTATCTTAAGTAATTTATCTGTACTCTAGATTTATTAATCAAACATAAAGAAATATTAAAGAGATATCATTTATTATTAATATATATGCTTTACATGAACAAAGTTAGTATCATGTGTAGCCAACCGATTGACTATAAGGCATATACAGTAACAAAATCACTGAAGAAATCTCTAGAAAGGTAGATAAAGATATCGTTAACTTATATTTCTTCGGTACGTTTGTTTGAGACTACAAAATCTCATAAAAAAACAAACCATAACAAATTATAAACACCAATTCAAAATCAACCAAATATTTAAGGATAAATTTGAAAACAAAATCAATAAAAACCTAATGTTAAAGGATGAAAATAGACAAAAATAATTAAAGTAACAAAAGGCTAGGCATGCCTTAAGTGGCCTAGCATGCCTTAAGTGGCCTAGCATGCCTAGCCCTTAAAAACAATACACATGCGCATGGACTTGCCAGCCCTATCTTGTGCCTGGTTTTTTTATTTTTACCTTATAGCGGATGAAAAATCATCCGCTTCTTTTAAAAAAATGAGTGATAGGTCACCTTCTAGGTTACTACCTAGAATCTGATCGCCACTATGGTAGTAAAAAAAATTAGGGGAAGGGGATTGTACTAAAAATCCATTTTTCAACCCATTATCACCCGAAAAAAACCATAAAAAGGCCATAAAAACCTATATAAACCATGCAATAAGCCCAAAACACTCTAAAATCACTCCAAAAAATGAAAATAAATCAAATCCCAAAAATCAAAACCAAACCCAATATGCCTCACCCGCTATGTTTAGAGATAAAAACTACATTCAATGAACTCCTCTTCAGAATAAGAACTTATTGACATAAAGATCCTTTCTTTTTTGTGCTCAGATTAGGTTAAGCGATAATTTCATCATTTTTCAATGAGTTTCTCTCTCCCCTCTCAAACTCAAGGACTGAAAAACAAACAAAATAAACCTTTAGAAGAAAATTAAAATTCTAAAAACTTTGATTGGTTATGCATTTTCACCATGTTTTAGATTGTGATTCTCTCATTTTTAATTTTATCTTTCTACAATATTTTAAAGCTTTATCTCATGGAATTAGGTCCAATAGTGATCAAATCAAAGGAAAAAAAAATTGAGGATGAAATTCTAAAAAGATGGATGAAAACATTAAAAAAAAAAAAGTTGCATCACAAGTAGAAAGGAAAAACCCCTAGTTCTTTTAGTGTATTACTAGCATATTCGTTTGCACTTTGTTGCGGGTCGAATTATTCTTCTTCTAAACTTAATAGAAATATTAAGAGTATGAAGATTTTTTTGGCAGTATCATTAAATCCAATCAAACAGTTTGATCATGAAACTTGTCAACCCAACTCCTTATCTATCTCGAGTTTCAAATTAAACCGCATGGGAGCTGATCCAAAGTGAATTACTCAATTTAATGGGTCCAAAAACAACTTGAATGACCGGTAAAAACATGACATAGCTTTTAAAAAAACTTTAAGACAATAATTTGTTTTTTATATTGAATGCTAGATTGGATTGACCTTGATCACCCTGCGACCTGGGTTATGGACTTCAATAAGTTTAATAATTTTATTGTTTTTGTAAATTATTTTTGTTTAATTTTATGATAACACTAGATGCTTTCAAAATTAAGCATCAACCTAAACAAAATATTTATTTGAGATCTTGATAACCTTATAGAAAGTAGAAAAAAATAAATCATAAATTTCATTTCTCAACCAATCCAATATTGAATAAGAGTGAAATAAAAAAATAGAAAAAATAAAGGACCAAGAACTATATAAAAAAACATAACAGGTTTGATGGGTAAACCCACTAAACCCGTGAATTGGGTAACCCGGGTCAACACGTGAAACCCACAAACCGAGTAATGGACTCCATTGGGATTAATAACTCGTTATTTTTTCTAAACCATTGTTTATTAAATATATGATAACAAAAATAGACAATCGCAAAATCGAGCGTTAAACCAATACTAAGACTTTTTTTTTAAGACTATGATAACCTTATAAAAAAATAAAATGAAATAAATTATGAAACTCAATTCTCAATCAATCCAATATCAAAGAATGAAATCGAAAAAAAATGAATTTATAAAAAAAAATTCAACTCGTCATACCCGTCAATAGGCCCACGGACTTTTTAAAATTTTATAACATGTTTTTTTTAACAATATAATAAAAATAAAAATAGACAATCACATAATCGAGTTCAATTAAAAAGAAAAACAAATACTCTGTTAAACCCGCAAGCTGGGGCAACCAGGGTTATTTCGCCAAACTCACAAACCTGGTCATTGACTCCACAAAATTTATTAACCTAGTTTATTTTCAAATTATTTTTTATTTAACTAAACGTTTTTTAAAAAATAAATCATAATGCGATGCTAAAATATTTTTCTGATACCAACCTGATGCTAGGATATTTGTTTATATTGGAATAACCATATAAAAAGCAAATTAAAATAAATTATCAACTCTAAGCCCCATAAATATATTATAGAAGGACTAAATAAAATAATCAATAACCAAAAAAAAAATAGAGATCAAAATACACAAAAAAAAAAAAACAACATTATATTACTATTATAATTCACAATGTTAATGGATGTGAGAAAACTATGATTTTTACATACCTTTTAGCTTTATTTATAATATAATAAGGGTAACCTAGAAAGTATCTCCATGTTCAATTGAGTACATACTTATAAGAGTATATTAAGTAATAAGCTAAGAACTTGTTTGATTACGTGGTAGCGTCCACGTTTCATGCGGTTTCATTTTGCAAGCTATTTGGTTAATTAAACAAACACTTGTTACTGTTCATGGGTCCCACGGTCTGCTGCTTTTGAAACGCAAGAAAAAGGGAAACAGCTAGGAGCTGCTTCCTGCGCGGCAAAATGTTGAACCGTGCTCTATTGTTCACGTGAACAATATTTTTTTAAAAACAAATCAGTGCAGTTAATTGATTTCACTCGCACTGTTCACGTGAACGTGAACAACAATTTTTTTTTTGTTTTTTTTTTAAATTAGTTTAAGGTGAATTAAATTTACTCGTACTGTAATCTAAATTTTATTCCTGATAATATTTTACCTAATTTTATAGTTCTTGTCGGATGAATTTTGTACGTAATGGAATTGTAGATAGTTTAATGGAACAATAAAAAAAAAATTATATAAAGTATGATTTATTTCATGATGTAATAGTAATAGTTAAATCCACAATATTTAAATTAAAAACCATCAATATTAATATATATTTTTAAAAATTATTTTATAACCTCAATTTCAAAAGCATTCTTAACCAAACAC
>Ga0307517_10001189_pt1 | contig 43908 bp, 54 predicted proteins | sample 23_EM_MG_FD_194515 | JGI IMG/M metagenome (GOLD analysis project Ga0307517, IMG submission 194515) | Populus trichocarpa ectomycorrhiza microbial communities from riparian zone in the Pacific Northwest, United States - 23_EM | ecosystem: Host-associated > Plants > Roots > Unclassified | place...
GAGCACCGCCAATGTTTGAATATCCAATCTTGAGCTATACAATTCCCCGGTGCACTTAGCGAATCTGGTAGACCACCTTTGTTGGGGTCTTGACGAGAACGCTCGAGGTGGGCGGATAGCAGGCGGACGCAAGAGCAGACGGCTTGAGGTAGATGAGAATGGGAGGGTTGTTCTGGACCAACATTGACAAGGAAACCGTTTTCTCCACATTGCGACGGTGATTATGATGTCTGAACATTGGTTTAGTTAGCTTTCTGACATCCGCTACCAGACTATTCTGTTTTATATTTCGCTTAAAAGAGATGTATCATAAAGATGCAGGGAATTGCAATAGATGGTTTGCTGCCCCTAAATTCGTTTCTGTGGAAGGGGATACTAATGCTACTGGGTCCGGAGGTGTTGAATTAAGCTAGTCCATGCCGAATTCTAGATAACAAAGGTTGCTGTTATACTCACAAAGTTCCTCTATGTGAGTGCACTTGATGCAGAGGTCATCGTACAACAAATCAAGCTGCGAGTTAGGGTAGAGTGTGGGTTGACGGGTGGGGAATAAGGGTTACCGATGAGCAAACCCCGCAAGCCCTGTGCCCGTAATGCCCACTTTATGACAGTCTTCCCACGAACCATAACCATCAGTTATAATTCCATCTCTTCTCCCCATCCCATCTCTTCTCCCCATCCCATCGCTTCTCCCCATCCCATCTCTTCTCCCCATCCCATCGCTTCTCCCCATCCCATCGCTTCTCCCCATCTCCCCATCCCATCTCTTCTCCCCATCTCCCCATCTCATCTCTTCTCCCCCTTCTCGTTCCCCAGACCACGCCACCCCCTCCTCGTTCCCCAGACCACGCCACCCCCCCCCCAGTCATCTCAATCCTTCCCAATGGAGGGTCACGACGCACCTGAGGAAATGTCTGGCTGTATGTTATTCCAAAATCCATTGCTCCGGACAAATTTAATTTCTAATATAATTGTTTTAGGGGCCCGCACCAGAAAGTTTTTTAAGGACTACCAATGCACTACGGCGATACTCGGTCTGCTGGGGTGCATTGCCACAGGACTGATTACGGTTTACGCCCATCCGAAAGGGACAATGCCGATTCCAGCTGTGATCAACTCTGTTTCCCCTGGAATGCCTTCCCTGACTACCGTTCCTGCCCTCCTCTCCTCCGTCTGCACCATTAGCACGACCACCACCACTACTATTCTTACCCTCCTCTCCCCCCTTTATATCACCACCACCGCTATGACCGTCACCGCCACCACCACGACTACAGATACTACCACCACCACTACTATTCTTACCCTCCTCTCCCCCCTTTATATCACCACCACCGCTATGACCGTCACCGCCACCGCCACCACCACGACTACAGATATTACCACCACCACCGCTACAACCGCCACAGCCACCACCACCACCACGGCCCTTCGGGGATCTGAGGGGACGGTCCCTGAATGGGTTGTCCGAGAACTGGAAGCGCAAGGTCATCTCCTATTATACATCCATGCTCGTCTCATGTCCATGGTACAGATGGGGAAGATGGACGTTGAGTTAATGAACGGGATCTTAAGAGAGGTCGAGGCCCATAAGCTCCGGTTTTTTAAGTTCAATCAACGCCTTACCCGTCAATCCCAGCAACCCAATCCTGAGGCTTTCATTACCTTGGGGCCCAGATCCACCCAGTTCGAGATGCAAGCTGCAGTAATCCCTAAGCAAAACAAGTTCGAGTATCAAACAGCACGAAAGCTTGTCGACACCGTGGAGGCGTTCCTGAGCAAGGGATTGCAAGAATTTGTCCTATATTTCGACGGGATCTCCGCTAGTGAGCAGGAAGTGATAGAAAAAGAACTCCACGGGGTTGGATTAAGGCATATGGTACGCTTTACATTTGAGAATGCCTTACATGCAGCAATCCTAGATATCAGCCCTGGCCCGTGTGCAGATAGTTGGGGAAGTTGTGCTGCCGCATATCAATAGGAAGTATGGTTATACCGTGGGGGGAATACCAGGTTTCCCATACCGTAAATTGTTTTTACTTCGTTTTGTGTGCTTTTATGGTTTTGTGACGCGGGTGGTGGGGGGCATGGCTGGATCGGTTGCTACGAACTTGGAGACTAGGGGTAGGGTTCATAGGGGAAAGTCCTCACTCGTTGAGGTGGTTGTTCTCGCTCTCGTCTCTCTCTCGGTCTTCATAATATCAACAAGCGTACCGAGATCTTTTCTTTGTAAACTTACCGATTCAATCTACGTGCTTGGTGAATCCCGATAGTGTGTGTGCCGATTGTCTCTACCGGTCTTTCATTTTCTTTCATTTTCTCTTCACGATTTCCCGAGATTCGATCATTTACTTCCGCAAGAGAAGTATTTTCCTTGCAGAGGGCACCTCCGCTTGTGCCCGTTTGTCCTTTTCAGTACCTCCACGTAAAATTGGAAAATTAAGTTTGGTTGCTGACTGTGGACGCTTGGATAGCCTTTCTATAATTTTCGGTAATTGTCATGGGCCGGCAGCAGTCACGGTGGATAAGGGTTCATCAGTTAGTTAGTGGGGAAGACTTTGTGGGTACTATGTCTATGAAGTGCTGCTGGGGCAGGTCGATGATCACGAGAAAGACCTTGAGGAATTGGAGTATATGCCGGATGTCACATATCGAGTTTTCAAGTTTGCTTGTGGGGTTGCCGCCGGGCGGAGGTCGTGAGGGCACAGCAAAGCACCCTGCTCGGGTTTCTCCCTCGTGATGCTGGTGATGACGGGGGTGAGGATAAGGACGATGAGGGAAGGTTGACTAAATACTTCACAAGCCTCTTCATAAATGCAAGTCCTCATCCAATCCAGGACCTCCTGGGAAACGCCTTGTATAATTCTGAAAGCGACCTAGTAAGCTCCCTCCGGACGCTGGTGTACCCTCCCTCTCCCCCGCGAACCCCATACATAAAAATAACCTTCCTCTCAGCCCTCCTCCTAGCCATCGGCCCTCGCATCTACACCCCTTGCACCACACCCTCCACTTCTTCTACTCCCTCATCCCCTCTCCACAATCAACTGAACCCGAACCCCCTCACCCCCTCCTCCCACTACTCAGCCATCTGCCTCGGCCACGCCCACGTCCTAGCTAGGAAGGATGTCGCCTTCTGCGGTCGTCAAGATGAATACGTCGTCTCAGGCTCCGACGACGGCAATTTCTTCATATGGGAGGCCCGCAGCGCTCAAATAGTGAATATAGCTGGGAGTAGCGGAATGGTTAACGTCATTGTGGGGCATCCGCGTGTGCCCATTCTTGCGACCGCGGGCGCTGCCCACCAAGCCGGCATCCTTGGTGTGGAGGGAGGGAGCACTCGGTGGAGAGGGCGGATGGAGGATCTTGATCAGATTCTCGTCAGGCGCCGGGTGATTTCTCAGGGATGGGGCTCTTATATCCCTTCTTAGAGGTTCTCGGGTTTAGCTTGTGTTTTTTTCTCCATCATTATTGTGATTATTGAGCGTTGGGAAATGTTGTGGGGCTCATCTACTCAAGTGATAGAATGAAGAATTGATTGGGTGGAAATAAGTAGCTTCCCGGGTGAGGATGTGTGGTTTTGATGTTTATTCCCCGCAGATAATGCTCTCGCGCGGACTGGCTAAAGCCACGTGTCCAAACCCAGCTGCGACTGCTAGGGATTAGCATATGGCTATTGTGTGGGCGAAGGATTGAATTCATTTTACTCACCAATCGATATATATTGCATGCGTAGGATAGATCTATCTGGATGTAGGACTTCCTGGCGGTCGGCCGATGGTTGGTCGTTGCTACTCCGTTACTCTCGTACTCCAATGTTTGAGAATTTGATGTCTTTACAACGATTTAATTATCCACCTGGGAATTTGAGAAACACCCATGGAACCCGCCGAGCGCTCGTGCTTGATCGCACTGTTGTAGTTAAATAGGTTTCGCAATATTATCACGCACACTTTCACCGAGTAGCTGTGCCATTGGCACCCCTGCCTTATTTTTCCCGTGCATAGTAATGGGCATGATAATAATCTGTTATGCGCATCCAAGTCACCACAATCCAAGGCTTCGAACTCTGCTGGTATTTCCTTGGCGTGGAAATGATTGAACGGTCAGGTTGTTGCTAAAAGAGCAGCCACACTACCCCACTGTGGCGATCTCACGCTACAATGTAGGGAATATGGTTTCTCATTCCCTTGATTGGTTGCTTACATATGCTGCCTCTGCGCTTTGGCTCCTTCTCGCTTAGGATTATTATTTTTGTACTCGATGTCTACTTCACCCGTGTCCCCAGCAACCAGCTCTTTACCCCCGGAAGGTTTTGTAAATCTCTCATTTGCCCTACCTATCGCTTCCCCATTTCTATGTAAAACCGACATTTTGGACCGAGCATGAATTGCCTACTCGAGCAGACCACACAAACATACCGATAAAATTTAGCGACAACAATGTCGCGAGCGGCAACGGAATAGGGAGTTTCACCAACACTGCACATGCTACCCTCGCCATCTCCTTATCCAGCGCTAGCGAATACAAATGTGCGCGCTTAAATCGACAGCCCTGTCGATTACCGCAGTAACATGATCCCTGTAGCAGATCATGTCGTGAGGTGGGCTCGTAGTGCCGCAAGATCTGATGAGAACAGGCAGACGCTCGTACGTTCAAATTACGTTTCTCCCCTTGTTTTGTCTAAAAATAGCAATAATGCGCCATATCCTAACCCTTTGTGGCCAGAACTAACCCTTTCTAAGATCTCTCCTTGACGCAATTGTAATTCCAGTGTCTTTAATTCAACGTACCGCATTATCTGGCGATACTGGATATGGTGCTATCATCGAAGGGGATAAAGAGGCGAGCTGCCACCACGGCTGCGCTTCATGTATACAGCGATACCGGTAGTGTAGGCACTAAGAACACATTTATGACGAGAACACAACCAGGCTAGTGTAGGATCTAGTTTTTTACTCCGGTGATGAAAGAGTGAGTCTTATAGAGGGCCCCCGCGCCCCCCAAAATACTCGCCGCACTGCACATTAAGCAGTCAATGGTGGGATGGTATAAACGTGATGAATTGCCGGGTATTGCGGGGGGCCTCATTCGGGTGGGGGGGGATGGTGGGAGAGAATGATCGCCCAGGGTGAATAGAGTGTCAATGGGTTTAACACAGTGCTTAACTCTGGGACCTCACCCTGTCTGTAGGAGTCATCATTGAGTAGAGATATAAAATTCCCAACAGCGAGTATTTGCCCATACCAATAGCATCTCGAGCCGTGGCGCCGAGACATTTATGTTTGCGCCTGAATACGGGAATCAGGGCGCCCAGTCTTCCCGATACTTTTGGAATAGGCAAGCACAAAACCAGAATGCTATAATAATAAGTCCACAGTACAGGTGGCCCCCTTTTCCTCTCTCCCCCTATAACATCACCCACTCAACCCCACCCTCTCAACCACCACTGCCAAAACCGCTTTCCACACTACCTCCTCCAATACCTCCCCAGTGCCTTCCTCCCCTACCCAGCCTTCAACCCTCCCTGCAACATCTCCGACTAGCCTCTCATACACGTCTCCCAAACAAGAGCCTGCAGTGCGCACCCACCTTATCCACCCCAGTCATTTCAACCTCGTACAGCAGGGGTCCGGCGTGAGCGGGGTTAGGCAATACCTCCCCTCGCGCTTCCTCTTTTTCGCTGCTTCACGCACTGGGGCTGGGGGCCGTGAGGGAGAGGGGGGGATGGATGAGGAAGGGATCGGTACGGAACCACGAAAGGGGGGAGCGCTCTGTCCAGACGCGTTAAAAACAGGTGGTTCCGGAATGCCTTTTAATTGTCGCTCCTCCTGTTCCATTCTTTCCTTTTGCCCCTGTAGCCTCTCCACCTCACCATCATGTTGAGTGGCGGATTTCTTTTCTCCCTTCTTTGCTTTTCGAGTCTCTTCCGCTCGTTCTTTTCAATCGCCTTTTCCCAATCTCTGACCGTTTTTTTCTGTTCTTTCACACTCTTCTCTCACACTTTCATTGCCTTTGCAGCAGCGTTCTCAGCAGCCTTACGAACGGTCGGGTCTGGGATTTTTGAGTAGTTGAATTCGGTTAGGTTTGGTAATGGCGGTGAGACTACCGGGGGTGCCGGTGCAGGGGTGGGGGAAGAAGTAGGGATCGCAAGGGGAGCATGGTCGGGCATCAGAGGCTCAGACTTTTCCATTCGGGTTGCGGCTATAGGCACAGGAGCAGATCTCCTTTATTTGTCCTGCATTTCGTAAGACACCCCGTTACCGGATACTGGATCTGGATCCAGATCTGTCATTGCCCCACCTCCTGAGGAGATAGTGCTTGTGCTAAGATTCCTACCCTGTGATTTAAGGGTGAGCGGGTCAACTTCAAGATAGGTCTCCCGGGCCACTTCCTGTAGTGTGCTACTGCCTGTATCCAAGACTCCTGCATCTGCGAGGCCAAGTGAGTGCTCCGGGAGCGCTGCCGCCGGTGCCGGTTTCCGTGGATCCTTAGAGCGTCCCGTGGAGGATGTGCAGTAGTTTACGAAATGTACCAGTGCAGTTTGCCGTCCGGAATGCGCCAGTCTCAAGCTTCCGAAATGCATTGTAGCGATTAATCAAACCCAGGGGATCAGCCAAGCAGCCACTATTTTATTGGTTTAGTGGTTTCGGAAAAGAGGGGGGTTAGAAAGGGGGACGAACCCGAATTCAAGATGCGATATCGAGTACTGCCCTGTTGCCGCGGTAAGCCGGGAATGGTGCTTATTGATAAATTTGAGTACCGAATCCCACGTTCCCTTGAGTTCTCACATTAGCGCTTCCACCTCCCCCCCCGCGGGAATATTGTTATCGGCCCATACCCTGCTTGCTCGGCACAATCGTGAAATTCTGCCCGGGTCTTCTGTCGAAGAACTCACCCACCGTGTTGCCGGAAGAAACCGTTGACAGCGAAACCGTACTCGAATTTTCGCCGGCATACACCCCCCACTCGCGGCTGAACCATCCTCCTCACAAGGACCCTCCCCTCCTGACCTAACCAAATTCCCCAGACCAGCATATGTAACCCCCGGATGCATCCCCAAAAGCGGTGAATCGGAATAGTCAACTCCCAAAATCCTATGTCTAAATCCCCGTCACTCATGCCTCAACAACACCACCTCCGCCCCTAGAATCCCCCTTATCGAGTGACCAAGTAATATTACATCTGTGCCTGGATTCTTAAATTGCACGAGCCATTTCGAAAACACTTCCGTCGCTACGGAAATGTTGTACCTAGTCTTGAACTTTGGGTACGCCTTTGGGTGAATGTACCAGCCCAAGTCATCCGAAGTGACCGATAACAAGTGGTGCAGATGGACGGGGAAGCTCTGGAAACTCGTTCCATTGCCCATGAAGCCATGGATATAGACCAAAAGAAGCCTCCGCTTCCCCCTGGGGATAGAGGCTCTAGGGTGCTACGGAGGTTTGTACCACGTACTGCTGGACCGTAATCCTTGTCAATAGGAGTCGGAGGACGAATTCTCGGCTAATGGTGCGAGAGAGTAGCTTGGTGGCGGAGACAACGGAATAACGAGTTCCCGGTGGCAACGGAGGCAGCACGCCTCGCTGGGGAAAGCCTGTGATGTGGTTATTCTTACCGGCAATCTTTGTTTCGTGTTCGTCTATTGGCTTGTCTCTTCTAACTCCTTGGTGTACTCGAGTACACTATAAACGTCTTGAACCATATGAGAATACATCATCCTTCTTGTTCGTGCGACTCGTATTATTCCCATCCGAGCGTTCGGAGGGTTCGTGGCTTGAGAGATATGATGGGAGGGAATGCTATGCGTTATATGATTCCTCCTCTAAACTTAAGATGGGGTAGACCCCGCCGCGGCGCAACGGAAAATTAGCCATGCCCCGACAATTGATGGACAGCAAGGGCAGGTCCTTCGCCAGAGGTCGACCCGCAGAGCAGTTTCCCAAGCATAGTCTACCGAAATCTTCAATAACTGGGTGGACCCTTGGGTTTTTAAGTCGTGGTTGAGTTAATAATAGTATCATATGTTGGACATCGGGGGTGTCTGCCGCTAGATCTTGGCGATCAGCTACTTAGCCTCTCCCCGAGATGAAATATATTATGCTTGCTACTCCCAGAATATCGCCTCTCTCCCAACTAATTTGCTCCTTCGAACAATTTGCAAAAATGACTTTCGTAAGATGCATCCCCAGTCCGCCTAATCCCAGAGCAATTAGATTCGTCAACTGACCCAATACCACACGTCTAGGGACACCGGACGGCCAATGCGGATGAGCATAAAGCTTTGGTAGAGGCCGGTTGACTAAATATATTTCACTTGGAATCCGATTTCCCTCTTCAGTGGTTGCCGGCCTTGACCTGATGCTACGCAGCAGGGTTAGGGTTTCTGACGGCCGTGGTTTATTATTATCGTGTTGTGCTGCCGAAGGCCCTAGGTGTATCCGACCTTCATCGAGGGGATATAAGTGAGGGAGATAATTGAAAATGTATTCCCTTTGGCTTGTTTTTTCTTGCTACTACGGCAGGTCTGTTGGTGTGCACGATAGATATTTGGATTGGTGAGTTCATTGATCTGAGTGAGCAAAGATGATCGGAGCTGATAATGATAGATAGAAAATACTTGCATACACCATCTCTAGCGGTTACTACGAGCCCGTTGCGGGAAGTCCACGACCCTTGTCCGGGTGTGTTCCCACCTTCACGTCTGTGGATATTTCACCCCGGTGTCGACTCCCTCCAGCCGCGACTGTTCTGGTCCCGTCTGAGGAAACTATTCGACAGGAATCACAACCCCAAAGAAGGAGTCACCGCCAATCCCAAGATTCCGCAGGATGGAACATTCTTTGACAACTACCGGGCGTCGACTATCTCGTCCTCCAGGTTCACCGCCCAGCTCTACCCCTGTATATAAGAGGGTGGGCACCTTCCCAATGGTTATCTGCCAACATCCATCCCCAGGGAGGTTTCGCATCAGGAGTGAAGTATGATAGCTTTGCCAGGATATGTCCCTAACCCGCCACCAAGCCCACCACACCCTACACCCCACGGAGCTTTAAACGGAGATCTCAACTCGTTCGTGGCTCCTAGGGCTCAACCGGATCCCGTTTCCCGGTAGGGATTATTTAAGGTGATAGACGCAATCTTGCCCGGCCCCTCTGCCCCATAGAAATTGCCATTCCACCGCCAATGGTGGATGAGAAGCCAATTTACAGTCAAAGACACTCCAATCGGAAATCGGATTCCTCAATAATTTCTCCTTTGCGGGCAACTCTATACGTCCCCGGAGAAGGAGATGAAGAAGACGGGTTACTACCAGAGTGAGAGGAGGGCCATTAAGAACTACAAATGCAACGCCCGAATTATCAAAGGGTCTACCGTGCCTCATCGAAGCCCACACAGGGCTCAATAATAGCACAGATGTCGAGTTTCCAAGTACGGTCTTTACCAACATCGAGCCATCTGGATGCATTCGATGTATCTCTTCCCCTACGGCGGACGGGCGCTTTTATACGGTGGGCCCATACAAGCAGATTAGGCTAGCCTCTGAGCCGCGGCTCAAGGCTCAAAACGCATTCCTCGCACAGGAAATGGAGCAGGAAGAACTTTCTTTCTAAACATGTATCGGTCAGCATTCCATAACCATGAGATCGATACAATATTCTAACAACCTCCTAGACAAGCATCATTACAACACCCTAACCCTGTTCAACTCTACCTCTCCTTCCCCGAACGCTTCACCTTCGGTATTTCCCCAAACAAACCCTTCTACGCGATCTATGCAATGCGCCAAACCCCGTAAGATGAAACCAACGATGAGCTACGGGCAAAATTCCGAATGATTAAGTTACAGTACATCGTTCATGTGGCTGCATGCGCGGTTCCAACCGTTGCAACGGTAGAGAGGCGGCGCATGCGGATTGTCCGCCGCAGTCATAGCAGTGGCTCAACAACCCTGAGCGGTTTGGGCAAGTGGGGTGATGAGGGTGGCTGTATAGCTCGGCAGGAGCGCGGGGGTTCTTGGGGTGGGGGATCATGGCTTCCTGGTTCGGAAAGGGATTTAAGAGAGGTCCGGGGGTTAAATAACATTCTGCTTAGATTTTTTCCCGGGGGATATTTTTTTGTGGTTTATTTTTTGGTCATTTATTCCTTTATTGAAGGCATCACGTCCCAATAACAATTCCGGATGGGATTAGATGCGGAGTGCGGGGGAGGGCTGTGTTGCTCTTGATCATTAGTACGCGGTTGGTTTTGTGCACATTAGGTGTGACTAATTATGTTCCTGCAGTGCGCTGTAGAAACCGGTATCCCGATATACTTGAAACCAGCACTGAAGCCTGCAGAGGGTACATTCCGCCTTGGGCGCAAGTTGGATAAACTCGTGAGCCTAATGGTCTATGGTAACCTGCTCAAGACTCAAGTGGAGTTGGCGAATTGGATGTACAGGATTATCAACAGCAGGAGCGAGGATCATGGGATTTGTTTCGACTGCGGCCGTATGAGTAATGCTACTTGTCACTGGGGTAGGTTTCCGCGTGCGGGGCTAGAGGTAAAACGATTTCCCGCCTGCGCGAGTAATCAATTTCGCTTATGTGATTAGTATGATACTAGTACACACTCTCCTCCTTGCCACAAATGGGAATCATGGAGAGCGTGTGTATAAGGGAGATAACAATTCAAATTAGCACATATTGTCCAATCCTACATATCATTCTAGAAAATTCAACAGGGTTGAGGTGATGAATCCTGGTGCAAGAAACCTACAACAACATTGCTCTCACACAATCTTCCTTAGGTAAGATCTTTTATTCTGTTTTTTGACCAAGAGTCTGACGCAGATAGGTTCGGGGACTGGAAAGTCTCTTAACAGTATGGTTATAGGAAATAGGGACATGGAGTGAGATTGAGATCATAAGGCTCCGTTGAACCTGAATCATTGTGGGAGCGTCATCACTGGTATCGTGAATATATGGGTTCCTTGGCTGATACCCTGGAGGCTTTTCCAATTTTGGTTGCTTTCTGCCCAATAACCTTGCATGATAAGGGTGTTGATCATTGGGATTTTTATGCACATGGCAGTGTTCGCATGAGATGTCAAGACATTATGGTCCGTTTTAGAAATTCGAATAGTTGCTTATTTGGGTGACTGGGAACAAATCTAGGCTGGATCTCTTGCTCCCGTTATGGCGATACTGAGCGGAAGAGATTTTGTTTTATTATTCTTAGCACTACCCCTTTTTCGCACATCTGTGGAAGCTAGAGTTGTGGCATAAAGGATTTCCGGACATGACAGAATGGGACCTGGGCTGGGTAGGGTCGGAGGAATCTGGGGTGGGGCCGGGTTAAATACACGGAACCGAGGATGACCTGGAGCCAACTCCCGGATGCTGGTTAGGATTATTTAGGATAAATATGTTTAATTTATGCTGGCTGGAACTCGCTGTATTATGCCACTTTTATTTTGACCTCTTAGCGTGAAAACGAGTTTCGCAAAATTATGGGGCTACGATACATGGAGTCCCCTTTTTAGCTGACTAACGGCGATTTTGGTTGCGTCCAGCTCACTAATGTTGCATGGAAAAGGGTGCTCACCATTGCAATTCTTGTGGGCATGGTAGAGTACCGTACAATAAATAATACTATAAGTAAAAACAAAAAAAACACTATATTTCCTGCTCCCACCACCCATCCTACCCCAGGGATCTCATCCCCCTCCCACTCAGCATTACCACATCCCCGCCACTAACCCCCCTCCTACTACCCACCTCCCCCTACCTATCCTCATCCCCAGTACCAAAGTCTCGTAGCGGATGTCTCAAAACTAACCAAACCAATGTTCAGACCTCATAATCACGGTCGCCATGAGGAGAAAAAAGGTTTCCTTGTCAATGGTAGTCAAGAACAACCCTCCGATTCTCATCTCCCTCAAGCCTTCTAGACTTACCTCCGTCTGCCATCTGCCCACCCCGAGAGTTCTTGTCAAGCTCCCTCAAAGGTGGTATACCGTATTCGCTAAGCGTACCGGGGAATCGTATCGCTGAAGATTGGATATTGAAACGTTGGCGGTGCTCGTGGGCGGTGAGAGGGGTTGACGGGAACGGAATCTGATCTAATAAATGTTTAAGGGCGGTGTTAGAGGATTCAAAGGGAAAGAATAAACGTCTACCGTTAACGAGCATACCCTGACCATTATCAGGCGGCCTTACTGGCGATTGGAAGGAGTGAATCGCTCTTGCACCAGAACCAGCCCCGTTCTGACGGTGAATATTCCCGATGTTCGTACCGGGTAGGAGGTATTCAGGATCCAGGCTTGGCCGGATCTGTTAAGGAAAGTTTCCCAAGGATTTGCGCAGGGTGTGCTGGAAGTGGCAGCAGTTGTAAGGCGGGTGAGAGGTCATATACAGCGCCTGATCAGCCTCATCGCCAGCGGCCTGCTGGACTTGCCATATTAATGTCCGACGTTTGAGTTTATCATAGAGTTCCTGTATAGTATTAGTGCATGGTCTCTCGTTATGGGAATGGTAAATATCAGCCAAGAATACCTGTGTTTGTGCCAGCTTTCTCGCCTTCTTTCTTCACCCTTGCATCAACTCGTGGTTCTTCCTTCTCAATTTATCTTCAACAACCCCCATCCTGGTAATCTTATTTCGTAGGGCAGAGATTTCAGCGTTCGCATCACGAATAATCCTCGCATTCTCTACTTGAATTTTGGTTCCCGGCGCTCGTAAGGACTTTGCGAGATGTTGTTGATAAAATCTATGCTATGGTCAACCCCTCGTCTTATTGTCGGGAGGGAGCTAACACGGACATTTCCTGGATCACTTGATATGTCCAGAAGGCGAGCCCGCGAGTGCAGGTTTGTATTATGATACTCGGACTGAGTCCACAGAGAACACTAGTCTGGTAGGCGTCGCTTTGGTAGAGAACTGCGATCACTGCGTCGGCCGGCTTGGAAAGTGATGTACCGCAGGCTGGACAGGTTCGCTCACAGTTCGGAGGGGGTTCGGTAAGCTGTAGAGCGGCAGCACATAGGAGGCAGTAAATATGACTGTAGGACGTGAGGAAAAGCTGGTCAACTTATGGGCTACTGAGGAATAGGTCCTCCAAGAGCAGGGTGAATACGCTCGGGTGTTCAGTAAAGAACCGCAAGACAACCCCCGCTTATCCTGCACGAGTCTATATTTCTGTTAGGACAAGTTGTTTTCCGATTTTTACTGATACGCCCAAGCACATGCGCTCAAGTTGCCGGATTAGAGTTTCCTCGCTCCAGGTGCATCAACACCAGGAGGAAACGCAACTCCAATGCGGAGACCCAAGCAGTATGATAGGTTTATTCAATATAATCAGGGAGGTAATTACCTGCAGTCACAACAGCGCGGCCATCAGTTTGAGCATGGCATCGGAGGTCATTACACCGGAGGATAAAGCCATTCATCTTATGGTGGTATTTCGGTCAAAAGAGCAAGGAGTTGTGGCGATGACGAGGACAATTGTCGGTTTCGGTGTTCAGAAAAGAAAAGAATAGAGGAGATTGTGGAAATGAAAAATTTCATTCTTCGAGCATGTGCTGTGTCGAAGTTAACGCTGACAGGTACTCGCACTTGTAATGGCATAACGCACCCAATCATCAGTTTCATTGAATGTCACCTGGCAACGAAACATACGAAGGATTTTACATTGGGGTCAACCATTAGTCTAGGTCCCGTATTCCATGTTAGCAAACAAGCGAAAGGTAGGAAAAAAAGAAGTAAATATGATATACAGTACCATACCATATTTTTCAGAGCCTTCAGATAGTACATTATACCATCGTTAACTCGGGAGCAGCCGACTGCCGTGAAGGAGGCTCGACCGAAAAAAATGCATTCCCACCCATAGCCCGCCGTACCATCTTCAAGTAATCCATATTGGTTGATGATCAAATTCAGTCCACACGCTCACGGGGAATATGTGCTTATTCCATTCGTACCAGCAGCGATCCACCACTTTTCTCATTGTAGGATCATCGCGGTTGGGATTCGGAACGCAGGTTTGGGAGGTGGGCGATAGAGATGACAGGAAATCAAACAATAATCCGTTGGGCCCCATCGTGCGATTGACGATAAAACAGTAGAATTCAAAATGCTGTCGAGCGAGTTAGTGTTTGCGAAAAGAGAGGAAGAGGTGGAAGAAATATGTGAGGTATTATCAGTTCACCGCGAACAAACATTAAATCATCGACCGAAAAGCTGAGCCACTCCCTGCGTCCAGACATTCTCCTAGCACGTTCGAGAAAGAGCCATACCGCCTCGCCTTTCTTAACCCTCACTCCCTCTCCGGTGGGCGGAGCAACATTAGTGCCTAGAGTGTGTTAGCCGGATGTCAACTTCAAAAATTGGAGCCTGCACGACACCTAACTTACCATCATAAAAAACGAACGGAATATTGATCTTTTCATGCTTAATCTTCTCCTGCAAAGCCAAAAATTCCCTCCTCAGAGTCTCACATGCCTGCGCCTTCCTCAAAAGTGGATTCTTTGTCAAGACCTTCAGAGCCGGCAGTCCCAGTTTTGGATTAACCTTCCGCTTCTTCATCTCGTCCTCCTCGCCACTCGTATTGTTATCCTCACTCTTAGATGTTGTCAGGTCGGTGGATGAAGAGTAACAGCCATCATCCGTGCCATCATCACCATCACCCTCCCCAGCGAATGATAATTTCCCTTTGACCACCTTCTTGCGCTTCTTAGTTCCCTTACTACCACTGCCGGTGGGTGCCTCACTACCTTCCCGAGACGAAATCGCAGGTCTCCCGCCCACACCGCCGCTGCGAATCGGTTAAAGTTTTTCGGCTGCTTCGCCGACCCGTTTTTCCGCTAGTTCGACGCGACGCTCCCTGAATTCGCTTAGATGCACAAGACTGACGGTCTGCGTCTTTGGCACATCCTCCCGGTTTCAGTGTTTGTGATAAACCCTGATGGGGTGCTGGTGGTTGGGTTGGCCATGGTACACACTGTTATATATGCGCTGATGGAGGGGTTTGCTGCTGGGGTGATTGGAATTCGTGTTTGGGAGGTTGGTTCTAGGTAAGATTTGAAGCTAGTTGGTAGGGTTGTTGGGGTATTGATCTGCGGTAAGGGGATGATGGGTGATCTGGAACGGGACATTCGGCTAGACGATGATGTGCGTGCCTTCTAAGTGGCGTTGTTTTAGTGTCTACCGGTATGATACTTTAATTTTTGGCGGTAACTGTCCCACGTGACTACCTGTCATCGGACCTGATAAGCCGACCAACTACACCACGAAACCCCACCCACTGCCAAGCCGCAGGGCATAGTTGTGACTTGTGTTTGGCAATAAAAGGGCCACAACCTCCTTTTCTCATTTTTGTCCTCTCCTGATCACGAAGCTCACACCTCCACGCTACATCGCTTTCTAATCCAATCTCTATTACTTGCCTTCTTTTCACACTGCCAGCCCCACCCTCTGACACACTGAAAGTGACCCCCACCTGCATCTGCCACGCTTAAGTTCGCTCCCTTGGGTTCTAGTACAACCGACGCAGAATGACCGACCTCGCTACGATGAGCAGATATACTCCCAGAATGTCCTGTGAGGGTATCAACGGCCGTGAGGGGAACATCAACAACGATATTTTGACCGCCATCCTTGGAATTAAGGATCACCTAACCACCATCGATGATCACCTAACCACCATCGATGATCACCTAACCACCATCGATGATCGTCTTACCCGGATCGAGAATGGTCAAATTGCTATTGTGGACGAGGCAGACAAACGTTTCTCGACGATTGAAAAGCAACTAACGGAGATCGTCAACACCATCGACCACCGTTCGGACACCACCGACCACAATTTCGAGACGGCCAATGCGTGTTTTAAGGCCATCGAAGATCGGTTCAATACCATGGACGGCAACCCCGCTATCGTCGGTCAATGTTTTAAGGCCATCGAGGACCGTTTTGATACGATGGATAACAAGTTTACTATCGTTGGTGAATGCTTTACTTCGGTTGATCACCATTTTACAATGCTGAACACCAACCTCAATACCCTTGAGCTTCACGCTCATTCCCTGTATGCCAATCATTCCCCTTTTTTTTTCATTACAATAAAGGCTAACCTTCCTACTCAGCCAATACAATTCTATTGCGAGACTTGAAAACGCCTCCATCAGTAGTCGTTGGGCTACTTTGTGTCCGCTCAGGACGCCATTGAATGAACCCGTTCCGAACTTTCCAGAAAATAAGGCCAGCATAGACGCTCTAGACCGTGAGTCACAAGCACTCCCTGCCTGCTTAAATGGCTTTTACTAACTATTCATAGAGTTTGAAATGAACGAGTTGTTAAGTCTCTACCACCTGCCCACCAGTAACAAGCGGGCTGTCAGCAAGCGCAGATTTGCCCAGTACATTGGGATAACACCACGGTGATAGAATGTGTCCTCTGGTTGGTCGGTATTTTTTGTTCGTAGCTATCAGCTACCTCTTTGTTTTTTAATTCTTTTTCAATTGAGTGGATAATTCCTACTTTTCACAATGCGTTCCTTCTCCGGGCCTTCAAGCTTCAGTTTTCAGTTTTCTAAATTATCCCATCGATTCTACTAGTACACTGCACTAAAACTCTATCCCTCTCCTGACTTAGACACCACTCACTAGAATTCTGCCCTTGAACAGATCCAGAGGCAGGGAATTATTAACCTCGGTGTCCAAGGTTAGGCTCTCCGCCCAGCATATCTCTCCCACCCCCTTATTTCAGAGGCACAGAAGGATATCGTTCCAAACGAGCCTGCGACATCTTTTCAGCATCATATCTTATCTTCGGGAACTCTAGACAACCGTATCTCCTAATGTTAAACCTGATGGGTCAGTATCTCACTCTTTCCGTTAAAATCTCTGGTGTTGGGGATAAGACCCGCCCGTCTAACAGCCATTTTAGTGTGGCCCAATCCCAATTCAACATCCATGGAACCTCCAGTGGAAACACTGGTAATAGCAGTGCTTATGGTAGTTATAATACTACATTTGTGCTGCCTGGTGAAGCCGATTTCGGGTTTCGAAACAGTAGTTTATTTGGGCTAGGTGAGGCAGGTAATATGAGGATCCACAAGAGATTTCTGGGAAAGAACTAACGGGATATCCCAACTGAAATAAGCATCCAGGTTTTCTCGGCTAATTCCATATTGCTGGAACAGTAGGTTCACTGGTCGCCAAAGTCGGTTGGAGAAGATCAAGAGATTTTCAAAGCCCAAAGACCACAACCGAGTCGCACTCTATGGATTAGACGGTTCCGGGTAAGTACTAGTACCGGATTAAGCAGATAAGACAACTTTGTCTTAGGGCGTATAAGTTGGGAATTTCAACGGCGAGAGGAGGAAATACCAGCAAAACCAAACACCGTGTTAAAGGCGAAACCTGCGTGTCCTGAGACAGGGTTCTCTTATTCAAGTTAGTGGGGGGTTTAAACATTTCGCAGTATGAAGGGTGCGCTAATGTCGCTTAGCAAAACCCAGATCGCCCTGGAATATGTTTATCAGTGTGTCGGCGATAGAAACTGTAACATTTTCTCGGTCCAAGGAAGTGGGATATCAAAATTTAGTGAGGGTTTCATGGCTATTGCACAGCATGTTCAAATTCCTCTCCAGAATCCCATGACAGAGGAAGCGAGACTGCGGGTAGTAAGGAGGTGGCTCGAAGTCCCACACAGTGGTACCTAGATTCTGGTTATTGACAATGCCGATAACGAAGCCGATGAGGGTACCAACGACACCTCAATCCCCAACTTTATACCAGAAGCGACGCGTGGAACTCTGATATTTACAACTAGATCCCGACAGGTTGCATTGCAGCAGTGCCTGGCAACGATTGAGGTTGGAAAAATGGGAGAGGAAGAAGCGCTGGAGTTGTTTTCGAAGCGCTATTGCGGCTCGGGTAATTTGGAGGGTAAAGAATATGAGAGTGTCGCAGCGATCCTGGGTTCTGTACATCACCTGCAGTTGGCTATCATAGGTTCGGTAGCTTAGATGACGAAGACTGCCATATCGCCATCCATCTACTGGAATATTCTCCGAGAAAGCGAGGAACAAATGAAGAACCTACTTTCGCAGCCATTTTATGATATCCAACGAGAAGCCGCCCATGATAGTATCCTGAGCACGTCCTTTGCCACCTTCGACCAAGCCAGGCAACAGATGCCCTTAGCGGCGGATCATCGGCGGCAAATGGCGTTCTTCAACCATCAAAACATACCTGATGAGCCACCGACCCAGTGCGGTCTAGAAGGAATCATCATTTGGCTGAGTTTCATCGCGCCATTGGAAAACTAGCGGGATTCCCGCTGGTTACAAGTGTCAAACGCGGGGACAAAACTTTCTATCAGCTTGACCATTTGGTCCAATTGTCCTTACAGGCGTATTTACCAACCAGAGAACTGAATCAAGGGAGGGCGGCTGCACTCAAAGCCATTTCACGGCTCTTCCCTCAATCTCAGGATGAGCAGCGATCTATTGTCCCTACATATATCCCACATGCGCTCGCCGCAACTCATCATTCAACGGACCCGGTTGCTGAAGAACTTGGTTCCTGTGTGGCCTTCTACCTTCTAGACACGGACTCCTACGATGATGCCGAAATCCAGTTTTGTGGGTGTGCTGCACTCCGCGAAGAGCGTACCGAGTGAGACCGTGATGATCAGGGTTACTTGAAATTTCTGCTACTGGGAATGGTGAGTGTATATAAAGTACTCGCAGTTCTGAGCTAAGATTTGGTTTCCTCATTGGTTGTCGCTGGTGTGGGATGGCTCTTTTCCGCCGGTGAAGTACTGTTAGAGGTAAAATCAGTCACGCCTTGCTAACTATTCTTAGCCGGATTATTGACAGTGCTTGTGGGGCGCGAATAATAGTTCATGATGTATCATAACTTTACTTTGGAAAAGGGGAGAGTGCCTGCCCGGCCTCTTGAAGCCGGGACAACGTGTCATGTTTTCTACAGAAGTGGTTGTGTACCCTGTTTTCTGATTATTGTATAACTTAAGGAATCCCTTTTCTCTTTTCGGATGAAAAAAAAAAACCTTGCAAATATGGCTTACCGCCAAAGGATCTATCATGGAGGATCCGAGAAGCAAGAGGACTATTTTCAGAAGACATGAGGATCACAGAGGGTTATCACTACCTAGATAGTCCAACAAGTAGAGTATGTTGGAATTTTCTCTTCTATCTTTCCTTGTGGCATTGAGCTTAGTTGGAGAGTCAATATTTAGCCTGCTTCGAATTGAATTTATTATGGCTTGTGGAATTTGATTTCATCCAGGGGTTTTGTCTAGTGCACCGTTGGTGGCTCCTGTATCCCAGTGGGTACCGTAGACCTATCGGCCCTAGGTTTTATGTTTCCAGTACAGTACCGTAAAATCTCTTGAAATCTACCACGACCACCAGACCTATAATCTCCCGGCCAGGAGTTGAAAGCTGCTGGGGAGATAGGTGGAAGGAGGGAGAGGGGAAGGTTAGTGGATGCTGAGGGCGCTATCGGCTCTGTAGCGCACTTTGGGCCATTTGGGCACTTTGGGCTTGTGGCTGGTAACAAGGTGTGTATTATGAACGGATACCTCTGCATACCAATATGATACGCTAGGAATATCGGTACTGCGCAAAGAGAATCCCCAGGAAACTAGAGGAGGGGAAAGAAACCCCAGGGTCGTACAGACAAGATTACTGGTATAAAACACCCCCGAATCTACAAGTACTAGGAGGCCGCCGTTCCCACGAGCGAAGCACAACTCAGAACTACGGTCCCAGCGTCTGAGCAAGGGTCACAGAGCGACCACTTTCTCCGGGCGAGCATACCACAACACCAAAAATGGGAATCGACCGTACCGGTACTGAATCAAGGGCCGTAGCAATCCTGGGATCACAATATCCGGAAAGGGATGGAGGGTATTGCATGTCATATTGGAACAATAACTCGTCGCGCGCCATGGTGTGGGCATGGTAAGAAATTATATATCATACCCGGAATTAACCGTCTGTATTATACAAAATTGTCACAAAGCCCCAGCTAAACATTGCATCAACTTAGGCATTAGCTAAGACGAAGACCAAGAGAGATGGTCACACCATAGGCAAGATGTAATGGGAGGATGAGGTAAAAATTGCCGGGTGAAAGGGAGAAAGAAGGTCGTTCCGCAAATGCTAGTTATATGCTTTTAAATTCGCAGAGCTGCGATGATAAGACTAATAAATCCTGCATGCAGGGATTATACTCGTAATTTTCTGACGTTTGTAAACACAACTGCTATTCCAAATGGGCAAAAACCTGCGGCTCAGGCTGATTTTTTGCCCATATGCAATAGCAGTCGTGTTTACTAACGTCAGAAAATTACGAGTATACTATGGGTGAAAATATGTGTGAGAGCGGTGAGGAGAGGCATAGGTGAGAGAAGCTAGGAGCTAGATTCAGGTAGAATGTGTTGGAGGCGATGAGGAAATACTGGTTGCGTGTGGGGGGAACGATTGATTGGACTGTGTCTGGATTATGGTCAGTTTTACATGGAGGGGGCCATGTTACAAACTGTGGGGCGATATGGAGAGTGAACCCAAGCGTCCAATCAGATCTTCAAAATACACAAGCTCGCATCTACGAAGGCCTTGCTAGAAGCCCTCAGCGAAGATGATAGAAACATTATCGGCGGCGTGATCATGGAGGCGGAAGGAAGATAAGTCCCCGGCTGGCGAGGCGAGGGCAGCAGCTCTGGAGCTAAAAAATGGCAAACAATTAGTATTTCGCCAGCATCTAACGCTATTATACAATGGATGTGTTAAATTCAATGCCTTTGTTCATTAGTCTACGACGTTAGGGTTCGGGTTCTTCTGTCTTGTGTTTTTTTCTTACTAGCGGACATGCAAGAGGCTCTTTTTGTTTCCCACTTTTACCATTTGCTTTCCTTCGAGGGTTTGCCTCGTTTATTTCCTTTCCAATTGTTCCTTATGCTCTGCCCTGTCTCCCTTTCCTCCCTTCATCCCTTCCAAGGCGCCAGAATTGGATAAGTTAAATGCTTTGAAAGTTGACTTTATGAGGTTGATAAATCGAGAGGTGGAGCCGCTTCCAATTTGGTCACTCGCAAGACAATACCACGTTCGGGGAATATTTGGATCACCTGGGCAGCACAACCGGGCCCTCTGGCCAATTAGCAAGAGAAATCGGGTTTGATTGCCCGTTCGCATTGGTGTTTTTTCGTTTCTTCCACATATTATAATATCATATAGTGTTGTTCTGGAAATGCATATGTGTGTGCCTCGTATGCATTCCCACACTCTGATGATTTCCCTATGTTTACTTTTCTAAATAGTGTCTTTCTTTCTCTCCTTCTCCATATTTTCTTTTCTTCTCTTCATCGAACGACTTCCTTCTCTTCCTCCTTCCCACCAACATATGGTTTGTTTGTCATATTTTCTTCTTCTCCTTTTCTTTCGTTCTGTTCTCTGAACGACTTCCTTCTCTTTTTCCTTCTTCCCACCACCATATAGTTTGTTTGTCCTTTCTGTTTTCTGCTAAAAGTTTCTCAATGCAGCGGAGGAAGCTTTATCGAGAGCTCAATGGTACCCGCGAGATTGGGTCCAATGCTAGTTTCTACGGTGCACGTTCTTGGATCGAAGGGTTGGATCTGGTGGTTGAGCTCTCCGGACATGTGGGATGTATTAACACACTCTGGTGCCCCCTCTCTGAAACTTGCTACGTTGTTGATAGGACTAATTAAGTGAAAAGCTGGTCCAGCAATGGCGAACTCCTAGCCTCCGGCAGTGCGGACAGACTGGCCAACATCCACACCGTATATCCAGACTTCCCCATGAACATGCGCATAAACACGGGCTACACAGAGCACATCTTCAGCGTAAAGTTCATGCGGCACTCCTCCGACCGCACGATACTCACGGCGGCCGGTGATGCCCAAGTCCGTACCTTCGAAGTCGAGTACCGGTCCGCGAGCTTGAACTCGGCGGCAAACAAATCGAATCAGCTCCCCCTTGCGCCCACACCGCCCGCCGAGCAGGACTCTTTCTTCGGGATGCGGCTTGCTACCCGCCGTGATATTGTCCCGTTGAAGCAGTATTCGTACACAGAGAACCATCACAAGTCTACAAATACTATACCTCGCAGGTTAAGAGGATAGTTACTGAAGAGAATCCTTATAGATTTCTGACCTGCTGCGAGGATGGGACTGTAAGACAGTGGGATCATAGGGAGCCGAGTGGGTTCAATGCGAGGCCAGTTGGGAGCAGGAGTAGAGGTGTTAAGGGGCACTATGGCATGACCGTGATTGACGACAAGGACGAGGATGGGTTGGCTAGTCACGGAGCGCCTCCGCTGATAAGTTACCCGAAGTGGGGGATTGAGCTACATATGGTTTCTTGTTCGACCAGCCAGCCGTTTTACATTGCGCTAGGCGGCCGGAATTTGCACCGCTCGTTACACGATAGGAGAATGTCTGGGAGGGATTTGGCAGCCGAGAGGGGTGCTGGGAGGAGTTCCAGCTCTAGCTCTACCGCCAGCGCTACAGCTATGGATACGGCAACCGGGTGTGTTAGAAAGCTTGTCCCCAGGCCTGGCAGGGGCGGGGGATTGGTGGAACCGCAAATTACGTCTTGTAAGATCTCGGATGCGCATCCAGATAATGTACTTGTGACTTGTCTCTTTTCGCCGAGATGGAATATACAAGTTTAGCATCAACCATAGTCCCGAAGAACTCGGTAGTGGCAGCGATGAGCACAGGAAGGACCCCTGGGACCCGGACGAGCATAGGGACAGAGAGGCATCCGATCCTAGGCCTAGCAGCACCAGTCACGGTAGAGGAGGCTGCACCGATGAATCAATCCCCAAGGGGCTCCGAGAGCAAGACCGCGACAGTTCATCATTTTCGCCCCTCACCCGCTTCTCCCGTGAAGGAGAAGAATCTGAATCTGGAGCCGGAGACCAGCACCACGACAGAGACCAGACCCCCAGCACGCCCTTCCCAGAGCGCTACCCCCGAACTTTAGCTGAGCTACTCACAACCCTTAAACAAAAACTTGCAACCATCCAAACGGCTCCTTCCCGCCCGGAAGCTGAAGAAGAACTTGCCTACGATATCTTGGCCGCGGCAACAGACACTTACCGCCGCATCGGTCATAAGATCCTCCAGCAGGAGCAGCATAACTTGGAGTTCCTTACCCCCACCACGCTCGCCGAGAGCGAGGCCGAGTATCGCCGCTTGAATAGACGCCGGGAGAGTCAACGTCAGCGCCGCGAGGCCCGTGATTGGGTGCGTGCTGTGGGGTACTATGTCTATGAAGTGCTGCTGGGGCAGGTCGATGATCACGAGAAAGACTTTGAAGAATTGGAGTACATGCCGGATGTCACATATCGAGTTTTCAAGTTGGCTTGTGGGGTTGCCGCCGGGGGGGGGCAGAGGTCGTGAGTGAAGAGCAAAGCGCCCTGCTCGGGTTTCTCCCTGGTGATGCTTGTGATGACGGGGATGAAGATAAGGACGATGAGGGGAGGTTGACTGAATACTTCACAAGCCACCTCATAAACGCAAGTCCTCATCCCATCCGGGACCTCATGGGACATGCCTTGTATAATTCTGAAAGCGACCTAGTAAGCTCCCTCCGGACGCTGGTGTACTCCCCCTCTCCCCCTCAAACCCCACACCTAAAAATAACCTCCCTCCGAGGCCTACTCCTAGCCATGTGCCCTCGCATCTACACCCCTTGCACCACACCCTCCACTTATTCTGCTCCCTCATCCGCTCTTCACAATCAACGGAACCCGAACCCCCTCACCCCCCTCCTCCCACTACTCAGCCCTCTACCTCGGCCACGCCCACGTCCTAGCTAGGAAGGATGTGGCCTTCTTTGGTCAGAAAGATGAATACGTCGTCTCAGGCTCCGACGACGGCAATTTCTTCATATGGGATGCCCGCAGCGCTCAAATAGTGAATATACTAGCTGGGAGTAGCGGAATAGTTAATGTCATTGTGGGCATCCGCGCATGCCCATTCTTGGGGCCGCGCGGGCTGCCCGCCGGGTTGGCAATTTTAGTGTGGAGGGAGGGAGGACTCGGGGGGGGGGGGGCGGATGGAGGATCTTAATGAGATTCTCGTCAGGAGCCGGGTGACCTCTCAGGGATCGGGCTCCTATAACCCTTCTTAGGGGTTCTCGGGTTTAAGTTGTGTTTTTTTATCCATCATTATTGTGATTATTGAGCGTTGGGAAATGTTCTGGGGATCATCTACTCAAGTGATTGAATGAAGGATTGATTGGGTGGAAATAAGTAGGTGCCCAGGTGTGGATGTGTTGTTTTGATGTTTATTTTACGCAGATACTACTCTAGCGCGGACTGGCTAAACCCGCAGGTCCAAATCTAGCAGTGATTGCTAGGGTCCCTATTAGCATGAGGCTATTGTGTGAGCGAAGCATTGAATTCATTTTACTCACTAATGGACATATATTGCATGCGCACGTTGGGAAGAGCGCTCCGAGTCGTAGTGATTCGGAGGGTTGTCCCTAACGGGTTCCTTGATATTTTTACTGTCGCCTTTTGACCCATGAAGACCCATCGGAGAGAATCATCGGAAGTTCCTTTCGCATAAGATATATCTGGTCTCGTCACCATGCTGCTCACTGTACTCAGTACTTCTAGCTTCCTCGAAGAAAATGGGAGGGTATCAGGGACACTAATGGACCATACAAATGGCAGCCTGCTCCTTACCGGGTCATTACGTTGTAAATTGTGAGGGGTCCTGATCAGATCCAAAATACCGGTAAGTGATAACGGCCCTTTCCTGCACCTTGCCATCCTTTTCCCATGATTGGGCCGGTAACTGGGGGCCGATCTCTATTCATGAAACAAAGACGGACAGGGCAGTTGCAATAAGGTTCAGGATTTGCCTGAGTGAGGGGGCATGATCAATCAGGATGCAGGACTTCCTGGCGGCCTGCCGATAGTTGGCCGTCGCTACTCTGTTACTCTCGTACTCCAATGTTTGAGCATTTGATGTCTTTACAACAATTTAATTATCCAAATGGGAATTCGAGAAACACCCATGGAACCCGCCGAGCGCTCGTGCTTGATCGCACTGTTGTAGTTAACTAGGTTTCGCAATATTACCACACACACTTTCGCAGAGCAGCTGTGTCATTGGCAACTCTGCCTTATTTTTCCTGTGCACAGCAATGGGCATGATAATAATCTGTTATGCGCATCCAAGTCACCACAATCCAAGGCTTCGAACCCTTCGGGTATTTCCTTGGCATGGAAATGATTGAACGGTCAGGGTGTTGCTACAAGAGCAGCTACACTACCCTACCTTTCTTCAGCTTTGCTCGCAGAAAGTTTTTTAAAACCCCCCCACTAACTCTACATATTGGTGTCGCATACCATTTCTACACTTAAGAAATATTTTGGTCAGCACATCACGGTCCAGACCACGCATCTACAATCAATCAAATTCGGTGACAGCAATGTCAACTGCGGCCACGGAGGAGGAAACCACAGCAAGACCCCCCATGGCTCCACGTGGGATTTCCAGATTATGTGTTAATCATAGCTTTCTCCAACAAAAGCGATAATTGATATCATGGTGTGAGGTACAGCCCAATTTGGCCGTGTCGGGTGCCAGCCTCCAGAAACGAGCGCGCCTTGGGGATGGAGGGAAATTGTGTGCAGATTGCTCCTTGCTTCACTAAACATCGGCGTTGTTCCAGGAAGTTACCTTTGGCCAGAGAAGATAGACACCGAACAGATAACGAGGGGCAATGGAATGGGCGATGTGTACACGGCAACTCTAGCCTAGCCGAGAGCGCGGAGGCGAAATGGGTAGATGCTTGGAATAGAGGTGCTAGCGTGGGCGCTGTATTCGGATCGGTCGTTATCGGCCTAGGAGCACGGTATCCGCTAGTGCTGGAGATAGGATTTGTGGATCTGGATCAGGAGAATATTCATGGGCTAACGATATCCCATCATCTTATTTGGGGTTTTTCACGGTAGAGACCTCTTCTCCCACAACCATACTATGGCACTTCACCCTTCCAGAGCACCTCCGGGGCGATTCTACCAAATTCTATAATGCTCACCCAACAGTTGCGGAGGTTTTCCCGAAATAACTTAACTTTAGATGTCATAGGCTTTTGCCAACTCCCTCCCCCCCCGGCCCCTCAGCGATGCCACTTTTATAACATCCTTCATTTCAGTGGAGTGACCATACTCCCAGGGAGGGGCGGAAAATGACAAAACACTCGCGTTTAGGCTTCTCTATGGATTCAACAAGCATATATCTGTCAGACAACTGCTACTCTTATCGCGCGACAATGAAAATCAGCTCTCAAACATCGCTGGCTACAGGGAGGAGTGCACATCCCCGGATTATGGGAGTTTGATATCATAGTTTAAGAAATCGCGGCGAATTATATGATACATACACTGCTGTGCTATGTACCTATTTAACTAACCCCCCCCCCACCCTTCTTTCTTCCAAACGTCCCCCCTGCACGGCAAAAACCCCTTCAGCAACCAACGCGGCACAAAATCCCTCCAGCAGCCATAATAAGCGTTAGTCCGTCAGTCTTCTCTCCCCCCCTGCGAGAGAGTCAAGGTGTTATGTATGCAATTGATGTGGAAAGGTACTCTTTGCGCTTGATAAAAAAAGTTTCGCAAAATCTGCCAGATTATATTCCGTCCCGCCCTCCCCTCATAAAACGTGCGATACAGGTCCCAAGAAAAGAATTAGGTTACCCAGGCGAGCGCTTTTTTGCCTCCGTGCCCGCAAAAATAACAGCCGCACTGCACAACAAGCAGTTCAATGGTGGTATAAACGTGACGAATTGCCCGGTATTGCGGGGGGTCTTACCCGGGGGGGGATGGGAGAGAATGATCACTCAGGGTGAATCGAGTGGGAATGGGTTTAACACAATGCTTAACTCTAGAACCTCAGCCCGCTTATAGGAGTCATCATTGAGTAGAGATATCAAATTCCCAACAGCGAGTACTTGCCCAGTCCAAAAGTATCTCGAGCCTTGGCGTCGAGACATTCGTGTTTATGCCTGAATACGCGAATCAGGGAGCCCAGTCTTCCGGATACTTTTGGAATAGGCAAGCACAAAACCAGAATGCTATAATAATAAAAAGTCCGCAGTACAGGTGGCCCCCTCTTCCTCTCCCCCTATAACATCATCCACTCAACCACCACTGACAAAACCGCTTTCCATACTACCTCCTCCAATACCTCTCCAGTGCCTTCCTCCCATACCCAGCCTTCAATCCTCCCCGCAACACCCCCGACCAGCCTCTCATACACGTCTCCCAAACAAGAGCCTGCAATGCGCACCCACCCCATCCACCCCAGTCATTTCAACCTTCATCCGGCAGGGGTCCAGTGTGAGCGGGGTTAGGCAATATTTCCTCTCGCGCTTTTTCCGTTTCGCTGCCTCACAAACTGGGGCTGGGGACCATGAGGGAGAGGGGGAGATGGATGGGGAAGGGATTGGTACGGAGCTATGAAAGGGGGGAGCGCTCTGCCCAGACGCGCTAAAAACAGGTGGTTCCGGAATGCCTGTTAATTGTCGCTCCTTCCGTTCCATTCTTTCCTTTTCCCGCTGTCGCCTCTCCACCTCACCGTCATGGTGAGTAGCGGATCACTCTCCTTCCTTCTTTGCTTTTCGAGTCTCCTCCTCTCGTTCTTTTCAATCGCCTTTTCCTAATCTGATAGTTTTTTTTTTGTTCTTTCACGCTCCTCTCATACTTTCATTGCCTTTGCAGCTGCTTTCTCAGCGGTTTTACCAGCGGTTGGGTCTGGGATTTTCGAGTGGTTGAATTCGGTTGGGTTTGGTAACGGCGGTGAGGCGCCGGTCCAGGGGTGGTGGAAGAAGTAGGGATCGAAAGGGGAGCATGGTCGGGCATCAGGGGCTCAGGCTTTTCCATTCGGGTTGCGACTATAGGCACAGGAGCAGATCTCCTTTGTTCGTCCCGCATTTCGTAAGACGCCCCGTTACCGGATACCGGATCTGGATCCAGATGTGTCATTGACCCACCTCCAGAGGACTAGTGCTTGTCCTAATATTCCTGGCCTCTGATTTAAGTGTGAGCGGGTCAACTTCAAGATAGATCTCCCGGGTCATTTCCTGTAGTGTGCTACTGCCTGTATCCAGGACTCCCGCATCTGCGAGTCCAAGTGAGTGCTCGGGGTGCACTGCCGCCGGTGCCGGTTTCGGTGGATCCTTAGAGCATCCCATGGAGGATGTGTAGTAGTTTACGAAATGTGCCCGTGCAGTTTACTGTCCTGAATGCACTCGCCAGTCTCAAGCTTCCGAATTGCATTGTAGCGATTAATCCAACCCAAGCGATCAGCCAAGCAGCCACTATTTTATTAGTTTAGTGGTTTCAGAAAAGAAGGCTGCTAGAATGGGGAACGAACCAGGACTCAAGATGCGACATCAAGTACTGCCCTGTTGCCGCGGTAGCCGGGAATGGTGCTTATTGATAAAGTTGAGTGCCGAATCCCACGTTCCCTCGAGTTCTCACATTAGCGCTTCCACCTCCCCCCCGCGGGAATATTGTTATTAGCCAATACCCTGCTTACTCTGCACAATCGTGAAATTCTGCCCGGGCCTTATGTCGAAGAACCCACCCACCGTGCCGCCAGAATAAACCGTTAGCAGAGAAGCTGTACTCGAATTTTCGCCCGCATACAGTCCCCACCTGCGGTGGAACCATCCTCCTCAGGACTCTTCCCTTCTAACCTAAACAAATTCCCCAGACCAGCAGAGGTAACTCCCGGATGCATCTCCAAAAGCGGTGAATCGGAATAGTCAACTCCCAAAATCCTATGTCTAAATACCCGCCGCTCATTCCTCAACAACACCACCTCCGCCCCTAGAATCCCCCCCCCACAGAGCGACCAAGTAATACTACCCCCGTGCCTGGATTCTCAAATTGCACGAGCCATTTCGAAAACACTTCCGTCGCTACGGAGATGTTGTACCTAGTCTTGAACTTTGGGTACACCCTTGGGTGAATGTACTGTACCAGCCCAAGTCATCCAAAGTGACCGATAACAAGTGGTGCAGATGGGCGGGGAAGCTCTGGAAGCTCGTTCCATTGCCCATGAAGCTATGGATATAGACCAAAAGAAGCCTCCGCTCCCCCCTGGGGATAGAGGCTCTAGGGTGCTACGGAGGTTTGTACCGTCGTACTGCTGGACCGTAATCCTTGGCAATAGGAGTCGGAGGACGAATTCTCGGCTGATGGTGCGCGAGAGTGGCTTGGTGGCGGAGACAACGGAATAACGAGTTCCCGGTGGCAACAGAGGCAGCATGCCTTGCTCGGGAAAGCCTGTGATGTGGTTATTCTTACCAACAATCTTTGTTTCGTGTTCATCTATTTGCTTGTCTCTTCTCAAGCTTCACTGAGCTGAAGTCAAGCTACGGATATGTTACCTCAAGACATTGAAGGGCTTGGTACAAGGTTTGCCATGCCTGAAATGCGGCTGAAACGACCAGATCCTATCCTATTGACTCGCTTAGCTCAAGGCTCTTCTCCCTCCCGGACGCCTATCGGTGGCGACAGATTAGGATACTCTTACCAGGTAAGTTACCAGTATGACAACCTGCTTATGGCCTTGGGGGGCACTTGTAGCAGTACTTTTATCTACCGTGGTCTGTGTCGGGTTTGCCCGAGCTATAGGCATACTGACCTGCAGGATACATGTGGGGATAAGGCAGCATCGTGTGGGCTAATTTAAATGCTTCCACCGATCCAAGCTCGGTTCACGGTGCGGTGAAGTAGGGTAGTAGGGGGTGGCTCCCCACCGTACGATACCCCAAGGCGCCAGCTCAGATGTAAAGTATAAGAAACGGTGATCTGTGTTCTGTCATAAGGCGGACTGGAACTTCACGCGAGTTCCCTTTAGTTGTATGATACCGGGATCGAGTCCCTCAACAAAACGAGGCACACTCCAATACCGCACTCCTCGGGCGAGGACCGGACACTCGAATCTGCACAAGAATAACATACTAGCTTAGATCACACCCCGCATCTTACTTGGATCAAGTATGCTTTCCGGACATTTCCTAGAAACAAACCCGCTAATGATGTCTGTAATCAATGTGTATGATATAGTTAAACAAATTCAACTTTGTTATTGTACTAAAAAATGGACCGGTACTAACAGCCCGCATCACAACCGGGGCCTTCGTTAGTAGCCCCGATAGCCTGGTGCGGCCCTAAGACCTTCGGGATAAGATCAATTTTCGAGTGATAGTCTATGGACTTGATCGGGGTATCTCTGGGTTGGTGATGGATCCGCATCCGCTTGTTAACACGCCTTGCGGCATCTCCAATCTCATCCGAAAGCTTCATAGCACTAGTCTAATCATCGCTGGGAACGTGCTGATTGCTCCACCCTCTTCGCGCCAAGTTACCCTCTCACCCCCGATCCCAACATCCCACCATTATGTATGTGAGAATACATCATCCTTCTTATTCGTGCGACAGGTATTATTCCCATCCCAGCGTTCGCAGGTTTCGTGGCTTGAGAGATATCATGGGAGGGAATGCTGTGCGTTATATGATACCTCCTCAAAACTTAAGATGGGGTAGACCCGCCGCGGCGCAACAGAAAATTAGCCGAGTTTGTCGTGCACTGATAATTGATGGACAGCAATGGCAGGTCCTTCGCCAGAGGTCAACCTGCAGAGCACTTTTTCAAGCATAGTCCACCGAAATCATAAATAATTGGCTGTGCCCTGGGGTTTTTAAAGCTTGGTTGAGTTACAATTATAGTATCATATTATGTTGAACATCGATGGAGGCTCGGGGGAGAAAAAAAACGTGCAGTATCAGACTGATCAAGTGTTGCTGCGCCGCTAGATCTTGGCGATCACCAACTTAGCCTAGTGTTGTTCACGAGCCGGCTCGGCTTGTGGCACCCCTGGACTCGAGGGCTCGAGCCGCCAAGAAACCGCCAAGAAACCGCCAAGAGGCTCGAGTCTAGAGTCGAGTCGGCTCGTGGACCCCTGTCCGAGCCGGCTCGTGGCACCCCCGGGCTCGAAGGGCTCGTGCACAACACTAACTTAGCCTCTTCCCGAGATGAACTATAATATTATACTTGCTACTTCCAGAATATCGCCTCTCTCCCAACTAATTTACTCCTTCGAACAATTTGCAAAAACGATTTTCATAGACCGACCGTGCCCTGAGCGAGGTGGTGCCCTCAGCGAGGCGCGGCGCTCATAGTCCAATGAGGACTCTTACTAAACACCGGTTCCGCCACAGTAACACTACCATGCCTCGCTGAGGGCACCACCTCGCTCAGGGCACGGTCGGTCTAAGTTGCATCCCCAGTCCGCATCATCCCAGAGCAATCGGATTCATCAACTAACCCGATACAACACGCCCAGGGACACCGGCAGCCCAATGCGGATGAGCATAAAGCCTTGGTAAATGAGAAAGGTCGCAATCATGGGGTCCCTCCGATAGGCCCGTTCACTCAATATATTTCACTTGGAATCCGATTTCCCACTTCAGTGGTTGCCGGTCTGGACTTGATGGTACGCTGCAGGGTTGGGGTTTCCGACCGCCGGGGTTGATTATTATGGTGTTGGGCCGCCGGAGACCTCAGATGCATCGGACCATCGTCAAAGAGATATAAGTGAGGGTGAGAATTCAGAATGAGTTCCCTTTGGCTTGTTTTCTTGCTACTATGGCAAGTCTAGTCGTGTGCACGATAGACATTTGGATTTGTGAGTTCATTGATCTGAGTGAGCAAAGATGATCGGAGCTGATAATGATAGATAGAAAATACTTGCATACACCATGTCTAGCCATTACTACGAGCCCGTGGCGGGAAGTCCACGACCCTTGTCCGGGTGTGTTCCCACCTTCACGCCTATGGATATTTCGCCCCGGTGTCGACTCCCTCAAGCCGCGCCTGTTCTAGTCCCGTCCGAGGAAACTATTCGATAGGAATCAAAACCCCAAAAATGAGTCGCCGCCAATCCCAAGATTACGCAGGATGGAACGTTCTTCGACGACTACAGGGCATCGACTATGTCTTCCTCTAGGTTCACAGCTTTGATCTACCCCGGTATTCAAGAGGGTATGCACCTTCCCAATGGCTATCTGCCAACATTCCCCCTTTCGCATCAGGAGTGAAGTAGCTTTGCCGGGATATGTTCCTAATGCGCCACCAAGCCTACCATACTCCACACCTTCGCGGAGCTTGAAACGGAGATCTCAACTCGCTCGTCGCTCACAGGGCTCAACCGGATCGCGTTCCCAGGCAAGCATTATTCAAGGTGATAGTCGCAATCTTGCCAGGCCCCCCTCCCCCTTAAAAATTGCCATTACACCACCAATGGTGGATGAGAAGCCAATTTACAGTCAAAGACACTCGTATCGGAAATTGGATTCCTCAATAATTTCTCCTTTGCGGGCAACTCTATACGTTCCCGGAGAAGGAGATAAAGAAGCCGGATTACTGCCAGAGTGAGAGGAGGACCATTAAGAACTACAAATGCAATGTCTGAATTATCACAGGGTCTACCGTGCCTCATAATTTGTGTTGTGGATCTGGATATCAGAATTTGGCGGTGGTTGCTAGAACGGGGTAATTGGAGGAGTGGGTCGGGCAGACCGCGACTGGTACTCTCTCTGCGATTGGGGTATTGAGAATTGCATCAATCATTCCGCGGGGGCAGGGCAGTTACATTGCTGGTGATAATGGGGGTCTGTTCGGAGAAGGGGCAGAATCCATAAATATATTATATGTTAATCCAATATACATATTCTGGTTAAACCTGTCAGGCGTTCACTAACACAAGGGTACTAAGTAATTGGCAACACCCTCGTTGGTATTAATCTCCAGTATTCTATCGTTTTCTTTCGCGGACTAGCTTAGGCTGCGGGGATACTGATTGCAATTCATTGGATGAAACCAGTTCGTCGGCATTAGCTCAACTGGTAGCCCAGGAAAGCCAGAGGAAAGGTGTGGATGGTCGCAGACGATTCTCCAGGAATTTCTTCCAGCGGAAGCGGTCGACGGCGCTCCACTGCAAACTTTCTTAACAGAGATACTGGCTCCTGCAGTATCAGAGAAGGATGTAGAAAAGTGCTGAAGGGCTGACTTTATTAATGGTTAGATACCTAACTTATTGGAAGAGGAAACCCAGCAGGAGATAATATAAAAGATAGATATTAGTGCGGTCAAGGGTTCAGATGAAAGGGCCGCTGCGCCCGAACAGTGCGCAAAGCAAGAGGCGGAGGAGAACGGAAGAGCAAATGGAGAAAGCTAGGGAGGAGGCTCAGGAATTATCAAAAATGATTGGCGAAAATGCAGCGAAAGCGGTGTAAGGCTCTACGGAGATTGGAGTATCAGGAACTTTGTGAGCGTAATGGCAATGTTTCTTATCTAGAATTAGGTATGGACTAGCTCAATTTTACACCTCTCCATCTGCCATCCGCCCACCCAGAGCGTTCTCGTCAAGTTCCCTCAAAGGTGGTCTACCGTATTCGCTAAGCGCACCGCGGAATCGTATAGCTAAAGAGTGGATATTCAAACGTTGGCGGTGCTCGTGGCTAGCGATAGGAGTGGACGGGAACGGAATCTGATCTAATGAATGTTTAAGGTGGGTGTTAGAGAGGAATCAAATGGAAAGAACTAACGTCTACCGTTAAAGAGCATACCCTGACCATTATCAGGTCTCCTTAATGGTCGTTGGAAGGAGTGAATGGCTCTTACACCAGGACCAGCTCGGTTCTGACCGTGAATGTTCCCGATCTTCGTACCGGGTAGAATGTATTCAGGATCCAGGGTCGGCCGAATCTGTTGAGGAAAGTTTCCCGAGGATTTTCTCCGGGTGTCCTGGAAGTGCTGGGAGTCGGAAGGCAGGCGAGAGGTCATATACAGCGCCTGGTGAGCCTGATCCGCAGCGGCCTGCTGGACTTGTGATATTAATGTCCGACGTTTGAGTTTATCATAGAGTTCCTGTACAGTATTAGCGCAAGGTCTCTTACTATGGGAATGGTAAATGTGAGCCAAGAATACGTGTGTTTGTGCCAGCTTCCCCGCCTTCTCTCTCCACCCTTGCATCAACTCATGGTTCTTCCTTCTCAATTCATCTTCAACAACCCCATCCCGGCAATATTATTCAGTAGGGCAGAGATTTCAGGATTAGCATCACGAATAATCTTCTCATTCTCCCCTTGAATTTCGGTTCCCCCCTCGTAAGGACTTTGCGAGATGTTGTTGATAAAATCTATGGCATGGTCAACCTCTCGTCTTACTGTAGAGAGGGAGCTAACACAGACATTTCCTGGGTCACTTGATAGGTCCAGAAGGCGACCCCATGAGTGCAGATTTCTATTATGATACTCGGACTGAGTCCACAGAGAACACTAGTCTTGTAGTCGTCGCCTGGGTTGAGAAATGCGATTACTAGGTCATCCGGCTTGGGAAGTGATGTACCGCAGGCTGGACGGGTTCGCTGACGGTTCGGAGGGGGTTCGGTAAGCTGTAGAGCGGCAGCACATGGGAGGCAGTAAATATAGCTGTAGGACATCAGGAAAAGATAATCAATTTAAGGGCAGGCGCATCAACACCAAGGGGAAACGCAACTCCAATCTGGAAACCGGGAGCAGTATGATGGGTTTATTCAATAAAATCAGGGAGCTAATTACCTGCAGGTAGACACAACGGTGCAGCCATCAGTTTGAGCACGACATCGGCATCGGAGTCGTTACAGCGGAGGATAAAGCCATCCATCCTAACGTGGTATTTCGGCCAAACGAGCAAGGAGTTGTGGCGATGATGAAAACAATGGTAGGCTTCGGTGTGAGGAAAAGAAAAGAACAGATGCGATTGTGGAAATTTAAAATTTCATTCTTCGAGCATATGCAGCGTCAAACTTAACGCCGACACTTATAATGGGATAACGCATCCAATCATCTGTTTCATTGAATTTCTCCTTGCAACTAAACATATGAAGGGTTTCAACCATTAGTCTAGGCCTCGTATTCCATGTTACCAAACAAGCGAAAGGCAGGAAAAAAGAAGTAAATATCATATGCAGTATCGTACGGTGGTTTTCAGAAGAGCCTTCTGATAGTACATTATACCATCGTTAACTCGGGAGAAGGAAGAGCCGACTGTCGTGAAGGAGGCTCGACCGAAAAAAATGCATTCCCACCCATATCCCGCCGTACCATGTTCGAGTAATCCGTATTGGGATCAAATTCCGTCCACACGCTCGCCGCGGAATATGTGCTTATTCCCTTCGTACCAGCGGCGATCCACCACTTTTGTCATTGTAGGCTCATCTCTATTGGGATTCGGAGTGCCAGTCTGGGAGGCGGGCGATCGGGATGAAGGGAAATCAAACAATTATCCGTTGGGCCCCATTGTGCGATTTATGATAAAATAGTAGAATTCAAAGTGCTGTCGAGAGAGTTAGTGATCGCGACAAGGAAGGAAGAGATGGAAGAAATTCGTCAGGTATTATTACTTCACCGCGAACAAGCCAAGCAGTAAATCATCCACCAAAACCCTGAGCGACTCCCTGCGTCCAGACATTCTGCTAGCACGTTCGAGAAAGAGCCATACAGCCTCGCCTTTCTTAACCGTCACTCCCTCTCTGGTGGGCGGAGCAACATTAGTGCCTAGTGGGTGTTAGCCGTAAGTCAACTTCAAAAATTGGAGCATGCACAACACCTACCATCATAAAAAATAAACGGGATACTGATCTTTTCATTCTTAATCCCCTCCTGCAGAGCCAAGAACTCCCTCCTCAAAGTCTCACGTTCCTGAGCCCTCAAAAGTGTATTCTTCGTCAAGAGCTTCGGAGCCGGTAGTCCCAGTTTTGGATTAACCTTCCGCTTCTTCACCTCATCCTCCTCGCCACTCTTATTGTTATCCTCACTATTAGCCCTTGTCGGGTCGGTGGATGAAGAGTAACCGCCATCATCTGTCCCATCATCACCACCACCCTCTTCAACCAATGATAATTTTCCTTTGACCACCTTCTTACGCTTCTTAGTCCTCTTACCGCCGCTGCCAGTGGGCGCCTCACTTCCTTCCCAAGACGAGCTCGCAGGTCCCCCACCCCCGCCGCCGCTGCTGCGAATCGGTTGTAGTTTTTCGGCTGCTTCGCGGTCCCATTGTTCCGCTAGTTCGACGCGACGCTTCGTGGATTCGCTTAGATGCACAAGACCGACGGTCGGCATCTTTCGCATATCCTCCAGGGTTTCGGTGTTTGCGACAAAGCGTGAGGGTGTGCTGGTGGTTGGGCCGGTCATGGTAAACACTGGCATATATGCGCTGATGGTGGGGTTGGCTGCTGGGGTGATTGGAACTGGTGTTCGGGAGGTTGGATCCAGGTAAGATTTGAAGATCTGCGGTAAGGGGATGGCTGGGCGATGATGCTCGTCCCTTGCGGGGTGGCGTTTTGGCCGGTGTCCCCTTCGGTTTTGGGCGGTAACTGTCTCACATGACCAAGCGTCATAGGAAATGATAAGCCGACCAACTGCAACACGTTGGTGAAAAACTTTCTCTTCACCTTAGCGCAACACTATCCCAACGGTCCCCCACTGTCCCGCTTCTCCCCCCCGCTGAATAACCGAACCCCTTCCCCGAACCGCGCTCCCATCTACTTCCCCATAACTGCCGCACCAGGATTTTCCTCCAGATCGATCCTTGACCGATGCGACAGGAGATCCAAGCCCGCGAAGCTCGACCGGACATCTTGTTTGGTCCAGCTCTAATGGCACACCTCATCGGAATTCCATGTCCTTCTTGAATAGTGTCCCGATATTGCTAAAGTTACGGGGTTGTGATAAGCCTGGGAACCTTACCCCCAATGATGCCTACAATTTTGCTGTCCTCCCTTCTGTCATCCCGCCCGCCCCGAAGCGAGCTACTCAAGCTTCTTATAATGCCCCCGCCCCGCCCTCTTCGCACCATGGCAGCCTCGGGCCTTCGGGGAGGCAGTCGCTTTTACCAATCTCAAACGCCGCATTACCTCACATGCAGAGATCTGCATCCCCGCGATCCTCTTCTGGACGACTGGCCTCTCCTCCCCCGGTTGCTCTCAACCAGATCCCAACCAAATAACCAACGATGCCGGTGTCCCACTCGATTTAGAACATGCCTATACCAAGCTCTCAGGTGACACACTCGCAGGATCAGGTGGAGTTTTGCGAATGTTGCCGGGTCGCAGGCCAATTACCACTTTTGAGCGGGAGCATGTCCGCGCTGGCACTCTGGAGCCATTGACGAGCGGAGGGTGTAGGAGATTGCAGAGGGACTAGGGTGATGTCGATGAAAGTGCAGTGGTTGGTTCCTCCGATGAAGGCGAGGATAGTAGTGCCGAGGAAAGCGTTGGATCAAATTCGCCTGAGAGTGAGGAAGAGGAGAGGAGAGGGGCGGCCGCTACGCTCAGAAATTGTTCCGGCCCCAGCAGTAAAAGTAGCACTGCGAGAACGGAGGAGACAGAGAAAGGTCCAGGTATGATCAAATTATGATCAGGATTGTGGGCGATTCTGATGGCGGGGGAAGTAAGAGAAAAATGCAAGGGGGTGGAATATACGCCAGGAAGGGGGCTATTAGTATGCGGAGGACAAGCATGAGTTTACTGGCTACTGCGGAGGCAAAACATATGTACTCCTGCCTACATTCTAGGGGTAGCACTGACTTTTCCGATACGGAAGGCTATGAGCACTATAGTGTTCGCTCCCTTCTGCCCTCGATATCGATTACCCCGTCGAGTAGTGTCTCTGGAGCAACACCTCCTACAACAAATAGACGATCAGGTGTGCATCCTTGTACAAATTTCGACCTACTGTCGCATGACTCTACGGCAATGTCCTCGGATACAGGAGCGGACGCCCGCGATCTGCACCGTGCTCAACAAATAGAGATAGTCTTCTCTCCTATCACTTCCACACCGGAGACTCACTAATAATATTATATTATGTCAAAATATCATTGATGGCTTTGATTCATTGTTGCTTAGGTGAACAATATCCTAGCTCGTTCGGTACGAACGCCGCAATGGCTTGGCCAAAGGAAACATAGTAGAGCTCGAACAGCAACATTAGAAAATAGGTATACCCCGTGGAACGAGTCCCTGGGCAAGCCGACGGGGTAGTACCACGCTACAAAGTACAACGTCCCCGCCACAATACTGTAGTGGATTTCTACCAGGATGGCACCAATGACGAAGGCCCTCTGGTGGTATATCGTGCTCGCGTTCTCGCGCGCTTGGATGAGATCGTGTAAATGAACTTAGGCTGATGTTTTTGGATCAGCGGTGGGCAGATGGTCAGCGTCAAAAATATGCTAAAGAAGCGGGACTGTATATCGGATTCTTGTTCTTGGGCCAGCGTGGGCACCGTTTGATTCAAAGTATTTTATCATTGTATGCCCGTTGTTTCCGGGATCAACACCCTTCTAAAATATTGTAATTCTGGCTATGATACTTCTAATGCAAAGCCAAAGCACAAAGAGAAATCTAGCCTTTATGCTGTCATACCCCAACTCCCCCGAAATATCTCCAGGTCAGTCACCGCTCCAAACCCAAATTCGCTTTACATCAGCGGACCGTTAGTCTTCTTCCATTTCCTCCGAGTCATGCCAGTCCCAGAATGCCTGATTAGCATCCTCCCAAATTTCTTCGTTGCCTTCATCGGTTCCAAATCTCTGGAGAAGTTAGATAATCTTGACGAAGGACCAATGCGGTTTCTCAGTGAGAACTTTGGGGTTCAACAAAATGGTACCTTCGTGAACATTCAGGATCTCGCGAGTCTTGTCATACTCTAAACAAGTTAGTGAAAACATATCAAGAATAGTATACTTTACTCACTGATTATTGATGTGATTTCAGGTGATAACCCGTAAAGATCCTTAAAGGTATCAGGATCAGTTCTTCTTGGCCTGCCTGGCCCTGGTATCCATCAGCAAAAAAGGTTTTGCCTCATGTATATCACACTTTGATTCATGTAGCAGGTGGCATTACCAGGGAGACCTATGCCTGCCATGCCTCATAAGACATTAGGTATTGATTGGGATATATGGGGCCTTCATGGGACAACTATAGTTTACTTATCATTCAGGACATTACTACTTAGGTCAAGATATACTACCAAATGCATGGGGGAGTATTGGAGTAACTACATAATTCAGGGGCGACTGATGGGTGGCCAGGCACTGGCTGGAGTCCCAAGGTACCTCCATTAAACCCACTTTTCCACAAGAGTTTTGCCGTTATGGACTGGCCACTCCTTTGTTTATCCATTGTGGACAGTTGCCTCCAAGAGTCCCCTGCTGTCTCCTGGGGGACCTTGTTCATCCTAGAATACCTGTGCGTGAGAGTCCAATAGTGCCAAGATGTTTTGGCCCTGACTTAAATCACATTTTACTTTTCCGCCCAGGCCCCATCACAAGGTTGCTGCCACACAAGTTAGAAAAAGACTCTGAAAAGACCCAAGAGAACTCTGAAAGGCTCAAATGGGACTTTCAGAGGTTCGCTTAAGTTGGAAGTAGTGCCGAGATTTTCAAACACGCCACCCATTCCCCAATCTAGTCGTGCCTCTGAAAGGCTCCTTTAACTCTTTCTTTCACTCTAGGTTTCTTCCTTCAAGACACAATCCGATATCTCAAGCTACATACCTCCAATCAAGACAGGTATACCAGCATTGGATTTCCCTCATCGAGAGTATTCATTTGAGCTATTAAACATCCCATTTGCACTGTTTTCAAGGTCACTTCTTTATACTTTTACACCTTGGCAGAAATGTGAACCTCTCTCTCTCTCATATGTTTAGTTAGGCTACAGGCATGCTATCAGTAAATAGATATCTGGGTTGTATTCCCCTCATCAAGAGTGTACATTTGAGCTGTTAAACATTCTATTCATACTATTTTCAAGGTTACTTCTTTACTGCCCCAGAGATGGGAGAATTTTTGAACCTCTGACTATCTCATTTTTGCTTGGGCTGGAGGTATGAGATAGCCAAGTGGATACCTGGGTTGGATTCCCCTTATCGAGAGCATTCATTTGGGCTATTAAATGTCTCATTTGCATTGCTTTCAAGATCACTTGTTTACACTTTTACACTTGGGCAGAATTTTGAACCTCTCTCCATCTCATAAGTTTACTTAGACTACAGGAGTTCTATGACTAAGCGAATACCAGGGCTAGATACCCCTTGTCAAGAGCAATCTTTGGAGCCTTTAAACATCCCATTTGCACTATTTTCAAGGTATCTTCTTCACAGCTCCACACTTGGGCGGAATTTTGAACATCTAACTCTCTCACATAACCACCTAGGCTACAGGCCAGCTATTACTATGCTGATACTAGGGCTAGATTCACCACATCAGAGGCAATCTTTACAGTCTTTAAACGTCCCATTTGCACCATTTTCAAAGCCCTTTCCTTACACTTCTACACTTGGGGGAAATTTCGACTGTCTGACAATCGCACCTGATTACTTAGGCTACAGGCATGCTATCATCAAGCAGCTACCAGGGCTAGATTCCCCTCATCGAGAGCGACTTTCAGAGTCTTTAAAAATCCCATTTGGACCATTTTCAAGGGCATTCTTTTCCACTTTTACACTTGGGCGGAATTTTGAACTTCTGACAAACCTATACGATATCTTAGGCTACAGGCAGGCTATCGCTAGATGGAGGGCACAGTTAGATTCCCCACATTGGGGGCTTTCAGGTGAGCTTTTAAAAGTCTCATTTGAGCTGTTGTTGAGCTCGCTTCCTGTAATGGTAGCTAGATATACCTGTAGATTGATTTACAAATAAATATAGTAGATAAAATTATATAAGTAAATGAATATGCTATTATGCCAGCCTGAATAGGTAATTTTCATTCAGAACTGTGACCTGAAAAATGTCTCATTCCTATGTTAAATAGGTCAAACATAGTGACCTAAAGTTAATTTGAGACTCCTGGAAGCTTTTGGGTATTATTTGGAGAGAGATTTTTCAGTTATTATTCTGTTATGGATTTGGTTTCTCTGGGAAATCTGGCATTACCTCAGAGTAGCCTGGAGGCCTCCTGGCGTTCCAAATCAGACTTTGTATGTCTGGCTTACCTTGTCTTATCCGACAACCTTGGCTGTTCTAGTAACAATAAAATGCCTAATTGACACCTGGGTTCTCCTATTCTTATGACTCCCTACATCAATTGGAGTTTCATAATTTGGTCCACCATACCCCAGGTGGCTCATGAGGTAAGAGGGTCCAATGTGATTTTTTTCTGATATCATGTAAAGTATTGCATCTACTCGGACATTACTTTGCTGGGGGCAATATTTCCTACCATAATAATATTCTCATTCCTATTGTTGGACTTGTTCCACATGTGACGGTTGAAGTTACTCAGAAACTGACATCAGACCCACTTGTATCTCTCAGATGGTATCTGCAACTGGCCTACTTTCTCCTGAACTTCTTTCAAAGTCTTTTCCTGCACTATCCTTTTACCCTACAGCGAGAACAACTTCTTTTGGAGTCTAGCAAGTCTGATTGCTATGTTGGCGCCTGAAAGGTTTCCAACAAAGGCTTCTCCATTCCCTCGTAATGTGAAATTTGTCCCAAACAAGTACTTCCTTGAGACCCTTTCTAGCTGTCCACCTCATATCTTCTCCATATTTGCAATACACTTGCCCAGCCAGTCTGGCATTGAATCTTTTGTTATTATGGCTTCTCTGTACCCGCACATTTGTAAGTTGACTACAATAGTTGATGCTCTAGAAAACTTACAACAGTCCTGCAAAACAGCTGATGTCCCATCATTCCCTGCCCTCTGTTGAGAGGAAAATAGAAGCTGCAAAGGGAGAGACTGTTATTTCTAAACTGTAGCATTTGGATGATATAGAAACCAGGATGTTTGTGTAAACTAAATGTTCAGGTCAAAAACGAGAGAGTGTGTGTAACTAAAGGCAGGGTTATGGTTACCCCAATTAAGCGAAGAAGGGTGAATTGTAAAAAAAGAAAAAACATCTGACAAGCCGGTTGCTCTTAAATATCCCAGTTGCATGATCCTTTGAGTAGCTCCAGCTCATGAGATTTGTGTTTGACACAATTTCCCACAACCTTTACCCCTCTGTGTCCACCTTCTGGGCCCTCAGCTGACATCTCTGCCATATTTATGGGCCACTACAAATAACATTTTTCCCTGCTCCTTTCCCAAGCTCATTTTCCCCGTTCATTTTCCTTGTTTGTTTTTCTGGTTCCTAGTACAGTACACAGCAGTTACATGCATTACTATTTGCGGTAAGGTTTCTCATTTGTTATGATTGGGGTTTCTAAGACAAGGTTGCTTTTATCCAAGACCCGCTTTCCATTCCACTACCAACTGGGACCAGCTCAAAATCAATTCATATTAAGAGAACCTTTTAATTTCAACTCCCTCATTTCTCCTCCTTTCCTTTCTCCTAATTGGCCCTTTCACACAGATCCAGAATCGGTAGTTCTCCTACTAAAAAGAGATCCCTAGCCCTCTCGAGTCCACTGGCCCATTCCCCATTCCATCTTATTGGAATCAAAGACGCTATACATCCCCTTTCCTTCAAACCCAATATACTCTACTCCATTCGCTCAATCTTTATACAGGATGTCTGCCCCCAGCAAGCTGTGAATGTGAATTTCCTGAAAGACCAGTAATGGAAGAGGAGGTAATGTATAGCCTAAATGCTATATTATGGCAACTGTAACAATCCTATTGTTTAGCACGTATGCAACAGCCAATTACAGTCATCTCCTGCCCAAGAGAGTCTAGTATTCCTGCACCAAGGATTCCGAAGGTACTATCTCTTCAGATAGTACACAACTAGCTTGCTTGTCTTTCAAGAATACTATCTCATCACATGATAACAAGGGTCAATTGTCCTGCTTGTAGAACTATTACAATAGTTGTCTGTTGGGCAACCATTCGCTGAGACTATCACAATAGTCTCCGGATTCCTAGGTCCTAGCCTCTCGTACTAGAGAATAACTCTAGGTAAAGAGAGCAACAGTAATAATATTACAACTTAAGTATAGAAAGTACTTAGGGGGTGTTTGGTGCATTCCTGATTCTGATTTGAGATGAGGTCTTGGCGTTTTCAAATCAGATTTTCAGAACATAAATCAGACTGACCAAAAATTGTAATTTGAGATTGGGGCGCCTCAAACACTCTGTGATTTGATTATGATTTCGACAAATATTTTTTACTTTTATAGCCTAATACTAAATAACTTTTAACACTGTATTTAACAAATAAAATAGAATCTGTACAGGATATAATTAAAGTTGTCGAGCAAACCCAATTGTTTATTCTCTTAAACATTCATACATCTTTGTTCATACTTATGCATAAATTATTTCTATCTAATATACCCTTCATAAGACAAGTAACAATAATAAATAGCATTCATATCCCTCTTGTTACCACTCCAATCAAGTATGATCCTATCATATTATATTATTTTTTAGGAGCTGAAAGATGTTTCCAAGATGTTAGATATTTGATATTATTCATTTATTGTATCTATTGAAAGCAAGGTTTATTTATGGTACTAACTACATGCTACTAATTTAGATCAAGTACTAGCAGGACTATTTTTTAAAAAGGTCCTATGGTGAACCCACTCTCACTGCATGAGTTATTGGAAATAATATTCTCAGCTACATGTGCATCAACATTGGCCACAATGGCAGTTGTCAAATAGGTGATACAGACTAATAAGGACAGATTTTTCCAAGGAATTGCTCCTGTTTTTTTTTTTGTTAATTCCGTGGTATGATTTTAGGTACATGACTAGCACTTCCTAGGGTTCAACCGCTGCATTCGGGAAATATCCCATGGCAAATAAAAACCCAAAGCAAAAACAAAAACAAAA
>Ga0307517_10001190_pt1 | contig 43902 bp, 15 predicted proteins | sample 23_EM_MG_FD_194515 | JGI IMG/M metagenome (GOLD analysis project Ga0307517, IMG submission 194515) | Populus trichocarpa ectomycorrhiza microbial communities from riparian zone in the Pacific Northwest, United States - 23_EM | ecosystem: Host-associated > Plants > Roots > Unclassified | place...
ACCTAAGGGGGGTCCATTAGGGTTTATTTAAGTCTAGAGTTAGTATAAATAAAGGCATAACCAGACATGTAAGTTAGACAATTCAGATTAATAAAACTTTTTGTTTGCCGCACTTTGTGTGTGTGTGTTGGTGAGATAATCTCCCTTTCATGGTTCTCTAAAGAATTGAAAACAACTTATCTAAGAACAACCGGCTTCGTGGTGTCATCCTAATACTTCTTGTTCACGAATCAATATTCGTTGGGTGGGAGTTTTCGTGTCCAATAGTGCTGGTGCCTAGGTATAAGTTATCTTTGTGTCACACTCCTATCAAACTTGATTTACTTGGCTTTCTGGGAATTAGTGTCTTTGCATGTGGGTTGCGTGACCACATGATCACGAGGTTTGCATCAAGCTGCCACATCCTTTTACAAAAAAGATCCTTTTCTAATAAGAAGTCCACGAGTCAAAAGAAAATAAATAACAAAATTCGTATAGCCTATTTTGACCTATATCGCAAGCCCTTAATGATCTTCGATTCATCTGAAAATTTTCCCCAACGTAGACAAATACCTCTAGAATTGTATGGTAAAGTTTCAGCTCGATCAAACAGTTAGATTTGGAGTTATGCTCAATAGCGTAAAACTGGATGGTAGAAAATTTTATGCTAAAATCCAAATATGACTTTGTTTGGTCGTATCACAAGGCTGAACCATATCAAAAACCAATCTCACACATAACTGGATGTTTACTATAAGAAATCCAAGGTTGAACCTGAACCGTATCATTTCGTCTACGGGTGCCTGGTGCGGCCAGTGGCCATGGTGTTAAGGCATCGTATGTTACTAATGGTGTCAAGACTTGATGGGGTGACAATGTATGATTATGCCCTTAGGTTGCTAACATGACCTGAGTAAGGAGTTGCACTTGATTGGAAGGTTGTTGAAGGTCCGGTTGGGTAGAAGTATCCACGGTACCACGTAGATTTGTCATGAGTCTTAGCTCAGGTATGTCTTGGTTGTGTGCCATTGAATGAGCTGGAAATGTCAAAAAAATATTTAGAAATTGATGGCTTTTTATTAGTCCCACAATGTCAATTGATGAGGTCCAAAATCTAAGATGTTTATGAATAAGATTGATGTGTTGGATAATCGGTTAATCTCTTTGTACAAATAATTTGATTCATTCTTCTTAGCTAAGGTGTCTAATAACTTGATATGGAAAACCCAGGTGGTGGTAATTGGTAACTAGTGGTGCCTATTACCAAAATGGCATAGCTGGCATCTGCAAAAGGTCATTTTTTTATGAATGTGGGGATTCTCAGATGCTTAAGTCAGTAACTTTGTAGAGAGAGAAAGTGTAATGATATTTTAAAGAGATAAACTTTGAAAATATATATGCTGAAAATATTAAAAATGAAGACATTGTGATCCTTTAGTTTGAAGGATTCATGATGAATTTATAGCTCATTAGTTTTGTCTTTTGTGGAGAGGAGGGGTTAAAGTGTAATTTCATCCTTATGATATTTTAAGTTGTATTCTACTCAAAATAATATGTATTAGATCAATATAAAATACTGAGGTGGGCATGGCACGCCCATGTGGATGTGGACCTAGTATGGGCTCGGGCTACTATATCCAAGCCCATGCACCTTGGTAGTATATGGGCTAGCCCAAGCCCATAGGGATTTTTTAGGTCCGTTAAATTTAGTTTATCAATAGTAATAAGAAAAGGAGGATAATTGATGATAATGATGAGCAGTGAAAAATAATAACTTAATTGGTTGATGTATATTTTCAATCAATGTGATTGCATTTAATTGAATTGATAATAGAGCAACTCTTTTAACAAATGGATGGAATATAAGGTGAAATTAATTTGTTTTGTCCATTACTTTTCTTTTCTTGTAACTGCTTAAGTCCATTGGTCTAGACTAAGATAGTAATATGCTACAATTACAAGTCTTTTTTAATGATAACCAGTGAATATAAAGATCTAGAAACCCACAATGAAGTTGATGACAAACCCGAAAAACCAAAAATCAAGTTTTTATAGATAAACTTAACCTATAGATAACCATATACTTAAGGACCAAAGGTATTTGAAATTGAACTTGTACTCATTGATTATACAGAATCAAGAACCCGAAGTATGTGAAGATACCACAAGATCAGTTATATATTGATAGGTCAAATTTGTTCTTTGTCATAGCAAAGAGAAAAGTGTTGCGTTATGCAAAACATAAGTTTATTCAAAATATCATGACTGCCTTAAATTTGAGGAAATAAACAACTTATATAGACTCAAGAAACAACCCTGATAACCATAATGAATCATAGATCCAAGGCCCAAAACAAAGCCGAACAAAAACTAAAGCCCAAAACACTTAATAAACCCCAAACAATGACTAATGGGTTGTTATGAACCCCAATTAAAGTAAAAGTCCAAATGAAAACTAAAACAAATCCAAAATAATAAAAATAACACAAAACTCAAATAAAAAAATATAGTTCTTCATGAAACAAGCTTATACAGTCCAAAACAAATAAACTAATCTGTCATTAAATACCACCAGCTCTTTTTTTCTTGAGTAGCCAGGATAAATAAGAAATCCTTATAAGAAAAGGATTTTGAAACATTAAAGAATTTTTATCACACTTGAAAATTATGTTATTTCTCATTAAAAATCCTTGTAAAACTAGAAAACTCTCAAAATAAATTGTTGAATATCCTTGTATCATTAGGAAAAGATTCATTTCCAAATAAGAAATCTAAAAATCAAAAGGCAGCGAATAAAAGAATCTATATCACCTTTACTAACTTGTATCACAAAAACTTTTGAAACAGCAATTGAATTGAATTTCTAACTCAACGTAGAAAGATATGCCAAGAAACTCCTAGTAAGATATTAGAGAGTTATGTTTGAGTATTAGATACAGTTATGCTAGGATCCAAATTTCTTGGATCTTATCATTTTTCTTGTTTATTTCTCTTCTGTTTTTTTTATCCGTAGTAATCATGTTGTAAAAGTTTTTCCGCAAAAATGGAAGTAAAGCCGGAGGAGGGTAATCCTAAGACGCATGAAACCTTTTTCATTTCAAATTTCTCAAGAAGAAGTGAGGAACTATATTAATTTTTATCATGGAAGAAGAAGAAAAGGTTTGCTGGGTCAAGACATCGATCATCATAGTGAACTTAGCATGAAAGTAAAAGGTGAATGAAGGGGGTTGGTCAAAAGGCAAAAAGTTAAGGTGTGGGAACAGTTAGAATCTGAAGCGGTTCTCTTTTTCAAATGTTATTCGTTATTCTAAGATTTGGCAATTCAACACAATGGAGGTTAGAAAATGTTTCATCCTATGAAATGAACAAATAAACTGTGTTTTTTTATGATCAATTGCCTTTCTGAACGTAAAGCATAGATGCTGTCAATAATTTGGACATAGATTAATTATACTACAGCAGCAGGGAGGAAGAAAAGAAAAAATTCTGCTTTTCATACCTTCAAATACAATTATTATAAGCGCTCACAAGTCACATGATATTGATAATGATGCAAGGGGGGGAGCCATCAATAAGATGGGAGGATATTTTCTTGAAGGTGGAAAATGTGTTCAGGCAGACAATAGACGTAAGAAAGGACCCATTACCAGATGGATGGACCCGGTTATGCTTGCTTTTGCTAAAAGCATTTTTAAGATTTAATATTTAAATATCACAATCTTGAAATTGAAGCATCTTTACCCACTTCTTGAAATATGTTTTTGACTTGTTCATAAATTTATACAAGTTCCTAATCATATATAGTTTTAATTCAGTTGTGCAGATTTATTGTCCAAATCCTTTAGAGAAACAAACTGACGAAGGGGTTGAAATCACAACTTGAAAAGTTAACGGCAGGCATTAGACATCCAACCATTTTGGTTTTGAAACAGACGATTTTGTTTTGGTTTAATTCTTTTGCGTATGAGATTAGAAGCGGCGCTACTGTTTTCCACATCCCAATAAGATTTTCAAGTAACCAAACTTTAAAATACTTCTAATTTTAGTTTATAGTTTCTAAGGAACCGAACTTTCAGTTATACATATATAGACATGCGCAGACACTTTCTTTCTTTACATACATTTAGACACTTCCAGGTAATTTTATTTTGAGGTTCCTGTCAAGGAGACTTTGAAAGGACTTTCACGGCTATTTTTTTGGTTTTTGGCATATGTTTTAAAAAATAATGGTTAAATAACAAGAAAAATTAGATGTTTTTGGAAGAGCTTGTCGCTATTGAGAATAGCGACATCCAATAAAAAAATATTAAATAAATAGGAGAGATGAGAGAAAAAAAAGAAAAAAAAAAGAAAAAGATCCGATAAACACACGGAAGCTCCGATTACGACACTACTGGTGTCATAAAAAAAAATTCTACAAAATGAATTTAACAACACCAAAAAAGATTAGCAACAATGACTCAAGTGGATCACACTTGTCGTTAAAGACAAGTGAGCCACCCTCCACCTTTAGGTGATAAGTGTGACCTACTCGAGTCATTCTTGGTTACCTTCCTTGGTGTTATTGGATTCGTATTGCCGAGTCTTTTTATAATACAATAGTGTCGTAATCGGAATTTCAGTGTCTTCAATTTTTTTTTCCTTTTCTTCTTCTTTTTTCTGTCTATTTAATATTTTTTTATTGGATTAATGAGAAGATATAAAAGTCATGTTTTCCATATTGTGACTATAGTTATTAAACTCGGACCGGTCTGGTGGGTCGACCTAGTGGCTGGACCAATCCGGGTAAGACAAAAGACCGGGATGGGCAAAAACCCGGCAAAACCCAGTTGACATACCGGGTTGACTCGTGACCCGAGCGACCCGGCAAAACCTGGTTGAGACCCGGTTTTTTTTTTCAAATGTATTTTTTCTCCCAGCCAAAGACCCGTCTTTTTTATATATTTTTTAGTTTGTAATTAACCATTTTCAAAGTTCATTATATAAATACTAGAAGAATGTTTTATTTTTTCAATGTGGGATTTGAAGTCCTTTAGTATATTTTATGTTCATATTTTCAATGTGGAATTTGAAGTCCTTTAGTATACTTTATGTTCATAAAAAAAAATTATGTTTTTTCAATGTAGGATAATTTTTTTTTTATTTAAATACTTCAATTTAAAAGGATAACAAACTAATCTTTTCAATGTGGAATAAAAAACCTTTTGAAATAATCTTTTAAACTTCACTATTTATAACATGTCTAACATATATTTACATAAATTATTTTTTAATTTTTTCATATTAAATATTAAAACTTAAATTTTTTTTTAAAAAAAAATTCGAGTTTATTCGAGTTGACCTGGGTCAACTCATGTAACCCAGAACTTAGCTCCTTGACCGGATCAATTTTCGAATCGGGTCTGATAACTATAATTGTAATATTTACAAATTATGCTATTTCACAAAAAAAAAAAAATTAATTATACTATTCCTTCAATATTTTTAATTAACTACACGAATTTTTTTTTTATAAAAAAAACCGACTTCTACATATGTTTGAAACAGTAATTCGGAGCCATTTTCCACGTACGATCTATTTGTTGTTATATCCCCTTTGAAAGCTCTTGCTTTTGGCATCCCTAATCAGGTAACCTCCATCTTCTCATCACTCCTATTTTTGGGCAATTGGGCAGATTCCTGTTTTACCTCGTACTTGTAAGAAACAAATGGCGCATTTCTTGTCCTAAAAAAACAATGATTGAGTTTAGCTGTCCCTGTTTAGTCATGCATTGCTAAGTCAGTTCAGTTACTCAAATAAGCTCGTAATAGTTCATTTGCCTGTTCTCAGGTGGACACTTTCCCCCCTTCTTTGAGAAAGAACAAAGATATATTAAGCTGCGAGAGTTGTCACCTCTAAAAATAATGAAATTTCTTATGATAAAAAAAGGATATTTATAACGAAAATTTTAGTAAGAAAAAATTAATCCAACATCCTGGCAGATCAACAGATCCCGACCCGCTATCCCAGAAAAATCGCCAACAATTAACAATAATTTTTTTTTGCAGGTAAAATAGATGAAAACACGTTAAAATACAATTATAACGTCACCACTCCTATTCATGAAATTTAGACAAGGGGGGCAAGAGGAAAGAAAAAATCTCCATGACATGCAAGATACACCCCTAAATGTAATCACATCAGATGAGGGGAAAGACTAATGATAATACAAACCTCTTCATTATAAACCTATCTCAAAATCAGAAGCAAAACCAACAAAGCAAACACTCAGTTGAAAGATATTATCCAATATACCTGCCTGCTAATTAGGCATATGTCAGGCCATAATAGGTCACTGCTCCTACTTCTGGTTGCTCGTTCCCTTCTTCTTGAGTAGGTTTCCAAACTTGCGGAGCAAAGGCTTTTTCTTCTTCTGCTGTTGCTGCTTTGTAGGTGAGCTTCCACCATCATCCACATTTTCAGTTGAAGATAAACCATTTGTTTGATCGAAGCTCTCACCACCATCCACCTTGGAGTCCACTTTCTCCTCGAAGGATTCCTGCTCCATTTCTCTTTCCGGTGAAAACTCCTTTTCAATCTTGCAACTCTCCCACATCTTAAATTCAACCTCCACAGAGTTATCTTCCTTTTCCTTGCTCTCATCTTCCTTCGGTTTTCCATTCACATTCTCAATTTTGTGAGCATCCATCTGAACAGCCTCATTTGTCACGCCATTAAACTGTTCCATTGCATTTTCTGTTTTCAGCTCACTAGTTTGCTGTGGTGGAAGCTCCTCCACTTTGGGCTTCTCTTCTCTCACATGTCCATTTTCTTCGGAGAACTCAATCATCTTTGGAAGCAAATCATAGTCCTTTTCACTGTCTGTTAGCTCCGCATTTTCCACCGTTTGAATTTTAGCCATAGCTTCCTCAAGTAACTTAGACAACTCCTCAACCTTCTTAAGTGAAGAAGCTTCCTTAGTTCGGAGCTCTTTGTTTTCCAGAATAATATTCTGTAACTCATTTTCTTTGGCCAATAAACTTTCTTTTAGTTTCATGCTCTCAACCTTTGCTTCCCCAAGAGCTTCCTGCAAAGATATCACCTCAGCTTCAACTTCCTTCAGGCTATCCTTCAAATGAGCTTCTTCATCCCTCATTCCACAAGCTTCTTCCTCAGTTTGCTTCTGCAAATTCACCAACCTATCTATTTCTTTTTCCAAAGAGATGTTTTCTTCTTCTGATTTCCTCACAGAATTCACCAGATTTTCTTCTTTTTGATCCCACATGGCCTTGGAGTTCTTAAATTCATTCTTGGATTCTTCAACAGTTTTTTTAAGGAGTTCAATCTCATGTTTTGCATCATCAAGCACAGTTTCGTATTTTTCATTAGTTGCCTTCAGGACCAATCTTAAGTCTTCTATTTGGGTTTCATAATTTTCATGCTCCACTAGATTTGATACCAGCCTTTCTTTGGCTTCCCTTGCTTCCGCAGAGACTTCATGTAAGGCTGAAGCTAAACTCTCCATTGCCTTCTTGCTCTTTGCCTCCTCATCCCTGGCATTCTCCAGCTCGGTGACAATTTTGTTTTTCTCTTCTAACAGACTTTGAACACTAGAAGCTGCAAGCTTCTCATTGTTCAAAGCCTGGGCTTTCTCCTCCTTCACAGTTTCCAACTCGGACATCAGAGACTCAACCTTTTTTTCCATGAACAATGCTTCTTCCTTTACCATTCCAAGAGAATGTTCTGATTCTTCAAGATCCCCTTTCTGTCTTCTAATTGTCATTTCCAGCAACCCAACCTTCTCTTTCAGAGCAGCCATTTCAGTTTCTGCATCATGCAATAAAACATTGTTTGCTTCGAGTTGTTTCATGAATGAACCCAAAGACTCTGATGCAGATCTCTCCAACTTATTTGCTTCGGCAGCCTGCATCTCTAATTCCTCAACCCTGTTTCTCCACTCCTCTACTAAGTTACGGGCATAAGATTCAGCCATCTTGGCAGCTTCTAGATCAACATTGAGCTGTTCTATGAAAGCCTCTCTTTCCATCAACTTATCCTCAAAACCTTTACCTTTCTCAAGCTGTTGTTTCAATGAATCTATCTCCTCTTTAAGCTGCAAAACTATCTTGTGGCTTTCATTGGCCTCTGTTTCAAGCTTTGAATCAAGTAATACCTTCAACTGGCTAAGCTCAACTGAAAGAATCTCCACCTTCTCTGCATGAATCTCAGCAATCTTAGTAGCGTCATCAGCATGGCTCAGTGCCTGGTTCTTTGTATCAGTAGTCATGGCCAGTTCTTGCTTCACCCTTTGAAGCTCCTGAGTGGTAGAGAGAAGGGCAGTAACATCCAAAGCATGTTGGCTTCTTACATCTTCAAGCTCTTTCTGCCATTCCTCTTCCTTCTTCTGGGCTGCCTCAATCCCAGCCTGTTCCAGCTCAACAGCCCGGAACTTCTCAATCTCAGAATTCTCCTCAGCTCGCTTTTGAGCCACCATAGCTTCTTGAAGCTTCTCATTTGCATCCTCGGCAGCTTTCTTAGCTTGTTTCAGTTCATCAATTGCTTGTGCCTTCTCTTTTTCAATCAATTCTAACTGCTCCTTTGTTTTCTTTAGATCTTCCTGGAGATGACTCAATTGCACCTGCAACTCTGAAGCCTTCACCACTCGTGTCTGAGGTTTCTAAAAACCAAATTCATTCAATTAACAAATCAAGGATCAAAGCAAAAAATTTACTTTCCTTTCACAATTAAACATAGCAAGGACACATGCAGCCATTTTGACAAACCTCCTTGCGCATCGAAAACATTATTTGAAATGTCACAAAAACATGCTTTATTGTCCGGCTTCTCAATACCAGCATTCATAGTTTCCAATTCAAGAAATTTCAAGGATTATTTTTCCATGCTTTCATTATTATTGCGAGGAAACAAAATCCATTAACGACAATGTACCCCCGACAGTTCTTTCTTCCAATTACCAAACACATATTTGAAAGCAGAATCAAACATGCCATAAAATGTCGGAGATGAAAATCACCAAAATTTGTTGGCATTTAGTCACACTTACTTCAGGGGGTGTAGCTCTAGTAACCTTTGGTGTCCGACGATCAATTGTGGGCTTTGAGTTGATGGATCGTGGTGATCGATCAACTGAAAGACGTGAACTTTGCAGGGGAGAAAGTGAATCAGACTCTGATTTAGCCACTCCTCGACTCAGTTGACTAACTCTAGGAGTTGCTGGTGATGGTTTGCTAGGAGGAGTTTCAGACAAACCAGATCTGTTCAAGTTTTAAAGTACCAACATTACACTATCTCATAGAAAAACCATTATATATATAAACACAAAATGCAAGAAATATGTAAGCAAAATAATTCAACCCGAATCACAATAGGATGGATCTGTGTCAAATTTGGGAACTCTTTTGTAACATAACAACAGTACAGAAATTACATAGAGAGATACATAAATTAAATTTTAACCTTTGGGGCAGAAATGATACATGAACAGATCCAAACAAGAAAGCAATTAGATCACGAGAAAAGAAATAATAAACCATGGATCAGGATTAAGAACGAATAAATGAAGCAAAACCCATGTTAAATATGAATTCAAAATTCAAACTTGATAAACATGGAAACTGTTGCAGTGCGAAAGCAGAGAGACACAACAAAAAAGAAAAGAAAAAGATATGCACTTTGGAAAAAAAAAGACTAGATAAAAGAGTAAAAAACCCCTAGTGAATAGCAGATCAAACCTGTTAATCGCATAATCTAAAACAATATTCCCATATCTGGAATCAAAATTTAAAATTTGTAACATTCATTGAAGTAAAGATAATAACTGTAATAATAAAAAAAATCATATCCTGTTTCTGCTTACTTGGTTTTGGAAGACATGTTGTAGTCTTAGTTGATGATAGGAGACAAGAAGAGAAGTTAGAAAGGAAATGTGTGTTTTGTGTGTTATGGGTTGGGTTGTAAATGCTAAAATGCTGGCATTGTGTAAAAGAATGTAATGTAATGCGAGTGTGTTTTTTTTCTTTTCTTTTCTTTTTTCCTTTAGATCAGAGTGACATATAGTAAAGAAGCGACGGAGCAGAAGGAATGGCGCAACAAAACCCCAAGTAGTTGGAGTTGGAAGAAGGTAGCTAACCAATAAAAAAAAGGAGAATTTACAGAAGGCGAGAAGAGAACCAAATTTTTTGGGTTGGTGCTGCTGTCTCTAGAGAGGCCACTGGCCAGGCCACACTCAGAAAACACACACACACACAAAAGTAGTTGCTGTCTCTCTCTCGCCCCCTCTTTTTAAGTTACTATAATAAATAATATTTTTCAGGTTCATGGGGTAGAAAAGTACTTAAGTGCCCCTGTTGTACACTGGTGAGTCTTGCATGGTCTGTCAAAGGTATGTGTGCCATGGGTTACTTTTTCAGACGTTTGTGTGACCACCCCTGACCCCACTTTTCTGGAAAGTAGATGTCTTCGAATTTTAATCATCTGCCAATTTTGATTTTCAAGTATAAAAACTGAAGATAGTTAAAACTTTTTATCTGATCCGAGCTCACATGAGATGGGTTATTTTTTCAGAAAAGAAAATTAAATATAAAAGCTTTTCTAAAGTTTTTTATATAAAAAAATCTTAAATATAAATTAAAAGGTTATGCAAGAATCTAATTAAAAAAAATTAATAATTATATATGTAAATAAATAAAAAAAATCATTAAAAATAATTAAAAATAAAACTAGAAAATTCGAGAAATAGATATAAATTAAAATATTTAATCTCATAATATAAGTTATTTTTTCAGTTGTATTTAATGAATTTTTTATATTAAAATTAGTTTTTATTCAATTAAATGATAATAAAAATAGACACACATGAAATTGATTGAATAAAATAAAATAAAAATATTATGCAAAGTTGCACATATTAGAAATATTATCCAAAAATAAATATTTTTTATTTTTAAAAAATAAATTTCATCCATATAAAGCATAAAAAATTATAGATGAATCAGAATAATGTTTTTTAAAAAATAATTACATACAAAATTAAAAAAAAATATTTAAAAAAGACTAAATAAGCAAAAAAATAATCATAAAAAAGATATATTAATTGAAACATAAATTAAAAAATATTTTTTGTCAATAAAAAAATGCAAGATCAAAGGGGAAAAAAGCAAAACAAAATAAAAAAAAATGGCTAGAAGAGCTTGGCTAAAAAAAGATATTTTTTATCAATAAAAAATTAAATAAAATAAAACAAAATAAAATAAAGAAAAAAATCAAGTACTGCTAGGCTTCGCAAGCCAAGCTTGGGCTCCTAGCACATTCAGAAGGGTCCACGTGAGTGCCCTTTAAAAAAAAAAAAAAGAAACTAATATGACGGATAATATGTTGTTTGCCCAATTGTTTTTTTTTAAAATAAGTCAAATTCGTTTGTGTGTTGCCCAAATTCAGACCATTATAGCGGTAAGAAAATTAGGTCTTGTGATTTTATAACCTAGAAATCCAATTTTGGTCCATTTTTTACCCAAAACATTTAAAAAATATTTTATACACCTTGATAAACTCATTAATAGCCTTAAAAAAGAACAACATAAAAACTTGAAATCAACCCAAAACAAAAAATCTTTCCAAGATTATTTTAGGCAATTTTAAGGCTAAAAAACAACTAAGTTAAACTCATTGAATGAAACTCATTGACACCAAGATTGATTATTTTGGTGGCTGGAATCAGTGCCAACAATGATTTTATCTCTCTACCGCTAGAACCCATTAACTCTTTCTATCTCTCACCTCTCTCAAACTATGAACCTAAAAATAATAAAAATAAATTTTTGAACCAAAAATGATTTTTTTTTCTAAAATTTCAAAAATTGAAAGACCCCAATAATTTTAATTTGGAAAGTTTGGGGTCCATAATGAACATTTCAACCAAACTTTAAAAACAACCTATTTTCTCCGTATTTTTAACGTTGGTCCCGTGTCTTTTAATCTCATTCTTCCCTTACATATTAACCTAAATTAGCCTCCAATTTGGTCCTATAAGAGCGAGAGAGAAAGTAATACAAAAAAAATCATTATGGAAGTCTATAGTGAACTGTGAGAGGGTTATGGTGGCATGCAGAATAATAATTCCCCCATGTCTTTTAGTGTTTTATACTAAATGTTTGGCCCGCGTTATGCCACTGGTTGGATCATTAAAAAAATACAAAAAAATCAAAAGCATTGCAAGTGTGTTTTTTAGCAGAAAAATCAAACATATAGACAATATTTTTCAAAAATACTGAGATGGTGACATATTAGATTAACCTAGATCAACTCTGATTAACTTGGAAAACTCGTGATCTGGGTCATGAGACTGTGATAATCCTATATAAATCAAAGAGAAAAACCTAGTTCATTCAAAGTCAAGTGTTTAAGAGCAAAAAAAAAAAAGACATTGAAAAAATAAACAAAAGTAAAAGTAGCTCGAGTTAACCCATAAAAAACGCAACATGAGTCATAAGAACTGGATCACTCATAGAAAGTAAGCTAAAAAAACTAACCCATTGTTGAAGGGTAAAACTGAAAAAAAAATTAAAACAAAATGAAAACAAAAAAACCTGAGTCAACTAGAGTTAACATGAGAAACTCGCGACCTAAATCATGAGATTGTGATAATTTAATAGAGAGCAAACTAGAAAAAATCACGAAGCCCACTTAATAACCAACTAAATGTTTATGGTTGAAAATGAAAATAAATAAATATAATGATATAAAAAATAACCCGAGTCAATTTTGGCTAACCCTTAAATCTCACAACTATGTATATGAGAACGAGATTACCCCATAAAAAAAACTAAAAAAAATAATGAAATTCAATTGTCAACCAATCGATTATTAAAGGACAAAATCATAGAAGAAATTTTCTAAAGAACATGAAAAAAACCCGACTCAACTAGAGTTAATCCAACAAATACGTGACTCAAGTCATGAAACCAAAATAATCTAATAGAAAGCAAATCGAAAAAAAAATGAAGCCCAATTTACAACTAACTAAATGTTTAAGGTCGAAATTGGAAAAACATAATTAAAAAAAATTAAAAAAACACAAGTTAACTTAGGGCACTAAACTCGTGATCCAGGTCAAGAGATCAAGATTACCCTATAAAAAGCAATAAAACAAAATCACAAAGGTTAATCCTAACCCTTAATTGATCCCCAAACTTTAATTTTCTTGCAATTTTATCCATGATTTTAATCAAATGACTTGGTAAAAATTAAATTTGGTTTTCTAAAATTCCAACCTTCTCAATTAAGCTCAATTTGGGCCCTCAGACTTAATTTTTCACCAATTAAGCCCCTAATAAAATTAATTTGACCTATTTAAAGTATAATTAAGTCCTTGCACCTAATTAAATCCTTCAATTAAACCCAAATTAATTCTAAAACATAATTAAACTTTAATTTGTCCCATGATTAAATCAAAATGACCTATTAAAAATCTAATTATGTTTTAAGCTTAATTTTTATATAGATTCGTCCAATAGTGATTTAATTTTACCTTGAATCTGCATTATCTCTCCAACTTTGGGTAAAATAGGGTACAATTAGACTCTCAATTCCATCTAAAATTGCATCTTGATTTCTTTCTACATTTGAAATCCTCTCAGCTTGCTTTTGCCAAAATGTCAGTCTTCTTACTATTTTTATTTTTATTTTTTTTATCTTTATTTTGGAAAAAAAGGTGAATTTGAGGAATAACCCAAAAATAAATTATGACAATTAAAATACCAAATTGCCCCCAACAACATATGATAATAGCAAAAAATCCATGATAAAATTACAAATAAGCTCATGGAGACAAGCAAAGAAAATTTGATGGAAAAGGTAAGAGAGTCATTACACTATGCCTAGAAAAGTGAAAGTTAAAAAATGTCGCTAGCCCTTGGTTAAATATTATCTTGTTTTTAAGGGAAATTTAGCAGATTTACTCCGCAAAAAACTATGAAATGACAAAGATAACCCCGATCAATTCTAGAACTAACGGACCTTATGAAAAGATTCTTTTACCCTTACTTGGTAGCCTTTTTTTTTTTTTTGCCTAGAAGGCAACTCTAAAAATTTATTGTTCCAATCAACAGTGAATCCTGGCTTATCTACAGTACTTTGTCACACCAATTAGTTAATTATACATATATACAAAAGAAAAATAAAATTTTGATTTTTAGGTGTTGTCTTGTATTACTGTGGTTTTTCATTTTATATTTTTTTTAGTTAAATTGTTGTGTTTATTTTTTGTGTACATCTTTAAAATCTAAAATATTGTTTTTTTATTTTTGGTTTTTTTGTGCAAGATATTAATATTATCAACTAAGTCCACTTTAAGGGGGAAAAAAAGCTACAAGATATTTTTAACAGTTTTCATAGGTCACAATGAATATAGAAAAATAATTAATAAGATATAACTAGTTACTTTATGTACATCATGAAATGACCATTGTTATCTCTTAATATCATTATCATATTCATCATAATCATTACTTTCATCATCACTTATTAGCTATCACCTCATATTTTAATATTATCATTGTTATCATTAACTAAATCACCAACACTATCACTATTGACATTATAACTTTCATAGACATATTCAATTTTGTCTTCAATGTTGTATTATGGTTACATTTATCATATTATCATTATATACTATAATTATCATTCTTTATTAATAAAATAATAATTGTTGTTAATGTAGTATTACTACTTAGATTTGTTGCTCATACTCCGCCACAAGCAGGGAAAAAACAATTTGACTTAAAAAAGAAGAAGCTAGGGAAACAAATTCCAAGTCCTGGGTCATTAGTTCAATTAGTAATTTAAATAATATGAGAAAAGGCACAAACAATAAATAAACTGACAAAAAAAACAACAAAAAGGTTAAAAAAGAGAGACCTGAGCCTATCTGGATTATCAAATAACCCAATATTGTAAGGTGAAATTGTAAAAAAAAAACGCAATTTTAAAAAACAAAAAAGCCCTCTTAAATCAAGTGAACTTGAAAACTCTACGACCATGGACACAAGACTGAGATAATTTCATAGAAAGAAAAACAAAAAAAAATTGATTGATGAAATTAAAAAAAAATCAATTTAAAAAAAAAGAAAAAAACACAAAAGTGAACTCATATTAACCTTTGAAACAGGTGATCCTAGTTATAAATATGAGGTTAACCCAATAGAAGACAAACCACAAAAATTATCAAAGCAAAACTAAAAGAAAAGGAGATAAAAAATAAGAAAACATCAGCATGAAAAAGGAAAAGAAAACAAGCAATTCCGAGCGAACCTTTTAAACTTGGTCTAATTTCTAAAGCTTGCAACCCATGAAATCTTATACCTGGGTTCAATCAAGAAGGTTCAATCTTAACCAATTTAATCTTGAATGATAAAATTATGGATAACATATTAATAAATAAAACTTGCAATAGCAAATAAAAACAAAAACAGCAACAAAAAGAACGAGAATAAAATTTGATAGGAAAGAAACCCAAGGAGGATGAAATTTAAAAAATGATCCTAAACAAAATAAATAGAAATTAAAAGAATAAGGATCAAATTTAAAAGATTGTAAAATCAGAGGGTGTGAAATTAAAAATATTTTTAATTTGATAGATTATTTATAGATTAAAAAATGATAAGGGGATGACATTGAAAACAATTATAGTAGGCTAACCCGATAAAAGGAAAACTGCAAAAAATAACATAACAAAACAAAACAAAACAAAAAAGAATAAAAAAATCAGAAAAAATCAACTTAAAAAATTTGAAAGAAACCAAGAAAACCAAGGCGAACATCCTAAACCTGGTTTAATCTCTAAAATTTGCACCCTGTAAAATCTTGGCCTCGGGTTCAATTAAGAAGCTTAATTCTCAACCAATTTAATTTTGAAGGACAAAATTTGCAAAAGCAAAAGAAAATTGCAACAAAAAGAATTAGGATAAAATTTGATAGAAAAAAAAATAAAGAAGAATGAAATTTGAAAAAAAAATTAAATATGATTTCGAACAAAATAAATAGCAATTAAAAGAACGAGGATCGAAATTGAAAGATTAAAAAAATCATAAGGGAGTGAAATTGAAAAACATTAGTAATTTAATAGATTATTTATATATTAAAAAATGATGGGGGCGAAATTGAAAAAATATTTATAATTTGATAGATATAGATTGAAAAATGTTAGGGTGAAATTGAAAAATATTTATAATGATAAAGCTTATTCTAAAATAAAAAAAAAATAACAATCAAAAGAATACAAACCAAATGTGAAGGTAAAAGAAATTGAAGGGGATGATATGAAATTTTGTAGAGGATGGCACAAAATTTAAGGAGGAGAGAGAGAGAGAAAAGTAGAAGAAATAAACAAAACGGTTGCCGGCGCCAAACGAGATGCGTTTCTGGTACACGCGTTGCACCATTGTGTAGAGGGTGTCAAAAACTTCCAAACACATGCCCTGAAAGGCGACATTTGATGGTCAAACAACCCCACACACGTTGTTTAAATGGTGTGGTGCTATCCACATGCTATAAGGTTTTTTTTTAAATGATGTTTAATATATGCTAATTACAATAATACCCCTGCATAACCTTCAAGTTTATAATAAAACCGATGTAAAATGATCAAGAAACTCTTACAAGAGAGTTATATTTTTTTTTTGTTTCCAAGAGCATCAAAGTGATAACACTATTTTGAAAGAAAACAAAAGGACTAAAACATCCCGAGTAAAAGGCAATATATTTTTTATTCTATGGATCAATTAGTAATTTTACTATACAAAAAAAAAATGACAATTATAATCTCATATAATATGTTAAAGACAATTGTGTCATGATAAAAAGACATCCATATTCTCAATGTCAATTCAATGATTTGTTTTTCAATGAAAATTTTATAATTACATTATTATAATAAATAGTAATTTGAGTCTTGTTGTACACTATTATTATTACACTATTAGATTTAATTACACTACTATAATTACTATCACCAATATTAATATCAAATTAACTATTATCATTTTTTTTCTCAATCACCACCACAACTACCATATAGTTGTTGTGATGCTATCATTTTATTATCTTATTAAATATATGATATTATTTGTTTTATATTTTAATTAATAATATATTTTTTATTTAAAAAATAAATAAATAAAGTTTGTATAAAATATTTTTCTTCGTAGCTTTTTTTTAAAAATAAACAAGAAACATTTTTTTATTTTATAAAAACAAGTTGTCTATTCATATAAATCGAGGAGATTCTTGCACTAGCTTTTGTGAGGAGGCTAGCAGACGGGGAAAAATTCCAGAATTTGAAAATTGAGCATTTTCCTTTTATGTTTAAAAAGTAATTGTTCTTGTTTGATCATGCATGTTAAGATGTGTTGTCTTCGCTTTGCTTTGTTTTTCTGATCTTGTTGGCAATCTAGCTAATTGTCGCACGTGTGCGGCGTCGCGGCTATCGTCCTCCACACTCAATGTGTGTGTGTCTGGAAAATAGAGGAGACAAGGAATTCTTGTCTCTTATCAGTGTAAAATGGAATGGGAGTCGCCACCTAGTATTATGGTCACTAGGAACCCTAACTGGTCTCAGAGATCAGGTACGGAGACTGGTTGCGTAAAGGGAAGGTATTAGCACCTCAAATACGCCCTACCTAAGTTAAGCTGCATTGTTTTATTTGTCTGATCAAAATCTAAGGTTTGGTCGTGTTTTCTACTTGTTGGTCCTGTCTATCTAAGATTCAAGAAAAGCCCTCCTCAATAAGGAGGTTCTTATCTTTAATGGGGTAGAACCTAACCGTTCTAACGTTGGAAAAACATTTAATATCCGGAATATGTATTACGTGTAATATCGTACCCCGGATACTAAAAGACAAAAAAAATAATTTTTTTGTTGTTTTTGAAATTTTGGCCAATGTTCTCTTAACTCTAATAAACTGGTTATCAAAGCCAAAATGCATGCTAAAACATTGTTTTTTTTTTTTTGTATGAAAAACACAATATGATTTTTTAGCTTTGAGACACTTGGCCGTATGCACAAAAATATTTTTCTTTTTTTCAAAACAATTTTTTTTGGAAGTTTTGATGAAAACCAGGTATTTTAATATCGGATTTTGTATTTTTAGCAACATAAAAAAAATATTGCTTGATATTAATCAAAATGACATAAAAAATACGCTGGAAACTTGTAAAATTACAAACAAATATTTTTGAATTTTTCTTTTAACAAAAAATAAATAAAATAAAAAAAACTGGGCCGGATCTGGCCCAACCATCCTGGGCTGGGCCTGACCCGGCCCATATACTGTGGGCTGGACTTAGCCCAGCCGCGTGGGCTGGGCTGATGTGCCAGCCCGTAACAAATAAAAGGGGCTGGTTACTGTGCTGCGCACAGTAACCAGCAAAATATAATTAGCCAGTTACTGTGCACAGCACAGTAACTGGCTAATTAATCTTCATTTGCTGCAGAACGTAAACGTTCTGCATGCAAATGAAGCTGAAGCGAAAAACGACAGGGGAGGGGAGAAAGTTACCTGGAGCGGTGGCAACGCTGGCGGCAGCGGATGCGGCAGGGGTGGTGGTGTAGGCGGCGGCTGCTGTTACAGTTTTTTCTTCTTCTTCTTGCTGCCTTCTGCTATCTCTGCCCCTCCCCCTCGTTTGTTCTGTTCTTCCCCGTTTATGGTCTGGCGGTAGTGGAAGGTGGTCGGGGCAGCGGCTGGGAGGAGAAATGACGATGATTCCAAGTGGTGGCGCGGCTGTCTTTTCTTCTCCTCCTCTGTGCAGAGCCCGTGGTCTCTGTTTTTTCTTCCCTCTCTGTTCTGCCCTGTTTCTCTTCTCCCTCTCTGGTTCCGCGGCGGTTCTGTCGGTGGTGGCTGGGAGGAATGGTGGAGGCGCTGGTGGAGGTGCAACGGTGGTTCTTCTTCTCCTCTGCTTCGTTGCTTCTTCTTCCTCTGTTTCTATTTTTTCAGTGTTTCTTCTTCTATTTCTCACAGTGCAGGGGCTGTTACCAATGACGGGGAGGACGGTGGCAGCTTGTTGTTGGCGGCGCTGCTTCCAACGGCGAAGAGAGAGAGGACGGAGAACGGCTTGGATGGTGGTCGACCTTTCTTCTTCTTCTCTGCGTTTTTTTTTTCTTGTGCTATGTTCTCCTCTGTTTCTGTTTTTCAGTGTTTCCTCTTCTCCCCGCTTCTGTCTACTTTCCTCTCTGTCACTGCCCTTCTCTCTTTCTCCAAAATTTTTGCCCCCCTCTTTGTTCCTCTCTTTCTCAAAAAAATCATCCCCCCCTTCTTTATCTTCTCCCTTCTCTGTATTTATAGCCGCAGGAAGAGAGGGGCATCTTACCACTGCCATGGTGCAGGGTAAGGTGGCTATCCTGCCCATGTCTTGTCACAGGGTAGGGTGGTCGGTCATGGCTTGCATTAATGGTGGCAGGGTCTGGGATGTGGCTTGTGTCCAGGTTTTGTGGGCAAGTGGGAGGGAAAAGAGAAAGCGGGGAAAATGATTTAAAATCTTCTTCTTCCTTGCCTCTACATGTGCAGCAAAGAAGAAGCTGCACAGTGCCGTTCAAAACGGCACCGTGCAGGTTTTTTTTTTTTTTTTGAATAAAAGGAAAAAATTTGGGAGTGACCCAAAAATGGGTTATAACAATTATTATATCTTTTTTTCTAAAATTAGAGTTAAGTATAAAACTAACAAATTCATAAGTTTTAGTATTTCACAGATCAAACAAATAAAGAAATAAGTAACAAAATAATAATAATAATAATAAAGGGTTGATCTATAACTTAACAAGAAGTATTTTTTTTAATTTAATCATTCAAAAAAGTTTCAATTATAATGATAGTTTCAAAATAAAAATAACTGTGACTGAAGGTATAGTTATATGGAATCGATAAATATAACCAGTATGGAAAGAGTTTTTCATAAAATCTTGGCTGACATGACACTTCCTCCTAGGAAAAAAAAAGGTGATGAACCAAAAAGTTTGGAAGAAAACAAGTGTTCATATTTCTTTTGAAGAAGTGTCAGACTATATCCCTACAGGAACATGGTTTGATCACAAAATTACATCAGGGTCATATATTTAGGTTTCATTTATTTAGTTGTACAGTGTAAAAAATACAGCTAGTTATTTAATAATACATCAAACTACGTTTTATACTGTAGAGCCCATTAAAATACTAAGAACATGGTTTAATCATGAATTTTTATTTAGTTGTACAGTGTAAAAAATATAGTTAGTTATTTAATAATACATCAAACTACGTTTTATACTGTAGAGACCATTAAAATATTAAGAACATGGTTTGATCATGAGTGGATCACAAAATTACATCAGGATCATATATTTAATCCTATCGATCTCCCTTTAACTTACCGAATCAAATTAAACAGTCTTTATGGGCAATTTGCAATTAGTGTATAAAATTTCTTGTTGCTGCACTTGCAAGGTCAGCCAGTTGACAATGCTATTCTAAGCTCTAATTCAACTTTATCGATAATTGATGCTATTTATTTGTCTTCTTTTTAGCAAGCATTGTGTGAGGTATGGAAAGTCCCACCTGCCACACACACACACAGATATACATAGAAAATTTGTGATCATGAAAACCGAGGTTTTTTTGAATTAAATAAGAATGTTTCAGAGTCAAGCGGGCAATATAGCCGGTGAAGAAAAATATAAGGTGAGATCCTGACACCTTCCATCCACTTGAAAAAAGATGATAGTGTTCTAGTTGAAGAGTTCTTCCGACCGCATTTGTGACAATTTTATATGATTAGGATTGCAGTGTTAATTGTGGTTTAAAGTATTTTTTTATTAAAAATATATTAAAATAATATTTTTATTATTTTTAAAAAATTATTCTTAACATAATATAGTATATCAAAATAATTTTAAAATAAAAAACAATCAATTTTAAAATTAAAAAAATTAAAAAAAAAAAACATAATTTGAATCGTATTCCTAATCACCCTTTAATTTGGAGAATATGTTCCAAAGGTCTTCTGGTTTGTCAAGTCTAAACTTTCCCTTTAATGATTGCTCCATTTAGTGCTTTGGTACTTTTAATGCACCTAACTCCCCCAGTATAGAAAAGTAAGCGCTTTCGGATCCTGCTTCCTGCTTTTTCTTAGCCTGCCGAATTTAAATTGCTCAGTTGCAGAACAAGACCTTTCTGGTCTTCCTTTGTCACGTTCTTAGGCCCACTAAGGCTCCAAACTCGGCTCCCGATTAAAGGAACTTTTAGGCAAATGGCTCGACTGGGTATTGTGCAGAGTAGAACCGAGTAGCTACTGAGAAGCCCAAACATATACTTTGAACAGATGTTTAAACCGAAAGAAAAGGCATAGCAGGAGATTTGAAAGGGGCCACAAAATCATGTGCCCACTACTGCAAAAAAAAAAAAAAAAAAAAACCAAAGAATATTAGAACTGTTCTTGTTGTAGACATATCGTTATCTGGACAATCTGGAGGCAGGCACCAAAGTCAATTCAATTGATCTGGTCTTCATAATCCTCCAACCATCCATGGTGGCCAACCACTACATTTCCATGATCTGGACACCCTCAAATCCCAAGTCTCAACTTGCTAGGACGGGAGAATGGCAAGTGTGTTTCATGCTCATGTTACACATGGCGTTTGATTATTAAGAATTATAATCAATGTACCATGCAGGAGATGTCATAGAAACGTGTATATTTAATCTTGAGGTTGAATTCCGTATTAAAAAATAATGATTAACTTGCGTTCAAGATATGCTCTACCTAATCCCAATTTTTGTGCGAAAATCCAATGTGTTTTGTTCCAGGAAATCTTTTATTTATCGCACCTGTCAAATTAAATTGTGTTAGTCAATTGCGATTACCTAACCTAGAGTTAATTATTTATGGATTATATTGAAAAAATATTAAAGATATAAGATTAGGATGACAAAAATAAAACATCAATATTAGTAATATGAAACATTGATGAATGCAAAGATATGTGATATAAATGAAAAGATTTAATTGAAAAACAAACGTGACTTTTAAGTGCATGTTTAAAAGGCACATTTAATACCAAATTAAAAATGATTTCACTCATTTTATAAGTTAAAACTTTGTTTGAATCTAATATTTATTATATGCTTTTTAATATGAAATATTAACAAGATTTAAATAAATTATAGATGAGTGAGAAATTAATGTCAAAGAACTCTTAGTTGATATATTTTGATGAAACTCAAAATTCTATAAAAATATTTTATCCCACGTAGAAAATAAACAAAATTTTCTTATTGTTTATAAATTGGAAAGTTGAGAAATTAAAATCGGGTCTAAATGACATCCAAGCTTTTAGAGGAGATGGGTCCTAAGCAAAGTGAACTTTAAGTTTAAACCCACACAAATACACACCCGACCCAGCCTGGCTCGTACTTGAGCTTCGAGTCAGGCCTGGGCCTGGGCTTGGATTTATTATAAAATAATATTTTAGACTACTACATATTTTTTTTTCACCAACTGAAAAGTTGGGCCTGGGTTTGGTCCATAAAGAATTATTTCTTTCAACCCCTTGTTTTGTCCAATCTAGACCATAAATGTTAGCACCTAAACAGTCTTTTCCGAAAGTATTTTCTACAAACCTGAACAATTTTTGTATTTATAGCTAAAACATTTAGATTTAATTCTTGATAATAATAGTGAAAATTAATTTTAATTATTACCAAAATCAATTATTTGACTTTTTAGCTTCCAAGACCCACTATAAAAAGAGGGTGAAAGAAGAGTTTCCTGTAATTTTTTTTATATTTTTACTCATTCTTTCTCGCCTCACTTTTAGCGTTTTCCTTCTTTTTTATATATTTTAGTTTTCCTTTCAAATTTAGAGCTTAAGTCTTCTTTGTTGAGAGATAATTGAGTTTTTTTTTTAGTTCAAAGACTTTATTTAGAAATGTATGTAAATGAAGATCGTATTATTGAAATTTAGAAGATTTATTGTAAGAGATAAGTCATAAAATCTTAAAAATAAAAGATTCATCATTGACAACCATAGAAGCTTTATTATTTTGAAGTACTAGCAAGCACCTTTCATTTTATTTTAAACTTAGATTTATTGTATGATTAATATCCATACTTGAACTTTATTTTTATATCAATTGCAAGTTTGATATATGTTTGATATACATGCTAGAATTTTTATTTTTATTTTTCTTTTATGTTGATAGTATGTCTGTCATAAATTATGTTTTTTTTATTATAGTTTTAAACTTTTAAAAACTCTAGTCTTTTCTTAGATGATTTGTTTTAGCATGTTTTTGTGATGTCAACCTAAATAATCTATGCTAAGTTTTGAATTGCAGGCATGTCGGACCGCAGGAAGCCACGTGTCAAACCAAAAGAAAATGTAACTTCTTTAAGCAAATTAAATCCATGCATAATCCCTCTCCATGGTGGTGACGCGCCGGAAGAAATAACATGAGGCCACAAATCAGACCCATGAACATATCTAGCACCCATAATTTTCATGCAGAGCTCATCATACCCGCTCACAAGCTCCCAACTTAATTCACTAATCAAGGCTGTATTAACCTCTCCAGCCTAACGAACATCCAATCCACCAAGCTTCGTAGGAAGAGTTACTGTATCCCAATTCAGAAGATGAACCCCAGGACCCTACTTTTTTTTCCCTGAAGAAAACCTCTAGCCGGCATATCGATATCATCACACGCCGATAAAGGCCACACCGTTTGCATCGCATGAATAGGGATCGATGTAATTGTATTCTGCACCGAAGTAGCTCGCTCAGCACAATTAAGCAATTTGCCCTTCCAACCTGCCAAACGATTCTTAGTTTCATCGAGAATATCAGCAAACGCTGCCTTATTGTGCCTTCCAGTACATAGAGGAAGGAACCCCGAGGTATTTACCCGTATCCAACTGGAAGGAAATATTCAGGATAGTCTCCAGCCGATCTTTCCTCCTCCGAGTACAAGCTGGACTGACAAAGCCTTTAGACTTTGGATGAATTAACAGCCATCCCTAAAGCATTACAAATCTCTTGAAGAGTCAAATTAATTACCCGAGCTTGATCAATAGAAGCTCGAGTAAAGAATATGACATCATCTGCAAAGAATAGTGAGATATTAAGGGACCGCTCGGAGAAATCTGAAAAGGCTTCCATTCACCTCGCCTCACTCTTTAGATACACCCGATTATAGGCTTTCGCTGAATCCACTTTTTTTAACAGCCATTCCACCACAGCGACCTTTATGTGTTTCCTAGCGGAGTGAAGAAGCTCCTGGGCAATAATGTTATCAGAAGCTACCCTTCCTGGAGGAAAACTTGCCTGCATAGGATTAATAAAATCATTTAACAAGGGACGGATTCTGCACACAAGCACCTTTGTGATTAATTACAATATTCTATGCTTGAACAATCAAAACAATCAAGGTCTCAACAATAGAATCAGGGAAAGAGCCAGTAGCAAAAACCTCACTGACAACACGGGTAAACTCCTCTAGTGTTAGCCAAGCGGCCTGGAAGTGAAAGGGCCTCTTATAAGAAGGGGGAGTGGGCGTCCACATCTTGAGCAACAAATGACTGTCGGAATTAAACCTTGGAAGATGAAGCACAGATGCTTCTGGGAATAAAACTCGGCACAACTCATTAGATAATCGTCTATCCAGGCGAACATGAATATAATAAACAACATGGCACTTGCGAGGATAAGTGAATATATTCCCTTCGTAGCCAATTTCAATCAAGGAGCACCCATCCTCTCTCTGAATTTCAATGCACGACCATGAGCCCTCCCCTATTCTCTGCGGTATTAAGATAGCCGTTGAAGGCCCCTGTCAGAGCCCAAGAAACTTGCAAACCAGACGAGAATCCATATAGAAGCTTCCGTGACTTTTTCTTTCAAAGCAGAAACCGGACTTGCGTATACAGCAGAACACAGTTACACAGCCATTTATGCCCATCAAGGTCCGCAATTTCTAGGGTCAAACATCGGGAATGAATATGATGAACAGACGCGTCAACCATTTGGGAGATCGATAAGGCCCAAATCCCTCCTGCAAATCCGTTGGCACCTGATCGAATCATACCATCAAAACCCAAAATGGTAGAACCCTCATCTGCTCGAACACCTGAGATATGAGTTTCCAAAAGGAAAATAATATGGGGCTTATTATACACACGCCTTAGCTCACCTAAAGTACACTAAATCTGTTTTCCCTGCACCTCTGCAGTTCAAGCATTGAATATTGTAATTAATCACAAAAGATAAAAGGATATCAAAGAGAAAAGAAGGGGCACCCGAAAAATGCTTAGCACTTCAAATTCTCCATGGCAGTAGACATGTCACCACGCGAAAATGGGCCGATGACTTTGATCTCTCTATTGCCCATTCTACTACACGCAAATTTCTATTTCAAACCTCACAACCAAGCAGAGTAGCAGACTGCATCATGTTGCGGGTTATTGGGTTTTCCGACAAAAATACATCCGAGCCCAGGGAGGTCAGGCGAGTGTAAACAGGGGTTACTAAGAGCACAAGAGTTCCACCCTTGAGCTTAACAATAAATATATAAATAAATAAAAAACCCGCACCAGTCAACCCATTTTACCTGTTATATTCAACAACAAAATTCCAACGATTATCTTACAAACAAGAAAAACCCTTTTAAGAAATAAAAATACAAACACTACAGGTTGATAAATAATGGCAGTAATCCAGACTGAAACTAATTTATTAAAAAACTATGTTCGACTTCTCTTCTTTTCTTTCTTTTTCTTGTTGCAAAAATAAGAAATGCGCCACGGACAAACATAAATTAAAAATTCGCCCCAGCAATCTCAGAAATGACTCGGCTAACAATACATTCACTTGCGCACACTTTTCTGTAACCCCGCCCACGAAAACCAAGCCCTCCAAGTCTTCCAATGCCACAATTTTTTTGAAAAAAAAAAACTATATGTCAAAAGCTAAAAAACTAACGGTGTCTCGTATTTGTGCTACGCAGTGTCACACCATGTAAAAATTTTGCATATCCAAGTACACTAAGCTTGCCATCTGAGCTTCTGATCCAGTCTTTGATTATTGTATAGGCAGAAGGGCCTACATTTAGTTCCTGCAGTGCGGAGAGATTTAAAATTATATTCAAATAGCAACGAGTGTAACACAAATCAAACAGCAGCAGTTGTATATACCCGCGCCAATTCTTCAACAGAGATGACTCGGTTACCCTCCTGTTCAAAATGCTCAAATGCAGTGGAGGCAATCTGCTCCCACCCCTCAAGAGCCTCTAATTGATATGTGCTGATCGCAGCAGCACAAAACTCTTCGAAGTACATCTTCCTATAAGAAAGGGATTCCATCTGAAAGAGAGGTACATTTGAAAAGGGATAACCATCAACCTTGAGGTGAAGAAAAGGGAAGAAATTAAAACAGTTCCTAATCTTCAGAGCAACTAATATGTTTTAGTGGATTGACTATCAGAATAGATTTCGGTTAACATCATCCAAACGCAAATAGAGGCAGTGTAGCTATTGAAATTCAAGTGGATAGATGCAAAAATCTCTTTTGCCCAGGTAGAATATTGCTAGGTTTAGGCCTTATTTGTTTCATAAAAACCACTATCCAAACTTTCCTATATTTATTTACCATTAAAAAAATTGATCAATGAAACACTTTCCAGTCAAAGAAAAATTTTGTTTGATTTTTAGAAAAATACTTTTCTTTAATTTTAGACGGAAAACACTTTTTAGTTGTAAAAAATCAAAAATATCATATTATTTGTTGATTTCATTTAATTTTTTTATAAACTTTGATCATCATTCTTTTCATTGTTATTTGTTTTCTCAAATCATTTTCTTAATTGAAAATTTTTATCTATCATATTTGGTCTCTATTCTTTTAATTGTTATTTATTTTTATTTGAAATCATTTATGAAATTATAATTTTTTTTAATTTCATCATCTTTCAACTTTTTTATCTATCAGACTTGGTTTTTATTATTTTAATTGTTATTTATTTTATTTGAAATAATTTATAAAATTATTATTTTTTAATGTCATCCTCCAAATTTTTTGTCTGTAAGATTTAATCCTCCTCCTTTTAATAAACTTTAAAAAAAAAACATTAATAAGTTATTTTCCAGCTCATTTTTCATAACTTATCCAAACAATAGAAAATATTTTCTAACTCATTTTTCGTAACATTATCAATCATCAAAAAATATCTCACTTTTCAGGAATCCACTTTCCAAAAAAATCACTTCTCAAAATGAAACTACTTTCCAACAAACAAATAGGGCGTTATTTAACTTAAAAATACAAAGATAGTAACTGCTGGTTATAATATTATTAGCAGAGCTAAATATGATTACCGCATTGAGAATTTCAGGAACCCTCGACTCTCTCATGGCATCAGTTGCATTATGTACTAAAGCCTGCAAAAAATTGCATTTCTTTTTTTTGAGAAGTCTTATATTATCATTCCTACTCCAATAATAAACCTGTAGACTACAGAGATTGATTGAAATAGAAACGGTGACTGACCATTCTGAAATTGTCCAGTGAAACACTTCCATCACCATTTGGCCCTAGCAGATTGAATTGAGCTCTAAGATAGAAAAGCTCATCCTCAGTCAAAGCTTTTGAGAGAGCCTGCAATAAGAAGAAAATCCAAAGAAATGTCAGCTGACATACAAAAGAGAATATCAACTTTAACTCTTCAACCATTTTACTTTTAATCTTCAGCAGAATTCAAATATTCAGCTACATTGATGATTATGCCTTTTGCATCAGAAACAGCAGTTGAGTCAGTAACTAGGTCAGAAATAGAGTCAGACAAATCTTCACTTATACCTAACAAATAGTAGCGACTTTCACTTGAAGCAGCCTTAATCCAAATGCAATGGACGTGATCACTGCTATTAATTTAACTTTTAGACAAAACAAACCAAATTTAATTTTAGTTTCAGGTTCTGTTTCATTAAAAAAAGATATTCTTAATAGTTTAGATAATATCAGGGGGTTTCAATAAAAAATTGGGTTAGGAACCCCAACAAATGATCAATGGATTTTTGGTAATTAACAAAAATAATAAAATCCGCACAGCTTAAACCTTATCAGCAACAGATTTTGTATGACTATACCCCCTCCACCCCCAACCCCCTTACAAAAGAAAAAGGAGTAAACGGGGAGGGGGGGGGTCCAAACGTTTGAAGGTTCTCTGCAGAAAGCTTTGAATCTCCATGGTGAATAATTTTTGCATTATCAGGATTGAGATACAGTATAAAATCCTTAAGGCACGGCATGAGGGAAAAGAAAAGGTACCTTTAGTGCTGCACGTTTAAAAGGTGTAGCATGTAAGTACACCTTGACTAGCTTGTAGATCAATATGTCTACATGTATAGGACGACTATCATCCCTCAACCATGGGTGAGCTGCAATAATAGAGGATTTTGTTAGCTAAAAGAAATCAAGAAATAAGAAGTGTCAGATGTGAATTTCTCAAGATCATGTTCTGAATTGTCAATAAGCACGTAAGATGCACAATGCAAATATAAGATGATAGACTAATTTTGTGCACGTGTCAAACATCCAACTATTCCAAGTGATATATGTTTCCAAAATATTTCAGCCACTTCCACCTCCAGCTGACACCTTTAAACAACATGGACACAACCAAATAGCCTATGCAATAGTCCTTTGTTCAACTTTATTTGCATGAGGGACTTTCAAAGGGGACAGTTCATCATCCATCATCCATTAAAAATGAAAATCAAGGATCCTTCCGATCTAACATACTGCTATTCATCCACCGCCAATTCTCCATGGACGCTTTCTTATCATAGAAAAGAATGCCACAACCTTGTGATAAACTTGCAAAACCATCCTCGCTTATCCATTGTTTTGTCAATGTCATGGGAATGTTTTCTCCAAGTAATAGAGGAATTACCAACTTACTTAGAGCTTGGACAGCAGTCATTCTTTTCCTGTAGTCCTTGTTCAGAAGTCTCTTCACAAAATCCTTGGCCTCTGGAGTGACAGAAGGCCAGGGTAGATCTTCAAAGTTGGGATCAGATCTCAGCACTGCACGAAAAATCCCTGATTCAGTCCGTGCCCAGAAAGGCCTGCTTCCACATAACAAGATATAGGTAATAATGCCAATGCTCCATATATCTGCTTCAAGACTGTAAGATCTATGCAGGACTTCAGGAGCAACATAATATGCACTTCCAACAATATCATTTAATCTTTCATCTGCAAACACCACACAGAATTAAAACACTAAAAACTCTCTCAGATATCAACTAATACATACAAAAATCATAAAGATTTATACACCATGTATTTTAAACCAGAAAAGCATGTGATAGAAAATAGTTTATATAGTTTAGTTTAACTAGCATTTTTCTTTAGTTAATATTATTATCGTTGTTGTTGTTGTTACCTAAGAAAATATTGAAGTTCCCAACTTCATTTGTTGCCTATTCAAGTGCGCACCTAAACGTTATTTTTGGGCAGTACCATTTGATGAATCTAGTTTTTCTACCTGGTAGAGCTCTAGGTTTTCTTCTATTTTTCCTTGTGGATTGGAGGAAACCCTATTGGATCTCTACGATTTGTTTACTTCCTCCACTGTCCTGTATCATCATGTGCACAAATATCACAGAAATAAATAAAAATATGGCAGGCATGTTCATGCTCTTATATTATCAAGGTTACTAATTTTCATAGCCTGCATCAATTTAGCTTAATAATGTTAAACCCCAAATTAGCACAATCAAATCTAAAATGCTGTCACAGCGCGCATGGGAATCCAGTTATCAGGCATGGAACAAGTAAATATGGCAAGGAAATAACCAAATCCTGTGAAAACTTAAAATCTCAGTGCGGGTAACAGACCCAACCCATTCAGTGAAAGATAACTAAATCAATCTACAGGTAAAGCAATGGAGGCAAGGATAGTAATTTATGTAAGTTGACCAAAAACCATGGGAAGCTCTGCTTATTACCTGGCCTAAAAAAGTCAGAAAGACCAAAATCAATAAGCTTCATGTCAGCATCTTCACTCCCAGAAGTGAAAAGGAAATTCTGTAACAAAAGAGGATCCAGTTATGAGTACATAAACACTGTCAACCCCCACGTCACCAATGACTGCAATTATTTTATGTAAAACAATAACAAATCAAGTTTAAGGGGAAAACCTCTGGTTTTAGGTCACGGTGTACAACGCCTTGAAGATGACAAAATGCTACCACACACAAGATTTGCACAATTATAGCTTTTGCATCTTCCTCTGTGTATCTTCCTCCTCTGCAGCAGAGGAAAATGTGACATTAATATGAGTACATAACAGTTCAACCATGCAAGAATCATTTAACAAAACATAGAATTTGAATCAGTTCTACCCAGCATAGATGGATGAAAAGGTTCACATGCAACATCCATCATGGTTTTAATTTGAGGCCAAGGCAAGAAAATAAAAAAAAAAAGTTCATAGACCATGCAAACTTATTGCATTACCTTGCCAAAATTCTGTCTAAAAGCTCCCCTCCCTCACACAATCTGAAAAGCAAACAGCAATCCCCAAAACATTAGACATCAAAGTTTAAAATGTGTTGACAAAATCATACAACATAAACAGAAGTTAATACTTCTAGCAGAAAAAAAATCCAAAAATTGCCATTTTTAAATACTGCCAGAGAAAATAATGACAAAGATACAATGCTCAGTTATGTTCCTTGCATAAATTTAAACAAAAAATAATAAAAGACATACTCCATCACTATGTACACGTTATTGGCATCCTCAAATGCATCATAAAATTTGACCAGATGCCTATGTCCCGATAGAGCTTTCAGTATTTTTACCTCCCTACGAACATCTTCAATTGATATAGTGGAAGTCATCTGCCAAATAAGTCTTGTGAAAATATAGATGTTACACAATACATAATGCAATTAACCCTAATTAAGAAAATAATTCAGAGATTTCATAAATCTGATCACTGCACATAAAAGAAAAGAGGCAATAGCCAAAGCTATCAAGGAAAACAATTAAGGATACTTCTTAGGAATTAGAAAATAGAAGTTTAAGCAGAAAACTTCAATCATCGGCATATACAGGAAACATTTAATGAAGGAAAAGGCCGCAGAATTCCCATTATGCCATTGTCTCATACACTGGCACAAACAATGGACATTTCCCAGCTCCAGAGATTGTTACACATATTTTAGGCGTATGAAGGAGGAGGAAGGGGGGGCTTTGGTTTTGATTGCCTTGAGCGGACACATGCGCCAATGAGAACATATTCATGCATATGTGAGGGTACGTTCGTATTTGTACTGGCACAAACAATGGACATTTCCCAGCTCTAGAGATTGCTACACGTAGTTTAGGCGTGTGAAGGAGGTGGAAGGGGGGCTTTGATTTCGATTGCCTTGAGCGGACACATGCACCAATGAGCACATATTCATGCATAAGTGTGTGTACGTTCATATTTGTACTGTGTCAAGTAACTGGCAAATTGGCAATTGAACCTTTATATAATTCCTACAAAAAAAAAAGGGCTCAATATGATTTATAAAATAGGGTTTGAAAGGATTATGAATATGTAAAAGAATAGGCTCAACAAAGTGAAATTATAGTTTTAAATAAAATATGGCTAGAAAGTCATTTCAAGGTACAGCATGCATTTATAGAGGGTCAAATGATCACTTTGCATAATAAGTGATTGCCGTTTAATTACCAAATGATTTTCCATGTAGATGAATGTAAGATGTTAGAGAAGATTAGAAGAGGACCATGAAATATAACATTTATATGGCATTTTCGCATACTCAAACACATACATGCATATCTTATTACAAATGACAAATTAAAAAAAGCTACTACCAGAACGTATTTGATGGTCCAAAGAATGATGCCTAAAACCTATGAAGCACAATACTTAATGCATCTCCATGAAAGTATTGTAGGTATCTGAATTCTTTCTATGAATACGGACATTGGATAGATTACTCAAAAACTTCATATTCCAATGAGATTCAGTTACAGCTAGTGAATGGTTGATCTCATTAATAGAACCCGAGTGATGAAAATAATTCCACTCACATACTGTCTTCATTTTTCACAGAAGAATCAAGAGTTTGATATTTATTTATTCTATAATGCATAGCAATATAAACACAGTCACACCATATCAAGTCCTTTTCATCTTTCCAGGGTCATCATAACTGACACAACTAAAGCTGAGAACACTACCTGCAAGTTGAATATCCATTGTTTTATACTTGCAGTATTTGCATGCTTATATGCTGCAACGATGCCCAGTGAACTCAATATGTAACATCAAATTTGAAAACTCTGGCAGAGAAATATTATCATTAATGTTTCTCTCTTCAATGACAAAATTAGGCTAAGACATGAATTAACATAAGAGCTAAGGAAGTTCCTGTTGCCAGTTGCATAAATGCATATCAGGCACACAATAGCATCATTTCAGCTCATAGGATGCTTTCTTATCAGTTTCAGATGCTGACCACTATATCCGTGTATGTCATCCTCTTCGATGTACGATTTAACATCCTCACAAGTAAATAAATTCAGGGACAGATTACATCGAATGAGAACTGAACGATCTGTAACCCTTTTTTCTTAAGGTCTAACACATACATAATTATCTGGTGTGTTTAGTTATTGTGCACAGTTTTTTAACTTTTTTTCTTTCTATGCTGACTTCTAGACACGCAAAAGGAAATATATCAGTATAACTACAGTCAGATTCCATTTATTGAATTACAGATCTTTAGATCAATATCTTGCACATTCTCCTGATACTCGCGTCATTAAAACCCATGTAATATCCTCTCTGATCCTCTAAATAATGCTTATCAAGGAGTCCCTTCTTGTGGTGCCTTCAGCTACATTCCAGTTTTTGGACACAAGCTGACCTAACCAGATACCTCGTCTCGGACACTGACAAACACTCTCCTATGTCTCTTCCATTTTTTCCAAAATATTCACATCCATGTCACAATCGAAGTTTGACTGCCTTTCAAATTTCTTGCCACGCATGGAAGGAATAAATTGCAGATAAACATACGTCAAAATTACCATTGGATTTTCCACTTCCAGAAAATAACAAATAAAAAGAGAGTGATTCTCCCATCATTCCCATCAATGTGTTTCCTTACAAGTCAGCACCAGAACCAAACCACGCCTAAGAGTTGCCATACATAGCCGATAATATTTTAAACAACTGGCTAAAATTAGCCCCAACACAACAGAAAGAAGAAGTTAAACATAAAATCTACTACTCTAATTACAAAAAAAAAAAAACCCTCACTAATCAAATTGAAATGAGCATAAAATTAGTACCTTTGCTTTTGATATAATCTTGACAGCAACAGCTTCATCTTTAAGTTCACCTTTCTTAACTCTAGCAGAGCAAGTATGACCAAAATGCCCTCTTCCTATTTCCTTCCCTAACTCATACTTAGCTCCAAAATTCTTGCTATATCCAAAACTCTTATCAAGCGACTGCTCTTGCTGCTGCTCCGCCTCCACACTGCCGTGCTCCGGGATTGGTCCCTCCTTCGGCTTCCCTCTACCACCAAGCCTCTTCACCAACGACGCCGCTATATGCCTTGCCGGCGACGGCGGGGGAAACGGCCTCTTAAAAAATCTCCTGGGCGTAGACGACCTCGCCGGAGACGGCGACACTCCTTGAAGCGGGCTGGCGGCGACACCCTGTGGATACGGGCTCGGCCAGGGGCTCGGGTGCGTGGAGGAGGAACTGGCCGAGAACTTCAACGAGCGCACGCCGTTACGCGGGGTGGAGGAAGGTAACGGCGTTTGCTGGTTTTGATCGGTGGAGGAAGCCACGATTGTGACGGTTGTTGCGTCATTTATGTTAGTTGAATTAGTTTTGCCGTAACACTGCCCCATCTGAAGAAATCTTACAGTCTCAGTCAAAGTCCACACATCGGACGGTTAATAAAATATTTCTCCTCCGGATCTGATCTGATCATCACCGGAGAGAAAATAATTTAAATAAAAAAAAAACAAAGCAAGAGAACCAAGTTAAGAAAACGATTAAAGAAGAGAATGAAAGAGAGTTCAAAGTCAGAAAGAGAAGAGGAAAGACAAAAGGGTTTGGCTTGTGAGACACAGAGAGACAGAGATTGAATACAGCACAGGTGAAGTAGCAGTAGCAGCAAAGGAAGGAAGTTATACTGAGGAGTTAAATCAGCAAAAGTTATTGGATTTAAAATCTGCCGTTGGATTTTGTAGAATAAATATTAATTATCTTATTTATGGAAGTGAAAATCACGATACGAGAGAGCTTGCACTGTTTGGCTATGAGATGCAACTCTCTCTTTTTATTAAAATTTAAAATTTTTATTTTAAATTTATTTTAATATTTTTTATAATTTAATATACTAATATTAAAAATAAATAAAATAAAATATTATTTAAATACATATTAAAATTAAAAACACTTTAAAAAATAACTGCTACTCTATTATAAATATTCTTTTCATAATAAGTGACGCTACGTCATTAATAATAATAAGAGGTTATTTTATAAAATATTTTTAATATTAACAAAACAATAAAGAATATTAATTTAAATTTTTTAATAATATTTTAAAAAATACAATTGGTGATATAATCATAAAGAAATAGGAGAGTTACTTATTTTCTTATTTATTTACTACTAACTAAATATAGAGAAGATCCGAAGTTGATTGGAGCGTAATGTAATACTAATCACAAGTTGATTCATTTTTATATCTCGAATGAATTCTTTCTCTCTCTTACTGTCAATTTCTCTCTCTCTCTTTTTATTCTCCCATTTATAAACCGAATATAATCCAAATCTCTTCGGAGCTGGGAATTGGGAAACAGATTTTCCACTCGACAACAACAAGCTCATGTGGTGTTTATTATTGTTGTTTGGACATCTTGCTTTCGGTTTTTGTCTTTTCCTACTTTTCCTGCCGTTGTTTCTAATTTTTATAAATCGAAAAGGAATTATATGGATAAAAGAGATTTTTATTGTTATTCAGTGATGACGGAACTACATATCGAACCATGCTATCATTAATCACAGCAAGTTCTTTTTCCAGGCTTGGAAATATCCTACTCCTGGCTTACAAAAATGCCCCTGCAACGAAACGTGGCTCTCTGTTGAGGGTGCGGAGTGTAAGAGATGATGGGATCGATGGTACAATGACAAGAAATCGCCAATTCGGTGGTGCTCAGGAGGGGAGTTAATTCGAGGTGGCAAGATCTTAACCGTCGAAATAAGCATTCCCATAAGTAGATCTTTGAGAAGTTACTCTGTTTAATTTAAAAATAACGCTAAACTCACAATCTAATTAATTAAGAATATGTATTTTTCAATGTAAAGTTTAACCCGTCAGATTTTAAATTTATTTTTTAAAAATTATCAGTTTGAGTCCTATAAATTTCAGAACCATTGAAGATTTACATGGTCGTTAACTTCAGGACCCGTGAAATTAGTTGAAATACGCGTAAATTAACCCAGACACCCATGATTAATAGAAAAAATATATATGTGTTTTCAATTTCCATCGATTATTACTATCAACTTTACTTTGACGTATTAATACTCAATATCATTTCCCACTTTACTTTCTTTATGGGTAATTTCTTTTAAAAATTCTCAAATTATACTCAATGAATTGAATTATATATGCGTGCGTGGGAGGATACTGTTGACAATAATAACAAGTAAAGAGATGGATCATGTACGGGGAAAAACTGATCATCGTTATTCAAAAATAAAAAGAAAAGGAGGAATTACTAGGGGTGGTCAGTGGTAAGAGCTTGAAACCAAGAGATTTGTTCTCTCTGTGGTCTTAGATTCGAGCCCTGTGGTTGCTCATATGATGGTCATTAGAGGCTTACATGGTCGTTAACTTCAGGGCCCGTGAGATTAATCGAGATGCGCACAAGCTGGCCCGGACACCCACGTTAAACTAAAAAATTAAAAAATAAAAAGGAATTATTCACATATTTGAATGTTCTCATGTTTCAAGTACAATGATTTTTATTTGACAAGGAAAAAAAAACTTGTGATTATCTTTATGCCTAAAATCATAGTCATTAATTTTAATTTTAATAATTTAGATTTGACAGGAAGAAAAGACATAATTTTTTAGATTTATTGAATGACAAGAGCCTTGACCAAATGAACACCTTCACATGCAGACTCATCAGGAGTATAATTATGTGTATTTGGTATTGTGGTAGTTTTTATTATTATAATTTGAAAAAAATTATTTTATAAAATATATTTTTAGTTAAGGTTGGTTTGGTATTTATATATGTTTGGTTAAAATTGTAGTTGAAATTGAGGTTGAATAAAAAGTAATTTAATGTGTTTGGTTAAACATGTTTTTTAAATTGAGATTGTAAAATAATTAAAAAAGATATATATTAATATTGATGGTTTTTAATTTAAATATTGTAGATTTAACTACTATTATTACATCATTAAATAAATAATATCTTATATTAAATATTTTTTATTATTCCATTAAATTATTTTCAATTTCATCATGTATGAAATTCATCTGATAAGCACTATAGTTTCCATGATTTTTTTAGCGTGCAACAAAATCAGGTAAAATATCATCAGAAATAAAATTAAAATTGCGATTAAATTCCACAAATGTTACGTCATCATGCGATGTTCTTCTAATTTATGCAGTGTTATTAAATAATATTAAACACTAGTTTTTCGAGTAAAATATAATTTTAAAAAAATAATTTATTTTTAATATAAGTAATTATAATTATGGCATTGTTCGCGTGAACAGTGCCACATGAAATTCACCTGACACTGTTCACACGAACAGTGCCCACGTGAATTATATTCACCTGGTTTGCAGACGTGAGAAGCTCACGAACCGGCGTTTCAATAAAACAAACATGGATCCCACACAAAAAGCCAGTTACATTTTAATGTTACCAAACATATGTTTACGCAGTGAGCTTTTAAAAGTAGAAGTTACCGCATAAACAAACACCTTATAAGGATTACTTAATCCTAAATCTGTAATAATTTTTATTTTTATTCAAATGTTTATTTTTTATTTTTAATCTTTAAGTTAAAGAGAGAAAATATCAATGAAAAATAATTAAAAAAAAAGAAAATTATTAATTATCTTTGGGCAAATAAATAAGTTAAAATTAATGTTTAAAGATTTCATTTAATGAAGGGACTTCAGTGGTGGTGGTTTTCAGCCTACACTCTGTCTAAAAACATAGATCGGGTTAGAAAAAGATTTTTTTTTTATCTGATTATGTTTTGGGACTAATTTTAAATTCAGAGATTAGTTTATTGATGTTTTGTAGCTTGTTTATTAGGTCCTTCGTGTCTAAGAAATATAATTTTGAACCCAAAAACACACCAATCTAATTTTTGACCATTGCCTAGTGATTGAAATATGGGATAACATACGACACACCATTCATAAATTTTTATAAAAAAAAAAAGATAAATGACATGTCATTCACTTCTTAAAAAAATAATAATTAGGGCAAGTTTGTGGGTCAGTTGTATAGCTAGGTGCTCAGATTGACCATTTTCTTGCTTTTTTTTTTCTTTGCAATCTAAAAAAATTAGTTACCATATGATAATTTATCTACCCTTTAATTTTGACATTTTTCTTAAATAAAATTAAATATTTTCACTGTAATGTTTATAATTATTTTTTTCAATTATTATATATGTAATATAAAACAATAAAAATAAAAATAATAATAAATTGTTCATGAATATTCATTTAAATATATATTTTTTATTTTTCAAAATTTTAAATAGATTTTTAACATGATTTATAATATTTATTATTTTTTTAACCCTCAATCACATACAAAATGTGAACACACACACACACACACACACACACACATATATATATGTAAACTTATTTTGACATAGTGATTCCAGATAAAATAAATGTTTTTACTAGTATAATCAAGATATATGTTAATAATGAAATTTAATTTAGATAAGAAATATATGTTTTTTACTTATTTCAAATAACTTAAAATTTTAACAAACCTTTATTTTAATTATTGCTCCCTTTTATTAGAAAAGTGTGATCCTAATAAAAAATAATGTCATTGTTTTTAAGAACATTAAAATGTTTTTATAATAATATCATCAGTTGTTTCATGGATAATTATGTATCAACATGACATGCAAAAAATTAATAATAATTTGTCATTGATATTGAATGAAGAAAAATATCTATATTCATTCCAATTCTTTTTGTTTTTTTTATCAAATTAAAAATCCATGACAAAAAAAAAAAGATATGGTTTTTTATTGAAAAAAATTATATTAATAAGAAAGCTGGAATTATTATTTTTTATCATCATTTGTATTTTTATATTCATCTCTATCTCAACTTCTCAACCCAATATTTTATTAGAAACAACAAATTTATTATTATTTATTATCATATATAATTATTAATTTATTTTATTAAATACACGTATTAACAACCCAATTTACAATTAAATTATCTTTTCATATATAAAAAAACATTAACAATATCCTCACTTTTTTTGCATTGAGAAAAAAAAGCTCTACCTCGCAGCATAATTCCGGGAATCAAACTAGTTAGAACTAAGATAAAAAAAAAATGATGATAAATTAACATATATATATATATATATATAGAAAATATCAACTGCTACATATACACTGGTACGTTGATAGTACATGACAAGGTGGTTCCCAATCCAGTTTGGAGCCAATTAATTATCGTTCCTGTGTCTCTTCCTCTTTCTTGATCAGTTGTGACAAGGTGGAAGATGCATAGTTTTAAGACCTGGTCTGGTGGCCAGTTCGGGTCTTGACCGGATCACTGATTTTTGACTGGGTTATTGGATCGGCTGGGTCAGTTTTTTTTTAAAATCAAAACGACGTCGTTTTAATAAAAAAAAAAACAAAAAAAAAACAAAAGGCAACGGGTTTATAACCGGGTCTTGCCGGGTCAACCGGGTCATGCCGGATTTTTTCTTCTCCTGTTTTTTCTTCAACCCGGCCCGGTTCCAGCCCCGGGTCGACCTGTCTGGCTGGGCCGAGTTTCAAAATTATGAGAAGATGTTTGTAATCCTCTTCTCAGCTATGAAAGATATAGTTTAACTAGTTAGTTGTAGATTTATAAATTATTAATTTGAGTATTATAAATTTTAGGATTATTGAAACTTATCTAATTATTAATTTTAAAATCTTAAAAATTAGTTGAAATATATATAAACTATCCATAATTACTAAAATAAAAAATCTAAGAATCGTACTATTTCACTGTCTCCCAAACACTACATTTTTCAAGTGAATGTTTTGTATTTTAAAATGTTTTTGTAAAAGAAATATTAAAAAAATATTTTTTATCTTTTAAAAAATATTTTTAACATTAAGACATCAGATTAATAAAAAATATTAAAAATTAAATTTTAAACAAATAACACCAAACATCCTGCAGCGCAACTATGCAGATGCCCATTACACGCATGAACTCCTCTGTGGAGCCGGCCGCCCTTCAAAGAAGCGTCAGTAGTGACCAACGAATTAATGTTCATTACAGAACCCTTAAGTGGGCACAGCATATGATATCAACGGAGCTAATTACTGTACAATTACGTACACATGCTGATAAACCCCACGTATATAACTCGAGAGGTGAAACTTTCAACTCAAAGTGTACTTCGGCGCCTGTTAATTAATCATCAATTTCTATCCATAATCTATACAATTACAGCTTGAAAGAAAAGAGATAATCATCATTAAAATGGCGAGAATGAAAGGTGAGGTGTGGCCTCTGCCGATAATTAACTATGCAACTTGCATGAATGATCTTAGCAGAGTTGTTGCGAGGTAACATCGAAATGTGGCCATACACATGCTTGTAGCACTCATTCTAATCGGTGACGAGTGCATGCGCATGCGATGAACTTGACCTAATCTCCTAGCTGCATCACAAGATTGTTTGTTTTTTTTTGTTTTAAAAATGTTTTATCACAGTAAAGATGATAATAGACCGTCACTTCATGTTGTCGTTCCTCTTCTTTTGTTTCTTCCTATGTTTCTTTTTCTTTTTCCTTTTTTTTTTTTTTTGTATTTTAATCACAGTAAAGATGATAATAGACCGAGTGGGAGCAGGTTTTTCACCTATCTATTCCCACCTTGGAAAGCCCGCGTCCTCCACCCGAACCCATCACCAATCTGACAGGGTGGAGGACCTTTTTCTTGCATACAGCACGTATGTTTACTTGTTTCTTGCCGCTCTGTGGAAATTCCATTAGCATTACCTTTTTTCCTCACTTATTTTATTCTTTCTAAATTTAAATCATTTTTTTGTCACCTCCCAGATGGTCTTTAAAGAATATTGTTACTAAAGTATAATAACGTGTTCCAAACAGTGTTTTATAAAAAATTATTTATTTTATTTAAAAATACCTTTTTATATTTTCAATTCATTTTAATTTATTATTATAAAAAATAATATTTTAAAAAATAACTCTTACTACAGTTCAAAACACCTCGTACATTTGGATCCCTCCTCGAATAAGTTACCGATTATGAGGCCACCGAACAAAAGACAAATTTAAAAGATGAAGTGTTGTTCTAAAGTGGAAGCTTGCTTGTGATGGGCTTGGCTGAAGTTTGGGTCGGACTCTTTTCTCTAAGAGGAGGTGGAGGGGAGCAGGTTAATAGATTTGGGTTAGTTTGTACAGCTTGGTCTTGGGATCGATTATCCACTCGTTACAAACACTGCCACGTACGTTCTTTTCTCTCTCTCTCTCTGTTTTTTTTTTTTTTTTTTTCCTATTTTGGGTCCATAAGAAAAACTGATCATCGTCGGGTGGGTAGATCGTACACCATTCAGGTGCCGTTAAGTTTTTAGAAATGAAAAGTACGGGGTTTAAACGGAGAAATTGATATGACATTTTAATTTTAATATTATATTTGAAATAGTAACAAGAAATTACAGAAATTTTTTAAAATTTTTAATACCTTATATTTTTAAGATGAAATTGAAAAAATAATTTTATTAATAATAATGATAATATAAATAATAAAAGTGATTGTAGTAATAATAATAATAATATCAATAAACAAAATTGATATTAGAGTGATAATAATACAACTACCATAATAATAATATATTTTAATTCACTATGAAAGGTGATAGAAAAGTGAGGGTGATGAAAGAAGAATATTAATAGTATTAGTGATATATTTTTTGAAAAAATAATTTATTACTGTGGTGCATCATAATAATATTATAGGTAGTGATTAATATAATGATAGTGATAAAAATAGTTAATATTTCCACTATTATCAAATAACACATTAATGAAATTTTAAGCCAAAAATTATTTGAGAGAGAATATCATATGATTGTACAAGGAATTAAAATATTGTTACTTCATTAGTCACAATGCAAATTATCTATGCGTTCTCATCCAACCATCTTTTTGTATATCTCGTTCTCTCTCTTGTCAAATAACCAATTTAATTAAAAACTTTCAGTTATATATTTATATTATTTTCTAACACATCCTCTAAAATAAAAGTTTTGCTATGTTAGTAAAGAAAAGATATAACAAGGCATATATAATAACTAGCCCATTTGCCTGCGGGTCAAAGCAAACAAAATTTAAGGGCAAAAAAATGTATAGGCATTTGTAATGTGTTTTCTAAAATAATAGGTTTTAATTATTAATTAAATAATATTTTTATATAATATTGAGATGAAAATATATTTTGGATTTACTGAATTAATTTATAAAACTCATAGGAATAATCTTGAAATTTTTTTTGAAAAGCTCAATCCTGAATTAACTCATTGTTGAAGGGTAAAATTGATAAAAAAATTAAATAATAGATGAAATTACATTCTTTTAGTTTTGAGTTAAATAAAAAAAATAGATCATTTATATAATAAATGGTAAAATTGTATTTTAAAAAAAAAAATTAAGGGACATACAGGGTATTAAACAAAAAAAAAAGACAAATAATAGCTCGAAGGTCGCAGATTAACTCGTTAAACTTATGACCATGCTCATTGACTTAATTTAGCTCAATGATTTTTTTAATTAATTTTTTTAACCTAAGTATAAAACAAAACAAAACAAAAAGACAAAAAGAAGCCTATGCACGTGGGCTTGGTGGCCCAACATGCCTAGGCATTAAACATATAGGCCTTCCAACCCAGTTAATGCACCTAGGTGTAACTTTTTTTTCAATTTTTTAAAAGGGTATTCGACATGCTGTTTGCTCTAATTTCTTTTTCAAAAAAGAAAGTAAACAACATTTCATTTGTTTTTTATAGAATTTAGTGACCAAAGGTTTTTTTAAAAAAAGGCCTTGGGGTTTTTGCTAAAAAATTGATTTTTCAACCTATTTTGACCCAAAAGAAAACCTTAACAAACCTAGAAATAGCCTAAAAACAGCTCAAAAAATCAAACTCAACCTGAATCTAAAAATATTTTCGCAGTTATATTTGTCTCCTCGGGTAAGGAGAAGGAAAAACAACACCTGTGTGAAACCCTCCTCATGAAATAAAACTCATTGACACTAATATTAATTATTTTTATGGTCAAAATCATCGTCAATGGTGATTTTCTCTATCTACACCAGAATTCAACGAACTTCTCTCTCTCTTTTCTCACAAAAAGGGAATGAAAATGAGGGAAATAAAGTTTGATATTAAAATTGAATTTGTAACAACTAAAAGGATCGGTCACCTAATAAATAAATAGGATGGACAACTAAAATAAACCTTTTAAATGGAATTCAAGGTTGTCATTTTATCTGCCTCTTTCACGCTGATCCTCTATCTTTCAATCCAACATTTTCTTCCAAAAACATAAGCAGCTGGATGCCAAATTAGGCTTAAAATAACTTCGATTATGTAAAAAAATAATTCAAGTATCAAATTGCTAACTTAGGAAAAATTATCTATTCCAATTCACAATGATTTGTGAGGGAGTACATAGTGAAAAGACTACAATAAAACTACCTAATGACTTATTTTTTGTGTGATAATAAGATTAACAATGACATGCAAAGTATATTGACAAGTCCAAGTTCAATAAAAAAAAAGTTTGGACAAGCCAAACAAGCTTTTTGATAAAATCAAGTATAATTTTTACTTTGATAGTTGGATCAAGTTGAAATTTTATCCATTAATTAAAAAATTGATTCGACTTATTTTCTATTTCGACAACAACTACTGAACACGTTTTTTCAACAATGAAGATTATTAAAACAAGACTTCGCAATTATACGAAGAATATTTTTCTTGCAAATTATTTAATTGTTTATATAAAAAAAGAGATTGTCGGAGATTCTCAATAGATATAATAATCAATGATTTATATTCTATGAAAGAATAACGAGCACATAATTAAGATAAATATATAAGAATCTTTCTTTATTATTTTATTGCTATTGTAATTTATTTTTTAAAAAAATTACTAAAAAAATAATGCTTCGTTTTAGCTGATGTTTTTTATAAACTTTGTATGTTTATATTTGATAAGTATAAAGTTAACAAAATTAAAATAATAAATATATTATAAAAATAAAATTCATTTCATAATTTTGATTTAATTTGATATTATTCTTAATCTCTTAGCCCATACGTATGTCTATCGTTCTATATTTACAGTAAATTATAGTCTTTTGTGTTTACAACTCATGTACGGTGGTGGATTAGAAGGAAACAATTTATGTCTTGTTTTGGGGGGGGGGGGGGGGGGGGGGGGGGGGGGGGGGGGGGGGGGGGGGGGGGGGGGGGGGGGGGGGGGGGGGGGGGGGGGGGGGGGGGGGGGGGGGGGGGGGGGGGGG
>Ga0307517_10001191_pt1 | contig 43892 bp, 29 predicted proteins | sample 23_EM_MG_FD_194515 | JGI IMG/M metagenome (GOLD analysis project Ga0307517, IMG submission 194515) | Populus trichocarpa ectomycorrhiza microbial communities from riparian zone in the Pacific Northwest, United States - 23_EM | ecosystem: Host-associated > Plants > Roots > Unclassified | place...
AGGCTTTCGTAGGCCGATCGAATTCGGCCTATATGGGCCTAGGCTGTCTTCCGGAGCGGCCTGCCTTAGCCCGGCCTACGGCCTATAGGCCGGCCTACCATCGGCCTGGCCCGTTGGGAACACTGTTTGCATGAGCTTCCCTACCAGACCATTAGTATGTGCACAATTGTTTAGCGAAAGTAGCCGGGAAACTGGGACCCCCCTTTGTCAAGATTCTAATGAGCTTAAAGAGAGGGGATTGCACGATCGGAGACTGTGTGGAGGTGGGAGCCCATTTATTCCATTGACAAAAGTGAAACACCCCAGGACGACTCCCGCAGAGCGGCCGCGCTCGCACGCACACAACAGCCGCGGCCGCCGCCCGGCTGGCGGTAACATACTAAGCTAGCCACAACCACATGAATGTACCAGTGTAGATACAGGAACGTTTCAAACTGGAGTGTACGGTAATCCAAACGGAAAAACGATGGAGAGAGAGAATGAGAATAAAACAGAAGATAAGGGATGGATACCTAAAATTGCGGCTGGGGGGAAAGTAAGAGAAACAAGAACGGAGAAGGCATGGGTGGTCACTCACGAGGATACCTGGCTGCCTTGGAGCAAATTCCCCATGATCAAGATTTTAATAATTATTACCTTTGCTGACAGGGACTATTTATTAGTAGAACCCTGCGCTTGGCCGGTGTTCTTACTGGGCCCGCTTCCACTTCGTACCAAGGGCCGGGATATTCTGAGCTTCAATCCACTCCCTATTCCTCGGGTCGCAAGCCTGGTCAGGACTCAGGAGTCTGCCTACATACCTTGAGTAGACGGCTTCTCCCCACCCCGCTCGCTCCCCACCCCCTCTCCCAGCCATAGCTTAACCTTTATTCCTCCCCGGAGGCGCATCCGGCACATAACTTGGTTTGGTGGTTTGCATACTCGCTTACCAGCCCCCACCATCTTCCCATACCAGACACTCCAAGCCCCACATATATCAAAAGGTTCATCAGAGTCTGGGGGTTAGGCCGTTCAGGTAGCCTCTCCTTCTAGGGGGCGTGGTAACCAATATAAATCCAACTCCGGCAACCCCATAGTTCGAACAGCCGAGGACATGCCCGGGAATCGCACCAGGTATATACGGCCAGGGAAACTGCAGCGCTCTCCGTACTAGGTATATATCTAGGAACGCAGCCCTAGGGGGAATGTGCTATATTTATTGAGAGATGGTGATACCACTCCTCCGGAGGTCTGTGCACCTCACAACTCCCCCACGACTTGTCAATCTGCTTTTACAACCCCGGGGTATTATCATTCACTTCAAGCTCCACATCGGTCTAAAAGCCATGCTACGATCTAGCATTTGCTCAAGGAGAGGGTGTCTTGCCCCCATTCGTGGATGTCATCGGCCCTGCTCTTGTCGAAAACCTGCTTTGCCGAGAGCAAGTGTTCCGATATGATGGTGTAAGGGCTGAGTTTCCTCTTGCTTAGCCTTGGACATTCTCTTTCTTGGCCTTGGAAATCGAACTGGTGGGTCATTGTATCGTTCTAGCTTTCTAGGATGTGCTTAGCATGAGCGCCCTCGAGCCCGCGGATTATGGTGTAGGATATTCAACCATTTACCTCTTGTCGAACAGGATGAGCGAACGGCATTGGGGTGAGGAGGAATAAGCTTAATGAGACATGCCGCATATCTAGGTAGCTTGTTTTGAAAACCTGCATGGAAAAAATCGCTTTTGTCTCTCCTCCAACCACCAGTAATGAAGTTAATATTCAAGAGCATACCAAGCCACCGAAATATGAAGTAGGCAGATAGCTAAAACCTCTAAACCTCGAGAAGCCTATACGCCTACAATAAGAAATCCTACTGTTGGGTAGTGAATTCGTCCAACCGAGAAAAACCTCTCGGAAACAGAGCCTGCCGAGAGGATGGGTGGACGGATGTTCGTGGAAACCGTAAGTCTATATTACAATATATTTTGGGGCAAGGATTATTATAGAAGACAAAATTCCAGATCTCATTCAGGCGCTAGCAGCTCAACCCCAGGTGTGCATTTACCCCGCGGAAAGGAAGCCGCCTCACGTGCTATATATTAAGTACGATCCAACTAGGAAGGCAAACAGAACCTCACCTATAGTTCCAGCTCAGGGTTCTCATGTGGGGTATCAACAATCCTCGCCGGGCGATACTGCATGCAATTTAGGGGAGAGCTGTGTGACAGCTAACGCTCTCGCTGTCTGGCTTATTTTTATCCTTTTGGTATTTTAGGTGGGCCGCACCTCCGATATATTAGCTTATCAAGACTATCCATATGCAAGCGAGATCTAGCTAATCAAATCAAAAATCTCACTCCTCTTTAGCGGCCAAATTCATCCGGCGCTTTCCGGAGGCCCGCTGAGCCTCAAAGGAGTGGAAGAAGTGAAGATCCTACCCGTAGATCAGGGCCAGTTTAGAGCGTCTCACAAACTGTTCATTTAGGATTTATCTCCGCGTCTCTTAGCGGAGGAGGTAGTGTATTCTGATGGGGCATTTTTGGGTAGGGAAATTCTATACTTTCTTGGGTCAAGTCATGATATCCCAATCCGGAAGCGCGATCATAAATCACTTGATTATTGAAATGACTACCACCTTCACAACCAGTAACTCTCTAGCTGTAGCATAAACATCAAAATAAATTTGAATTCGCAGAAGGAAACGAACACTCCCAGCAAGGCCCGGACTCCAACCTAACTTGTAGAATCATATCCTCTGCTAGCTCCAAAACAGCTACAGAGCAATCATTTCCTCTAGTCATGCCTACCGACCTGCGGTCTTCGACGGCAACCTCGGGAGACAAAACCAGAGGACCAATTCTGTGGCGTACATCCCGAGTAGCAGGGGGTGAATCATAGAAATCCTAATAATCTGTAAGAAAGAAAAGTCTACAACCAAAGGGAGAAGGGGGAAATACCCTTTACGGTAGGCAATTTCACCGGCGGCGATCGGAAAGGCGGTAGTGCGATAAGGCGATACCTTTACTAATCTCTTGAGCAGGATTGTTGGCTTTGCTGCTGCGGGTACCCAGAAGCAGGTAGCCATATGGGGTGGAAAAAAAGCAAGCAGTGGAATGATTTCGGTTTGACCTGATGGGTTGCCCGGGCCAGATCTGTAAAAGAGGGCAATTCCTCAGGGGGGCCTGTTTTAGTGAGCCAAAGGTTTGGTAATATCCGGCGATGCCTCCCGCTAACCGCTTCAGATCAGTAATAGCGAATGTTGTGATAGAGTGCTGATCTTCGGAAAATTCCCTCGGAGAATTAGGTGTTAGCGACTATCTAGCCAAGAGGGGATCCTACAGTAGGTAGCACAATAAATCACGCCGAGCTTGTCACCGGCCCACTGCCCACTACCCCCACACGATATTCCTCCCATAAAGAAGGCTAGTATAGCTCGCTAGATAACGAAGGAAAAACAATATCATAGCTGATTGAGCCTTAAGAAAGCACGAAAGAAAAAGAAACAAAAGTGCGACCGCAATAGACTCTAAGCGCAGCGAAACATGGAAGAACGATGGACTAGTTTGCTACGAGCTAAGCACAAGCTTGGAGATATATATCTCCATCTACAGTGCTGGGGCAAAAGTATTCGTCAGATGCCCTTTTTACACCAAAAGTGCCTATCTTCACCACCATCTCTCATTGCGCAACGTCTATGAGAATCAGCCAAAATTTACCCTTGCATTAGCAAACTCGTAGATAACATGAATAAAATTACAGAATCCCTAAATACTACCAAGTGGTCGAGGAAAGGTCGTTTAAGTATAGTATCTGGTAGCAGTTGCCATGTACTTTTTTGTATTGAGCTCAATACAAAAATTTAAGTCACTTTTACACAAGTTGACACAATCATGAACCCTGAAGACAAATTTGATTCCTCACACTTCTACATTTATAGGTTTGAATAGATAGTTATTTCCTAGCTGATTGAAAGATTTCTAGTGTTTTTATATAAGCAGTGTTGAGAATAGTTTGTTTAGAAATGTCCATTTTTAGTGTAACACGGATATCGGACGAGTATTTTTGTACTAGTACTTTAACTAACAACCCTGCAAAGGTTCCCAAACTCAAGAAACTCTATAAAAAAACACTAAGCTGACAAAAAAGAAACTTGTATCATAGCCATCTCAACTAATCTAGTAAACCCTGACATCCTATGATGATCCTCGGTGATCCCTAAAGCCTATGCCCTGCTACTGTGCCAACTCCGGTATCCCTGAGGAAAATAGCAGGAAAGAGATATTATAAAACCAAATACCGGATACCCAATGCCAAAAAACAAAGGGGATCAAGAAAACCAAAAAAGCCGTATGCCTCCTATCCGCCTATCCGCATACATGCATATCCTTGTAATCACATAATATTATCTTCATAATCACCTAATTGCCCGCCCTATAGGCAATCCAACGGTAGCAATAAACCGGCGGTTGAGGCTGGAAGACCGCAGGTCCTAATGGAATTTGCGGAATAAAGGGAGAAAAGTTAATTTATATCACCCCAGCACCCTAAGGATGTGACCTGGTAAGATAAAGATTTCTCCACTCCCTAGGAGTGGTGACTGGTGCTTTCTCCAATCACCTAACTTACTGCCCCCACAGTAAGCCTCCGAAAAATTCAATCCTTGGTGTGAAATTGACGACCAGCGATCAGATATGGGGCCGAAGCACGGCGCTGCTGTAGGTCTGACAAGTTCCCCTATGGGAGATATACTGGCCCTAATCAAGGAATCTCACTTTACTCGCCAGAATCAACAGTGCTTCCCCAAGGGATAGTACTCATCCCAGGCAAGAAATATCCGGAGACAGGGATTAAAAATATATATGGCAAAGCCCCTGCGATTGTCTGAGCGCCCGTACCAACTCAAAGCTCGTATTTTCGAATACTTCTTCCCTAGAACGAGTAGCGATTGGCAACACGACAGTTACCCTCCCCTAGCATCCCTCACGATAGGGAGATTGTCTTGATACTATCCCGCGCTCATAAATAGAGTATCCTGGGAACCGTATCTCTAGTGTCTGTCAGATTCTAAGTTGGAGATGGTGAGCAGATTTGGCGCAAAGAGAACATAACTGCTAGGAAGGAAATGGCCGAGCGACAAGTGAGACAAAAGGTAGAGTTGAACAGGAATGCTCAAGAACAAGGCAAGAAGGAAAAATAGAAATTAAAGAAATGGGAAACTACTAAAATACAAGTTTAAATGTTGTATTGTGGTATGGCAGGAAGTGAGTGTGGAAATATGCAGACAAATCCTCGAGATATTTTTCCCACGGGCACCTAGCGCCAAGGGCACTCACACAATTTCTGAATCTCACAAGCAGTGGTTCGGAGTTGAGAGATGTAAGTGCGATTCCTCCAAGCCACGTGTGGTAGAGCGGTTGTTTGTGCAGAGGGCTTGCCCTCCCGAGCAAGGCTCCCATTGGCTAGCGGCTAAAAATGTCGGCGAAAATTGTCGGCCAAAAATCCCACCTCGAGGAGTACAAATACCCCCCTCCCCCACTTCCTCGACCCTTTCTTTCCTTTCTTCTCCAGCTCTCTTTGCCTTTTGGCTTAGATCAAGTGTAGTATCTGTTCTTTTCAGTGTAAAAACTGAAACGGTCCCTACGGGGCCAGTTCTTTTTTATACCCATTTTTGCTTATCCCGGGTCCTGACCGCTGGCTTGCTATGTCTTGACCCACCGTATCGCTGGTATTGCACTGTTTCCAGATCGATGCGAAAGTTACTTTTATTTTTCCTTTTCAGTTTTCATTGTCGCTCTGGCTGCTGTGCGAGGGGATAAGGGAAAGAACTTGTTGGGAGTTGCGGGCTATCAGAATGTTTGTTTGATGGTGTTTCCTTCTCAGTTTGGTTTGAATATGCAAACCTTGGAGCTTTAAATGGGTTGCGATACCTGTTGATATTTCTGTAAGCGAAGTACCGGTAATGGCACCAGCACTGTTAGCACTGTTTTCTACCGAGGGGTTTATCTCTCGTCAAGGTTGGTTCTAAGTTACATAGGCTCCTGAAACAAACTTGGGCCCGGTAATGCACAAGTATCATAGGAGCTTAAGTAAAATCCCTAAAACAAGATCGGCTTTAGCTATGATATCAAGGATTAAGCGAAGGTGTTTTTCCCCCGGATTCACAATAGATCACAAAGGCACTCTTATCTCACCGAATAGCTCGAGATGAATCTTGCCAGTGCTGCGCATTATCCAACTTCACCTGAGTCACTCAACCCTTAGCGTCGCCGTTCCCCTATGAGTGACCCACCACGGGATATCTAAAGCATTTGAATGCGCGAACCAGCAGACATGCGTAGCGAAACATTGTAAATAAATGTATCAAGTGATTAACTTACCCAATCTATTACTTGAGCTATCCCCGGACGCCCTATGATTCCCAGTCAGCAAATTACTATCAACCTCTACCTCGGATATGTAATAGCGCTGAGAGTTTGAATTCTGACGGGTTAAGCAAGGGGGCCTAGAGGTTATTCTAGAGGATAAGCCAAAAGACTGCCGTAGGCGAGCTTGTGTTGTGTTTCTGTGCATTGTGGAATGTCAACTGCTCTAGGAGGCCGAAGAAAACCTACCGGTAGCAGAGACCCCATTAGTTTTCACGGCATAACTTACTTCGATTCCAGTCATAATCACTGGCTAATACCCCTGGCGACAGTTTAATTAAGATACCCGGGGGGGTCTTTCGGTTCCGCCACTCCTTACTTCACTGTGGGATCCCAGATAGGCAACATTCTAAGCAATCAAACTCCAGTATGTGCTAGATCTCCACATTGGCTTCAGCTCACCTGCCGGGGAAAGATGGCTTTGGTTCTTATGGTCGCTGAGCGGTATGTTTTCTTCCATGATGTGGCGCTGTTCATCGAGGGACGGCTAGACCCTCAGGCTATTTGTGGCGGAACTTCGATGCCGGGTGCCGAGCGATAGTAGAGGGTAGAGAGTTCTCAAGGGCTGCATCACGACGACCTGAGAGGCTATTGTTTTCTCGCTATGAGCGAAAAGTGGAGGGATGGAGTGGAAATTTTTGATATGGTAGCATCCGGGTTATGTCCGCTCCCGTTTGGAAAGTCCTCGTAGCCACACTGATGCATTCTTCACTGTATATTGCGATCTCCACTAACTTTACGTCCAGTAGTCAGGGCACTGAAAGAATGTGTAGAATGTGTCAGTTTATAATTTGAGTAGTTAGTGCCCGTCTATCACAGCTTGGGGCGATACCGACCGTTAACTTGAGAGGGGCTTGAGGGTGGGCCGAGCGTGGAGGCTCTGCAGGTAAGGATAAGGTGTTTGTTTGCCTGCCGTAGCGTGCCATCCAGCGCCCGGCGGAATTTGCAGACTCACCCGCGAGACTACCGGTACGTCACGTTTTGACCGTCTAGCAACAAAAATTTAGGGCGGTGGAAAATTGGGTAAATGCTTTTGCACCGTATACCCGAAAATGGTGCTGGTGGAGACACCACCGCTAGGTTTCATCACGAAAATTTCAGAAACACTGCTAGGTAAACGGGGTCTTAGTTTCTAGCAAATGAAAGGGACTTTCTAGATATGCTTATTTCTTTAACTGGGCCTCTTGGGCATAGGACGCTACGGAATGACGAATAAAGACTTATCCCTCCCGTTATATCAGCCTTGCAGCCACGGCTAAGGCTTTGCTTCATAGATTTAATTACAGATAGTGCTGGGACTGATCTGTTAGGGTTCAGAAAGAAAACGACTCGTGACGTTTGGATGGATTTAGAACTCACTGATTGCACCGGTCCTTGAAGTCGTGCAAGGGGGGGGAGGGGGGTGGTGGTGGGATATTCACTAAAGTTATCTCTCTTTATCAGAGAGCAACGAGGCTGGCGAGGGCAAAGTGGATTGGTTCTTCCGGAGCCTTGTCCTCTGTGGCATTCAGGTAAAAACACCAGCGCAAAGGTTTTGGTTTCACAAATTCCTGGTCCATTGATTGGGCTGCATATAGGTGGTCACGGGGCTGAGCGATGAACCCCTCTTTCCCGAAACTTACTCGAACTTTGCCAACCGGTCCAAAGGTCTTCACCAACCAATTCTCTATAGTATTTCAAGCAGCAGAGAGCGAAGGATGTCTCGAGCCTTTACAGATAACATCAATTTTTTCAATGGGTCGAATAACGTTTTCTTTATCTCTACCGATGAGGAGCCCAAAATCCTGGCCTGGCTGTCACCCTTAGAGCCCCAGGTGCGACACCAGGATATTTGTGAGCAGCGGGTGGATAGTGTAGGGAACTGGCTACTGGAAATGAAAGAGTTCAAGGGCTGGTATAATGGTAGTGAGAATGATGGATCTGATCACGCGGCTTTGTTCTGCTATGGCGAGCCAGGGGTCGGCAAGAGCTACATCTGGTATGAGAGGCTACAAGCGCGGAACTAGGGACATGATTGCTGACAGGTCACGATGGTAGTTCTGTGGTTGTAGATTATTTATGCGACCGGATCAATAAACAGGATATGGTAGTCGCTTGCTTTTACTACGACTTCGCTTCCCGGGAGGCCCAGACTCCGACAAATATGCTGGGATCTCTGCTCAAACAGCTTCTGAGTGGGTTAGGAGCAATTCCGGCGGAAATCGTGGAGAAATTTCGGGACCAGAAGAAGGCGATTGGAGGCCGGAGGCTGCAACTTCCCGATATTGTGAAAATGTGGGTAGCTGTCACATCTTCACAGCGAACATTCATCTGCATTGACGCACTCGACGAATGTGTTCCAAGTCATCGACTAGAGGTTCTTGGCGCATTGGGACAGATTCTCCGGGGGTCTCCAAATACACGAATATTCATCACCGGAAGGTCACATATCCGGGGGGTGGTCGAGAGGGAGCTAGGTGGGAGGGCAGCAAGTGTATTAATAGTGTCCCGAGAGGACGATATAGTGAGATATCTGCGAGCGAGGCTGGGAAAAGACACAACTCCCGAGGCGATGGATAGTTTCCTAGAGAATGACATTATGAAGAGCATCCCAGAAGAGATCTCTGAAACGTGCGTACCAGTGTGGATTCCAGGAAACCGTTTTGAGTCACATACTGATAGATGCAAATACAGGTTTCTAATAGCTTCACTCAAGGTCGAAACAATCCTGAGAGAAACAACAATCCATCGGAGGCGAAGTAGGCTGAATGCTGTGGGAGATGGGTTAGGGCTTGGAGATGCATACGAGACAGCTCTGGGACGGATACGGGCTCAAGAAGGGGAGAAAGCGAAACTTGCTATGACCACACTCATGTGGATATGTCATTCGGAAAGGCCATTACGGGTAGACGAACTATGCCATGCGCTTGCTGTAGAGATTGGGTCTACACACTTCAATGGCGACAATGTTCCTGCGGTAGAGACGTTGCTCACCTGCTGCCAAGGGCTGATCACGGTAGACAGGGAAGCTTTGACCGCGCGATTGACTCACCACACACTCCGCGAGTACCTCTCAACTCATCGCAACCTTTTCCCCCGAGCTCACTTGGAAATGGCGGAAACCTGCTTGACTTATCTTAATTCAGACCAGGCCAAGGCCCTTCCGGCCAAACGCCAACCTGACCTCTCAAGCATGCCCTTCCTCAAATATTGTTCGCGATATTGGGGGATCCATGCAAAGAGAGAACTCTCAGATGGCGTGATATTACTTGCAATGGAGCTCTTGGCCCAGTACGGGGACCATGTAGCCGCCAACTCACTTTTTGAGCAAATATCAGATTCGGATGATTCTAAGAAAGACAATACTGCTCCGCTCTTCGGTGGACTACACTGTGTATCGTTTTTCGGAATTGCGAATTTTATGACTGGTCTGTTGGGAATGAGCGGCTGTGATGTCAATCAGGGAGATGTTGCTGGCATAACTCCGCTGATATGGGCCGTGAGGGGCGGGGAGCCGGAGGCGGTGGAGCTATTGCTGAGACAGGAAGTTGTAAACCCTAACAAGTCAGACAACGAGGGCAAGACACCACTTTCATGGGCCGCAAGGAAAGGGCACGAGTCAGTGGTGAAGCAACTCTTGGACCGACCAGACGTCAACCCTGACAAACCAGATAACGAGGGCAATACACCACTTTCATGGGCTGCAATAAGAGGGCACGAGTCGGTAGTAAAGCAACTCTTGGACCGGCAAGACGTCAACCCCGACGAACCAGACAACGAAGACAAGACACCACTTTCATGGGCCGCAAGGAAAGGGCATGAGTCAGTGGTGAAGCAACTCTTGGACCGGCAAGACGTCAACCCTGGCAAACCAGATAACGAGGGTAATACACCACTTTCATGGGCTGCAATAGGAGGGCACAAGTCGGTAGTAAAGCAACTCTTGGACCGGCAAGACGTCAACCCCGACGAACCAGACAACGAAGACAAGACACCACTTTCATGGGCCGCAAGGAAAGGGCACGAGTCAGTGGTGAAGCAGCTCTTGGACCGGCAAGACGTCAACCCTGGCAAACCAGATAACGAGGGCAATACACCACTTTCATGGGCTGCAATAAGAGGGCACAAGTCGGTAGTAAAGCAACTCTTGGACCGGCAAGACGTCAACCCCGACGAACCAGACAACGAAGACAAGACACCACTTTCATGGGCCGCAAGGAAAGGGCATGAGTCAGTGGTGAAGCAGCTCTTGGGCCGGCAAGACGTCAACCCTGGCAAACCAGATAACGAGGGTAATACACCACTTTCATGGGCTGCAATAGGAGGGCACAAGTCGGTAGTAAAGCAACTCTTGGACCGGCAAGACGTCAACCCCGACGAACCAGACAACGAAGACAAGACACCACTTTCATGGGCCGCAAGGAAAGGGCACGAGTCAGTGGTGAAGCAACTCTTGGACCGGCAAGACGTCAACCCTGACAAGCCAGACGACGAAGGCAATACACCACTTTCATGGGCTGCGATAGCAGGGCACGGGTCAGTGGTGAAGGAACTCTTAGACCGGCCAGACGTCAACCCCGACAGGCCAGACAATGAGGGCAGGACACCACTTTCTTGGGCTGCGGCGAAAGGGCATGAGCCAGTAGTGAAACAAATTTTGGACCGCCGGGGCGTCAACCCCGGCAAGCCAGATAAAAATGGCCACACCCCACTCTACTATGCGTCCAGCAAGGGCCATGAAGGAGTAGTGAATCTACTACAAGCGTGGAAACCTCCGATCCCAACTTTCTTTGCTGTCGACCAGCTCCGGGCTTCTTTGCCCTCTTCGCCTCGTTAACCGCGGCTATCTGCGCCTCCCCCCAAACTCTTTGCCTCCCTCTCCGCCCCTTCCTCTGTTTCCCAGGAGCTACGATGCGCCCTTGATATATTTTCCTTGACCAGCCCCGATCTTTTCCTTCCGCATTGATCATTAACTTATGTTGAGAATTTTCACGAAGGATCCATATCCCAGACAGCACTAGACCCGAGACGGAACAGACAAACTTTTACGAAGGCTCTGTGACTATGGAATCAATGACTAAATGTAGGAGGAAGACGGATGTGGATAAGGGTAGGATATTATTGGGGCTGGGTGACACTGTGTAAGATAAGAGAGGTTAGCAGCAGAGTGAATGTTGCTCAATGGAGCAACAGTGCGGGTCATGTATGAGAGGGGCTGCAACTGTGGTTAGAGAAGCCGAGGAGAGGACACGGGTACTCTTTGTTGTGACTGCTGGTTTGTAGTATAAAAGACATCCGCTCCTGCTACATGTAGAGGAGGGGTCAGTAAGGAATAGAATCTCAACTCACAGAAGAACGTGTTTCACGACAACTTATACCTGGGCTTGCAAATTTTGTATTTTCGCAATTCATCATCTCCCCGCACTGTAGGTCATATCTATAATTATCTGAGATCCCCCTGATGTTTGGTACCGCGATTGGATGGCGAATTTCGAGGTTCTGCTTTAGGCGGAATCAAGAAGTGTGAAGGTATTTTCCCACTTCACTTGCCACTTTTTATTGTGTCCCCGTCCGAGCTTCCAATTATTGATCCTCCTCTTTCCCGTATGATCACCTTCTTCTCGTTACTTCCGCCGTACCTTTTAGATCATTAGGCTTCTTCTTTTGGTTTCTCCTGTAAATGATAGGTTGATACTGCCATTTTATTGGTGCTGTATGTTTAGGTCTGTTTACCCCATAAATTACTCCCCATCCATTTCTCTATTCGCCTTTCAGTGAGGTCTTTGCATGGGCTTCCCTACCAGACCACCCGCATGTGCACAATCATTTAGAGAAAGTAGTCCGGAAATGGGGACCCCCCCCCCTTTGTCGAGATTCTGGTGGGCTTAAAGGGGGAGGGGGATTGCGCGATCGGCGACTATTTAAAGGCAAGAGCCCATATATTCCACAAGCAAAAGAGAGCCATTTCAGCATGACTTTTACAGAGTGGCTATAGTTATGGTTGTTGCTCGGCTAGCGCGGACATCCTATACCAGCCACAACTCCAACGGAGTCCAACCCCATGAACGTACCAGTGTAGTTACAGGAACTTTTCAAACGAGAGTGTACAGTAATCCAAACTAAAAGGCGATGGAGAGAGAGAATGAGAATAAAACAGAAGATAAGGGATGTCTACCTAAAATTACGGCTAGGGGGGAGGTGGGAGGAACTTGAATAGAGAAGGCCCGAGGGGTCACTCAGGGGGATGCGTGGTTGCCTTGGACCAACTTCCCCATGATCAAGATTTTAATAACTATTACCTTTGCTAACAGGGACTGCTTATTAGTAGAACCCTGCGCTTGGCCGATATTCTTATCGGGCCTTGCTTTATTGCGGGTGCTTGCTCGATACCGGGCTCCTTCTTCATACCAGGCGCCGGGATATTCTGAGCCTCAATCCACCCCCTCTTGCTCGGGTCACAAGCCCTACATATATCAAAAGGTTCATCTCAGTCCGGGAGTAAGGCGGCGCAGATGGCCTCTTCCCCAGGTGAGAAAATGGGAACCGATATAGACCCAACTCAAGCAACCCCACAGTTCGAACAGTCGAGAACATACCCATGAATCACACCAGGTATATACTATCAGATAAACTACAGCCCTCCCCATACTAGGTATATATCTAGGAACGTAGCCCCAAGGGGTATGTGCCATATTTATTGCGAGATGGTGATACCACTCCTCCGGAGGTCTGTGCACATCCCAACCCCCCCACCACTTGTCAATCTGCTTCTGCAGCCCCGGAATATTATCATTCAATTTAAGCTCCACATCGGTCTAAAAGCCATGCTACAATCTAGCATTTGCTCAAGGCGAGGGTGTCTTGCCCCCATGGTGGGTGTCATCGGCCCATGCTCTTGTCGGAAACCTGCTTTGCCGAGAGCAAGTGTTCCGATATGATGGTGTAAGGGCTGGGTTTCTTCTTGCTTGGCCTTGGAAATTTTCTTGCTTGGCATTGGACATCGAACTGGTGGGTCATTGTAGCGTTCTAGCTTTCTAGGATGTGCTTGGCATGAGCGTTCTCAAGCCGCAGACTATGGTGTAGGATATTCAACCATTTACCTCTTGTCCAACAGGATGAGCCAATGGCATTGGGGTGAGGATGAATATGCTTAATGAGACCTGCCGCATATCTAGGTAGCCTGTTTTGAGCATCTGCATGGAAAAAAAAAAGTCTCCCCCCAACCACCAGGAATGGAATTAACATTCAAGAGCATACCAAGCCACCGAAATATGTAGTAGGCAGATAGCTAAACCCTCTAAACTTCGAGAAGCCTGTACCCCTACAGTAAGATATCCTATTATTGGGTGGCGAATGGCCTAACCGAGAAAACCCTCTCGGGAATAGAGCCTGCCTAGAGGATCGATGGACGGATGTTCATATGAACCGTACATCTATATTATAATATATTTGGGGCAAGGATTACTATATAAGACAAAATTCCAGATACCATACCGGCGTTTGTATCTCAACCCCAGATGTACAGTACATTTACACCGCGGACAGGAAGCCGTCCGGGGCCTCACGTCGTATACATAAAGTATCACTCAACTAGGATGGCAAACAGAAGCTCACTGATAGTTCAAGCCCAGGGTTCGCATGTGGGGTATCAACGATCCTCGCCAGGCGATACTGCATGCAATTTAAGGGAGGGCTGTGTGACAGCTAATTCCCACGCTGTCTAGCTTATTTTTATCCTTTTAGTATTTTAGGTGGGCCGCACCTCCGATATATTAGCTTATCAAGACTATCCATATGCAAGCGAGATCTAGCTAATCAAATCAAAAATCTCACTCCTCTTTAGCGGCAAAATTCAACCGGCGCTTTCCGGAGGCCCACCGAACCAAAAGGAGTGGAAGAAGTGAAGATCCTACCCGTAGATCAGGGCCAGTTTAGAGCGTCTCACAAACTGTTCACTTTAGGATTTATCTCCGCTTCTCTTGGCGGAGGAGGTACTGTATATTCTAATGGGGCATTTTTGGGTAGGGAAATTCAATACTTTCTTGGGTCAAGTCATGATATCCCAATCCGGAAGAGTAATTTTGTATCACTTGATTATTGAAATGACTACCGCCTTCACACAACCAGTAACTCTCTAGCTGTAGCATAAGCATCAAAATAAATTTGAATTCGCAGAAGGAAACGAACACTCCCAGCAAGGCCCGGACTACAACCTAATTCGTAGTATTATAGCCTATGCTGGCTCAACTTCAAAACAACTACAGAGTAATCATTCCCTCTAATCATGCCTACCGACCTGTGGCCTTCGACGGCAATCTCGGGAGACAAAACCAGAGGACCAATTCTGTGGCGTACATCCCAAGTAGCATGGGGTGAATCATAGAAATCCTAAAAATCTGTGAGAAAGGAAAGTCTACAACCAAAGGGAGAAGGGGGAAATACCCTTTACGGTCGGCAATTTCACCAGCCGCGATCGGGAAGGCGGTAGTTCCTACACCGCCGAGCGCGGTACCGATTCCCATAGCCGTAACGTGCAAGCGACTCGGTAGGAGTTTAGTCAACATTCTTAGGATCTAACCTTGTTAGCTAGTTCGTTACCGGCTAGGACCAAGATTTGAGTTACCAAAGGGTACAATGGTCCAAAGAAGAAGCCAAGAAAGCAAACGCTGCTGATTGTTAGTATTCCGTTGAGATAGCTGATGTGGGTAGAGCCTACGCGACAGAAGATCCAACAAAGGTTGGGAGCAGCCAGAACATGAGCTCGAAAACGAATGACAGGAAGATGAAGAACGGCACAGCGAGTTTCCCTTGCCATTTCGGAGGAATCGCCTCAATAACCCATAGCAAGACGAAGCGGCCAATAGTGTAGGAGAGGAAGAACATCGAATTAATGAGACTAGCTTTAGAATGAGACCCCCCACGAGCTTCGGTAAGGTAGACGAACTAGATAATTAGAAAGGATCTTTGGGTTCCTAAGACTTGATTCTCACCATCCAACTGCTAATCGTCGCTTTTTATCCCAGTTAACACGAGTTTCCGGTCAGTCGGACATGTGTGTACTTACTCTCAATACCCCAATTGACAAGCACGAATAGCCCTAGAATCCAAGAAATCTCCTCCGGTCAACAAGGACTTGCTCGGAGTATAGCCTAAATGAAATACCTTATTCTTCAGAACCTCCTTTGTATGATCTAAACCCGTCTTATGCGAGCTGCGTGTGTCTCGAGTATACTTCGCACCGTCCTCGTTCCAAAAAGAAGCCACAAATGCGATGCCGCCGATAAATGAGACTGCAGACTTCTCCTATTCAGCAATGATTTATCACAGGGCTTCGGAGACTAACGGGAATATAATAAAATTGATAGTACGGGATCCCCCGCCGAACCACCGCGTTGGCAATCAATGGGGCAATCGTGGACCCGATACCCCAGCAGCCTTGTAACATCCCGAGAAACCCGCTAGAATGGTGGAGGCTTCCAACCCAGGCACTCTCGGTCGGGTCAAGCCCTGCGACACCGTATGATACCAAACCCATCACGACCGGAACGAAATGCCATGGAGGATGCAGAGCCAGAAATAGATTCCCTAGTCCCATGCATAGGAACGATATAGCGCCGGCACCGCGACGCCCGAGTAACGAGTGAGTTTTGTTGATCGCAGCGGTTACCATGACAGCACCAACCACAGTACCAACAAATATTAGGCTCACTGTGCCATGTGATTTCTTGTAGTCTTTCTCAAACTGTGGGTTTTCTAGTTTAGCTTTGAAGAAATTGTGAAGGGAGCTGTTTACCTGAGGGATTAGGACCTAGGATTTGGCTTTAGCTTCATCCACTTGGGTGAGACGATTGACAGAGATGAACCTACACCAAGGGAAGAATAGAATAGACTCCCGCAAATGAATAGCACGAAACACGAGCAGAGTCGGTATTTATTCACGGAGGGGTTGTTCCAACTCTCTTTGACGAAAGAGTCTTCGCCCTCGGTTGCTCCCCCGTCATCACAACTACCTGAGGCCTTTCCATCAAGCTTGTAGTCCGCCGATTCTTTGATCTCGCTGCTAGAAATATCAGGAGGGTTTTTGGAAGTCATAGTACTACCGCGCCTGGATAGTGTTGATGGGGGGAGAGCTCGGGTTTGTCTTTCTTTAAGTTATTGTAATATCACCCCCGGGAGCTCTTACCCTAACATGTGTTCCTGCAGAAAATGCGGTTCGCGATTAATTGCTAACATTTGCCAGAAGTATTTATGCCAAGAAATTCAAGTCTCTTGAAAATTGTATGATCGGCATCTCCATAGATTTGCCGGCGGACAGCTCTGGGAAGGGCATGTTTCCGGACTTATCCTCCCTTTTAGGTGTCGTGCATTAGAGGTTTCTATTGAGACAACTAAACAAGAAAATCAAGAATTCGATAGGGTTTTCTAATCTCAACTACCACCGGGAGATGCGATAGGGCAATGCCTCCACTAATCTCTTTAGGCAGGATTGTCGTCTTTGCTGCTGCGGGTACCCGGAGGAGGTAACCATATGGGGTGGAACAAAAGCAAGCACTGGAATGGCATCGGGCTGAACTGGTGATGCCCTGGCCAGATCTGTAACAGAGAGATTTTCCTCAGGGGAGCCTGTTTTAGTGAACGAAAGGTTTGGTAATATCCGGCGATACCTCCCGCTAACCGCTTCAAGCGAATGTTGTGATAGAGTGCTAATTTTCGGAAAGTTCCCTCGGAGAATTAGTTATTAGTTACGATACCCAGGTGGGCAGTACAGGGTGTTAGCGACTATCTAGCCAAGAGGGGATCTTACAGTAGGTATCATAGCACAATAAATCACGCCGAGCTTATCACCCGGTGCGCCGGCGCACTGCCCACTGCCCTCATCGGATGTTTCCTCCCATAAAGAAGGCTAGTATAGCTCGCCAGATAACGAAGGAAAAACAATCCATAGCTGATAGAGCCTAAAGGAAGCACGAAAGAAGAAAGAAACAAAAGCGCGATCACTCGCAAATGGCGGAGTGACAAGTGGAGACAAAAAGAAAAGTTGAACAGGAGGGCTCAAGAACAGAACAAAAAGAGTATAATGGTATGCAGGAAGTGAGTGCGGAAGCAGACAAATCCCCCAGCGATATTTCCTCATGGCCCATGGGCATTGGCGCCAAGGGCGCTAACGCAATCTCTGAATCTCACAAGCAGTGGTTCGGGGTTGAGAGATGTACGAGGTACTGTATCATACTCGTAAGTGCAATTCTTCCAAGCAACGTGTGGTGGCGGGGTTGTGCATAGGGCTGACCTCCTAAGCACACCTCCCACAGCGGCCAAAACTGTCGGCGAAAATTGTCGGGCAAAAATCCCACCTCGAGAAGTATAAATACCCCCTTCCCACCTTCTCGACCTTTTCTTTCCTTTCTTCTCCAGCTCTCTTTGCCTTTTGGCTTAGATCAAGTGTAGTATCTGTTCTTTTCAGTGTAAAAACTGAAATGGTCCCTACGGGGCTAGTTCTTTTTTATACTCATTTTTGCTTATCCCGGGTCTTGGCCTCTGGCTTGCTATGTCTTGACCCACTGTATCACTGGTATCGCACTGTTTCCAGATTGATGCGAAAGCCACTCCTTTTCCTTTCTGTTTTTCATTGTCGCTCTGGCTACTATGCGAGGGGATAAGGGAAAGTATTTCGTTGGAGGCAGGGGTTTACAAAGGGGGGGATTTTTTGATAGTATTCCATTCTGTTTGGTTTGGAAATGTAGACTTCGGAACTATGATCTGTTGCAATGCACATCACAACATACGGTGCCGCCGTGCGCCGAAGCGTTGAGAAATCTTATTATTCGTGAGGGTTGTTCTATTTTATATAAGCTCCTGACTTTAACTTTAGTCCTACAGGACTTTTTTTCTCGCTGGAACTTGGATAGCACTTGTGGATTATTGCAGTCTTCCGGAAGGCACCCGGCATGGGCGTTCTCAAACCGATTGGCCATGGTGTAGCGTTTTCAACGGTCCACCTCCGATCTAACAGGATGAGCGGGCAGCACAAAGGTGTGGATGAATAAGCTTAATGAGACCCGTCGGATTTCTAGGTGTCATACCTTGTTTCCAACGTCAGTGTAGAAACAAATATTTTCGCCTTTCTTTCGTGCACTATGGGTGAAGTCAAAATTAAAGAGGATATAAGTTAGTTCCGGCAGTCTATACACAACACCTAAATTGATAAATTATATTCAACCGGAACTATCCAAATGCTATCATATGTAACCATCCTTGTCACCAGGGTTAGGTTTCCTTTTCCCCGGTGGGAAAATAAAAATTGAAACAAAAAACATTGTGGGGATTTGAACTTGTGCTCTCAAACGGACGAAACAGATTTCTTGTCTATTACATTAACCGCTCGACCACAAATTCTTATCTATTGTACTTTGGTGGCTTGTTGAAAACTAGAAACGGGAGTATCCAGACTCAGATAACCCGGCACCAAGAGCCTACAAAAACCCGGAAAGCAGCCAGCGGGACTAGGTTTTGATAAATTAGTATGATGAGAAAGCGACAATAGGACCTATGATAATAAGAAACGATGTTTCTTTCTCAGGGAATCCGGCTCCGGAGTAGTATCCATGAGTGTACTGTACCTTGCCCACTGGATGGCACAAGTATTGTTTTAGGATGACCCAGAATACACTCTCTTTCCAGATATTGTGATCACCCGATTACATTGGTCTTGATTCAGCACGGGTAGTTTCCAATTTTTAATATATAATACGAACCCATTGGGGAATGCGGTAGAATAGGTAGATAGAAACCCTAAATGTCTAAAGTCCATGGACTTACATGAATTAATCAACGAAGAAAATCTCCGGGGAGCAGAATCGGCAGAGAAGGCCAATCGGCAGATGTTCGTGGAAACCGCACATCGATATTAACATTGGAACATATTTGGGGCAAGGGTGATTATAGAAGACAGAATTCCGGGTATCATACCGGGTGTTAGCATTTGAGTCCCCGATGTATGTTTATCACCCAGACAAGAAGCTGTCCGCAGCCTCACGTGCTCTATATAGACTATGGTCCAACCAAGAGAGCGTGTGGGATCTCGCCGTTGTCCTGATTCGGGGTTCTGGGGTGAGGACAATCATTACCAAAAACATTTGTTGCGATTTAGCAGTATAGACCCTTCCCCCACTTTCTCCACCTTTTCTTTCCTTTCTTCTCCAGCTCTCTTTCCTTTTGGCCTTAGATCAAGTGTAGTATCTGTTCCCTTCAGTGTAAAAACTGAAATGGTCCCTACGGGGCCAGTTCTTTCTTTTACTCATTTTTGCTTATCCCTGGTCTTGGCTGCCAGCCCGCTATGTCCTGACCTACCGTATCACTGGTATTGCACTGTTTCCAGACTGATGCGAAAGCCACTTTTATTTTTCCTTTTGTAGTTTTCATTGTCGCTCTGGCTGCTTTGCGAGGGGATAAGGCAAAGCACTTAGTTGGATGCCGGGGTTTATGAAGGTGTTTGTTTTATATGGTATTCCGTGTAATCTCCGGAACCACGATATGTTGCGATGCCCGTCGGTATTTCCATAATAGGGTAATATATGAGGTGCTGCTGTGCCTGGGAGAGTTGGGAAATCCGAGTCATATGTATCGTGAGAGTTGTTCTGTGTTACATAAGATCCTGACTTTAACTTTAGCCCTGCGCGGCCTTTTTTTCTCGCTGGAACTTGGCCATCTTGTGGATTATTGATGCCTTCTAGGAGATTCTTGGCATGGGCGTTCTCAAACCCATTGGCCCTAGTGTAGCGTTTTCAACTGTCTACCCACGGCCGAACAGGATGAGCGAAAAACACTAAGGTGTGGATGAATAAGCTTAATGAGACTTGCTGCATTTCTAGCTTGTTTCCAACATCGGTATAGAAACAAATCGTTTCGCTTTTCTTTCGAAAGCTATGGAGGAAGTTGGGATTGGGGAGCATAGCTCCGGCCATCTATACCCCACACCTCGATTGAACCAACGGGGGATGCCCCGGCATGATGGCTCAAAAAAAGATATAATTATTTATAACCCTAAAAAATTAGAATAAAAATATTAAAAAAACTCCTCCTCCTCCCGCCACCGCAGCTTGACCATCTATGAATTTCTTTGCATTTAATTTTATGCCATGGCGCCCCCCATCACCCCGATTGAGGGGTTGTGTATAAGCTAATCAACCGGAACCATACATAGGCTATCATGTTTAACCCATCCTTGTCACGAGGGTTAGGTTTCCTCTTCCCTTGTGGAAAAATAAAATTGAAACAAAAAAAATTCACAGGATTTGAACTTGTGCTCTCAAACGGACGAAACAGATTTCTTGTCTGTTATCTTAACCGCTCGGCCACAACCTCTTATTTATTGTAGTTTGGCGGCTTGTTGAAAACCGGAAACGGGGGTATCCCGCTCAGCTAACCCGGCACCAAGAACCTACAAATCCCCGGAAAGGAGCCACAGGGACAAGGTCTTGATAAATTAGTATGATGAAAAAGCGAAAATAGGGCCTATGAAAATAAGAAATGCTGCTTTCTTCCCAAGGAATCTAGCCCTGGAGTACCTTACCCACCACATGGCACAACACATTGTTTTTCAGATGACCCAGAATTCGCTCTCTTTCCAGATATTGGGATCGCCCGATTCAATTGGCCTTGATTAAGCACAAGTAGTTTCTGATTTTTAATATAGAATACCGAGCTATTGAAGAATGCAGTAGGGAAGGATTGTTCCAAATCTCTTTGCGAAAGAGTCTTCGCTACCGATTGCTCCCCTCTCTTCACCAGCATTTAATACCCTTTCACCAAGCCCGCACCCCGCCGGCCCCTTGGTCTCGTCGCCAGAAATAGTAGAAGGGGCCCCGGAAGCCAAAATACTACTACTCGTAGAATCTATTGGCGGGGGAAGCGCTTGAATTTATCTTTCAGTTTATTAAAGTAGCACCCCGCCAGAACTCTTTCCCCATCATGAGTGCCTGCGGAAAATGTCTTCCGCCATAAGTTCCTAATATTTCCCAAAAATATTCATTCCAAGGAGCCCAGGTCTCCTAAGAGTTGTATCATCGACATCTCCATAGCTCCACCCGCTGCCGGCAAATCGTGATTTTAAATCATGAGTTCAGATCATGGCTGTCTCAAATCGCTGTGTGCCAAACACCCGTAAGTAGTCCCCCCCGTGAACTGCACCGTAGAGTGTTACCGACCATCCAGTCAAGAGGGGATCTTAAACAGCACAATTAACCGCCCCCAGCCGGTCACCCGGTCTACCCGATGCTCTTCCACAGTGTGAAGGAAGTGCGGTGCTCGAGTACAGTTCGCCGGATAACGAGGCCAAAACAACTCATAGCAAGAACTGGCCCATTGATAGAAGACCGCAGGCCTTGATTGGGAATTTATGGAATAAAGGGAAATTTTTATATCATCCCAGGCCCCTAAGGTTGTATGTAACCCAATACAATAGTTTAAAGATTCCCCGCTCACTAGGAGTGATTACTGATGCTTTCTCCAATCACCTGACCTACCGTGCCCGCTGTGCTGCTGCGGTCATTTTTGTCTCCGAACCCCCCCTCTCATATATGGGCCCGGTGAAGATTGAGAAAACCTGGTAAGTTTTTGTGGGAAAATAATTGTGATACTGGTTCGAATGAAGAAAAATTTCGAGCGGGCTTGTAAAGTGAAATGGTAAGAATGGGGGCGAAAACAAATAAAGCTGCCCTGTGGAATAATTCTTGAAATATTACCACACATTGTCATGGGATGTGGCTGATTCGTTTTGACATCCAGCTAGCTCGCATTGCCATGTGTATAAGGCTAAGCGCAGATACAGGTAGTTCAAGATCTTGTTATTAAATCTATAAAGAGAGCAGCATTTTATTCCACCGCAAGGATTCAATAATCGGACCTTGTGCCAGGATGTTGGAGTTGCCTCTCTTAGTAAGGTCTGGCGTTTTTTGATTTTTCTTGTCTTGTGGGCAGATTTTTAGTGTGTTTTTCACCCTTTTCTATAAGGAAGTTTCGGACTGCAAGTTACAGGCATATAGAACCCGAACACTTGAATCCAAATCTCGTATGGGCGGTCAGATACATATAACTTAGACAATTTACCATACAAAAGCTTTATCCCTGTCCTTTCCTGTACCAAAGAATAGTTACATCGGGGATACTAGCCTGGAATTCAGGGAACATTTTTCCTCTGACAAAGAAAGAAAGTGTCTCGGAGGCAGAGCACAGATATTCAGCGGAACTACCCCGTTCCCCGTTTCCCGTTCTCTCCATATCATGAGAGAGTACAATGATTGGATACTGATGTCCTTTTTCTACCAATGATAAAGCATCAGGCGCCTGAACTGTCGATTGTCTGAAGAGCAGTTAAAAGGTCGAGAAGAAAGACTATTATCGGCCAGTTCCTATGGTCCAATGACTTAGAAGACTGGTCGGCTAATTTAAAACAGGGACCATCATAAGTTCGAATCCGAGGACAGTGGAGTAGTAGAGCATTAAAAAATGCTTGGCGAACCACTTTTTTGCTGGGGGGGTAGGTCTAGGACTGGTACTACCATTGGGTCAATTCCCGCCAAATGTTGCGGTGGGACTGCTGAATAGTGTTCGGGTACTATATGCTAGTAACTTGCACACAGCACATGGTCCGCTTATTAGAGTTTTTATGGTAACTGAATAACCTCCGGTCCTGTTGTTTGCCTCTGATGAATACCATCTTTCGTGCAAAATGGGCAATCAGCGATCGATCGGATGTGTCGCTGAACTATATCATGCCCGAACGGTGCTACTGCAGGCCTTCAAAGTTCCCCCACAGAAATATACTGGGACAGATCTTGAGAACTCACTGTCACTCACGGAAATTGATAGCTTGTCCCCAAGGCACAGCAGAGGGGTTTGCAACATGACAATTACTTTCCTCGGGCATCCTTGACGATTAGAGAATCATGTCGATACTGTAGCGGTTGCTCATAAATAAAATATCCCGGGAGCCGTATCTCGAGTAGTGTTAAGAAGTTACGAGATGTATCGTAAGTGCAATACTTAAAACGTCTGGTGGCGGTTGTGCATAGGGCTGACCTCCCAAGCCCAGCTCCCATTGGCCAGCGGCCAAAACTGTCGGCGAAAATTGTCGGCCAAAAATCTCACTCCTGGAGGATAAATACCTACCCCTCCCCTACCTCCTCGACCTTTTCTTTCCTTTCTTCTCCAGCTCTCTTTGCCTTTTGGCTTAGATCAAGTGTAGTATCTGTTCTTTTCAGTGTAAAAACTGAAATGGTCCCTACGGGGCCAGTTCTTTTTTATACCCATTTTTGCTTATCCCGGGTCCCGACCCCTGGCTTGCTATGTCTTGACCCACCGTATCACTGGTATTGCACTGTTTCCAGATCGATGCGAATGTCACTTTTATTTTTCCTTTTCCGTTTTCATTGTCGCTCTGGCTGCTATGCGAGGGGATAAAGGAAAGCACTTGGAAGCCGGTGTTTATGAAGGTGGGGGGTTTTTTTTTTTGATAGTATTCCATCGTGTGTCTTGCTTGGATATGCAAACTTCGGAGTTATAATTGGTTGCAACGACCGTCATAACATGCGGTGCTGTTGTGCCTCGAAGGGTTGGGAAATCTTATTTATCGTGAGGTTGTTCCATGTTGCATAAGCTCCTGGCCTTAGCTTTAGTCTTACACGGCTTTTTCTCTCGCTGGAACTTAGATAGAACTTCTGGATTATTCCAGTCTTCTAGGAGGTGCTTGACATGGGTGTTCTCAAACCCATTGGCCATGCAACGCTTTCAGCTGTCCACCTCCGGTCCCACATGGTGAGCGAAAAACACTAAGGTGTGAATGAATTGGCTCAATTAGACCTGCCGCATTCCTAGGCAGCTTGTTTCCAAACTCTGTACATAAACAAATCCTTTCGATTTTCTCTCAAACGTTATGGGTCAAGTTAAAATCCAAGAGCATACGCCGGTAGTTCCGGCCGTCTATCCACAAAACGCGGATTGATCCAGCGAGGGACGCCTCGGCATGATGCTAGCTCAAAAAATATACAATTATCCCATTAGCCCTAACACATTAGAATTTTTTTTAAAAAATCTTCCCTCCTGCCGCAGTTTAGACATCTACAAAAAATTTCACAGTCAGTTATATGCCAAGGTGCCGCCCGCGAAACCCTATATGCTATCACGTGTGGCCCATGCTTATGACTAGGGTTAGGGTTTCTTTCTCGGTGGGAAAATAACAAAAAATATTGACAGGATTTGAACTTGTGCTCACCCACAGACGAAACAGATTTCTTGTCTGTTATATCAACCGCTCGGCCACAAATTCTTATTAATTCTCTTTTGGTGGCTTGTTGAAAACTTGAAACGGGGGTATCCCGGCTCAGATAACCCAGCACCAAGCACCTGCAAAAGCCCGGGAAGCAGCCGGAGGGACTAGGTATTGATAAATTAGTATGATGAAACAGCGAAAATAGGACCTATGGTAATAAGCAATGCTGTTTCTTTCTCAAGGGATCTGGCCCTGGAGTACTTCATGGCCATGGGAGTGCCTTCCCCACCGCATGGCACAACAAATATTGTTTTAAGATGATCTAGAATACGCTCTCTTCCCAGATATTGCGATCGCCCGATTGAATTGGCCATGATTAAGCACGGGTAGTTTCCGATTTCTAACACGTAATACCAAACCATTGAAGAATGTAGGATTATTCAAGCTTTCTTTGGCGAAAGAGTCTTCGCTATCGATTGCTCCCTAGTCATCACTAGCATTTAGTACCTTCTCACCAAGCCTGCAGCCCACCGGTTCCTTGATCTGGCTGCTAGAGATAGTAGAAGGGATTTTGGAAGCCAAAATACTTATGCTCGTAGAATCTATTGGCGGGGGAAGTGCTTGAATTTATCTTTTAGTCTGTTGAAATAGCACCCCGCCAGAACTCTCTCCCCACCATGAGTGCCTGCGGAAAATGCCTTCCGCCATCAGTTCCTAATATTTCCCAAAATGTTGAGTCCAAGCAGTCTAGGCCCCCTGGGAGTTGTATCATCGGCATCTCCATAGCTCCACCCGCTGCCGGCAAATCGTGATTTTAAATCCTGATTTCAGATCATGGCTATCACAAATCACTGCATGCCAAACACCACTAAGTAGTCACCCCCGAGCACTGTCCCGGAGAGTGTTACCGACCATCCATTCAAGAGGGGGTCTTAAACAGCACAATTAACCGGGACGACCCGGTCACCCGGTCCGCCCGATGCTCTCCCACAGTGAAGGAAGTGCGGTACAGTTCGCCCGATAACGAGGGGAGGGAAAAACTAATAGCAACAACTGGCCCATTGAGGCTAGAATACCGCAGGTCTTAATTGGGAATTTGTGGAATAAAGGGAGAAAGTTATATCTCCCCAAGCCCCTAAGGCTGTGACCCAGTACAGTGAGTTAAAGATTCCCCGCTCCCTAGGAGCGATTACGGCTGCTTTCTCCAATTACCTGACCTACCGTGCCGGCTGTGTTGTCGTGGCTATTTTTGTCTCCGAGCCCTCCCATTTATGGGGCTGGTAAAGATCGAGAAAATCGCATATGTTTTCGTTGGAAAATAATTGTGATGCTAGGTGGAATGGAGAAAAGTTTCGAAAGTAAAATAGCAAAAATAAAAATAAAATAAAATAAAATAAAGCTGTCCTACGGAATAATTCTCGAACTATCATATTATCACACATGAAATCTGGCTAATTCGTTTTGACATCCAGCTAGCCCACATTGCCATGCGTATCCGGCTAAGCGCAGATACAGTAGTTCAAGATCTTGTTATTAAATCCATAAAGATACAGTGACAGTGACTAGACAAAAGTCTTGGTGATCGCTTAGTCAGCGAGGAATAGGCGTGGATACCTACTTGGACACACCCCCAGTCCCACCACAGTGGAAATTCACATCTGGAGTATCATACTAAATGTATTCTTACATCTTTACTACTAAACCAATATTTTATGTTTAATTCTTCGCTTTGTTCTACCATCGAAATACCATTATCAGCCTTTTGCTAAATGCCACTTGGATGTGCGGGCGTGTCTCACTATTCCGCAATCACCAAGACTTTTGTCTAGTCACTGTATCAGCATCTCACTCTACCGCAAGGATTCAATGATCGGACCTTGTGCAAGGACGTTGGAGTTGCCTCTCTTAGTAAGGTCTGGCGTTTTTTGTTTTTTCTTGTCTCAGGGGCAGATTTTTAGTGTGTTTTCCACCCTTTTCTATGAGGAAGTTTCGGACTACAAGTACACAGCATATGGTCCACTTATTAGAATTTTTATGGTAACTTCCGATCCTGTTTGCATCCGAAAAACACCATCTTTCGTACAAAATGGAAAATCTGCGATCGATCGGATGTGTGTCTCTGAACTATATCATGCTCGTACGGTGCTGCCGCAAGCCTTCAAAGTCCCCCCATAGAAATATACTGGGACAGATCTTGAGAACTCACTGCCACTAGCCGCAATTGATAGTTTGTCCCCAAGGTACAGCAGGGGGTGGCAACATGAGTTACATGACGATTACTTTCCTCCGGCATCCTTGACGATAGGACAATTATGTCGATACTGTAGCGGTTGCTCATAAATAAAATATCCCGGGAGCCGCATCTCGAGTAGTGTTAAGAAGTTAGAGATGTATCGTAAGTGTAATACTTACAAGGTATGGTATGGAGGTTGTTTGTGCATTGATCGAGGTGTTGTCTATTCTAGATAATTGGAAGCAGAAGTTACGCCATCATGTGCAACCCATCCTCACCGCCAGGGTTAGGTTTTTTTTCCTCGGTGGGAAAATAAAAAATTGAAACAAAAAATATTGACAGGATTTGAACTTGTGCTCACCCACAGACGAAACAGATTTCTTGTCTGTTATCTTAACCGCTCGGCCACAAATTCTTATTTATTGTCTTTTGGTGGCTTGTTGAAAACTGGAAACGGGGGTATCCCGGCTCTGATAACCCAGCACCAAGAACCTGCAAAAGCCCGGAAAGCAGCTGAAGGGATTAGGTCTTGATAAATTACTACTACGTAAAAGCGAAAATAGGACCTATGGTAATAAGAAATGGTGTTTCTTTCTCAAGGAATCTGGCCCTGGAGCACTGCATGACCGTGGGGGTTCCTTGCCCACAGCAGCACAACAAGTATTGTTTTAAGATGGCCCAGAATAAGCTCCCTTTCCCGATATTCCTATGGTCTAATTGCATTGGCATTGATTCAGCACGGGCAGTTTCCGATTTTTAATATATTATGATATAATACTAATGTATGTAGTAGGGTAGGTAGCCAGAGCTCCTAAATGTCTAAGTCCATGGCCCTGCACCAATTAATCAAGGGAGAAAATCTCCGGGGAGCAGAATCGGCAGAGAAGGTCAATCGACAAATGCTCGTGGAAACCGCACATCGATATTAACTTTGGAGCGTATTTGGGGCAAGGGTGATTATAGAAGACCGAATTCCGGGTATCATACCGGGTGTTAGCATTTGAATCCCGGGTGTATGCTCATCACCCGGGCAAGGGGCCCTCCGAAGACTCACGTGCTCTATATGAACTATGATCCTACTATACCAGGAAAGCGTATTGGGCCTCTCCCGTGGCCCTGGTTCGGGGTTCTGGAGTGAGGACAATCATCACCGAAAACATTTGTTGCAATTTAGCAGTGTTATCGCTAACACTCTCTATGTCTCGTTTATTTTTGTCCATTTGGTATTTTAGATCTGTCATGCCTGCGATGGATGAGGATGTCAGGCCTAATCATACACAGGCAAGATTCAGCCAAGCGGGAACCTCACTTTTTACCTAGAGAAATTCAACCAGCACTTTCCACAGACACACCGGACCTCAAAAGAGCGGAAAAAATAAAAACCTTAACACAGGCCCTATTTGGACCGTCACACAAACGATTTATTTTGGCTTTATCTCTATTTCCCTAGCGGAAGAGGTAAAGTTCTAATGGGGCATTGTAGACAGCGAAATCCGATGTTTTAAACAACTAATAGACGGTAGGGCGCAGTGGATCTAATCCTTAGTTTCCTGAACGGTGCGAACACTTTTATTGATACGAATAAGGATGACGGACAAAAGATATAAGAGAAGAACCGAAGAATAAAGAGATCGTATACAATAACGAATGACTTTGACAAGACAAGAGATAACCGTAGGAATGTGAGCGGAAATGCGATGATCAACTGATAACGAACAAACAAAGGGAAGAACAGGCTATCTTATATCCTCCTCAAGTAAAAACCTTCCTCCCCGCACACTTCCAGAGCGTGCCAGATTTCTCTCCCACTTTCCGTCCCTAGGTCGTCCTTCTTTTGCGTTGTGCCGATTCAGATCCGAGGTAGAAGTATCGTGGCCGAGGGTAGTGTTTATGCCACCTACAGAGAGTAGTGTCGGTCACCGAGGGTGAGGATGGATGTTCGGCTCTTGCTGGTGTTTGTGTTTCATCGTTGGTGAATCGGTGTTTGGTGATGTCGCACCAGGTATGCAGGGTCAGGGTGTTGGGTGGTAAGAACCTAATAGTGGTGGAACACTCGTGAAGCCACCGTTCGTTTTAGCCTTATAGCTGATCGTAGTCGCGTTTCCCATCCAGTGGGAATGAAATGTATATGGTGAGCAGCCTAAAGTGGTTAATCTCCAACACGATGCCCCGTCGGGTCAAATCTTAATATCTCAATCCGGAAGCCTGATTTTATATTGAAATGACTATCACTTCACCACAGGAAGTAACCCCTCTAGCCATAACAATATTAGCATCAAGATGAATTTGAATTTGCAAAATGAAACAAGTTTCCCGCTTAACACCTATTTCTCCAACGGTCCTAAAGAAGCCTGGACTCCAGCCCAATTAGTCGCCTCATATCTTTTGCTATCTCCAGAGCAACTGCACGGCAATCATTTCCTCTAATCATGCTTACCGAGCTGGGGCCTTTGACGGCAGCCTCGGGAGACAACACCAGAGGGCTAATTCTGTAGCATACATGCCGAGTAGTAGGGGGTGAATCATAGTAATCCTAATAATCTGTAAGAAAGAAAAGTCTACAACCAAAGGGAGAGGGAAATTATCCTTTACGGTCGGCAATTTCACTAGCCGCGATCGGAAAGGGGGTACTTCCTACAGCACCGAGCGCAGTACCGATTCCCATAGCCGAAACGTGCAAGTGACCCGGTAAAAGTTTAGTTAACATTTTTAGAATCTAGCTTTGTTAGCTAGTTCGTCACAGGCCAGGGCCAAGATTCAAGTTGCCAAAGGATACAACGGTCCACAGAAGAAACCAAGCAGAGAAACGCTGCGGATAATTAGTACTTCGTTACGATAGCGCATATGGGTAGAACCTACGCGACAGAAGATCCAACAAAGGTTGGGAGGAGCCAGAACATGAGCTCAAAAATGAAAGATAGGCAGATGAATAGCGACACAGGGAGCTTCCCTTGCCATTTCAGGGGAATTGCTTCAATAACCCATAGCAGGACGAAGCGACCAATAGTGTAGGAGAGGAAGAACATTGAATTAGTGAGACTAGCGTCAGAAGATGACCCCCCACGAGCTTCGGTAAGGTAGACGAACTAGATAATTAGAAAGGAGTTTGACTTTCAAGACTTGATACTCACCATCCAACTGGCAATTATCACTTTTTATGCTAGTTAACATGAGTCTACGGTCAGTCTGACCTGTGCGTGTACTTACTTTCAACACCCCAATTGACAAGCATGAATATTCCTAGAATCCAAGAAATCTCCTCTAATTGACAACGATTTCCTCGGAGTATAACCTATGTGAAATACCTTGTTCTTTAGAATATCCTTTGTATGATCTAAACCTGTCTTATCCGAGCTGCGAGTGTCTCGAGTATACTTCGCACCGTCCTCGTCCCAAAAAGAAGCCACAAATCCGATGCCGCCGACAATTGAGACTGCAGACTTCTCCTAGTTAGCAATGATTTATCACAGGGCTTCGGAGACTAACGGGAATATAGTAATATTGATAGTACGGGATTCCCCGCCGAACCACTGCGTTGGCAATCAATGGGGCAATCGTAGCCCCGATACCAAAGCAGCCCTGTAACAGCCCCAGAAAGCCGCCGGCATGGTGGAGGCTTCCAACCCAGGCACTGGCGGCCGGGTCAAGTCCTGCGACACCGTATGATACCAAACCCGCCACGACCGGAACGAAATGCCATGGAGGATACAGAGCTAGAAATAGATTCCCTAGCCCCATGCATAGGAACGATATAGCGCCGGCACCGCGACGCCCGAGTAACGAGTGAGTTTTGTTAATCGCAGCGGTTACCATGACAGCACCAACCACAGTACCAACAAACATTAGGGTTACTGTGCCAGGTGATTTCTTATAGTCTCTCTCAAACTGCGAGGTTTTCTAGTTTAGCCTTGAAGAAACAATGAAGCGGACTACTCACCTCTAGGATTAGGACCTAAGATATGGTTTTAGCTTCATGCACCAGGGCGAGAGAGAGATGGACCTACGCCAAAGGAAGAAAAGAATAGATTTCCGCTAATCATCAGAATGAAACATGAGCAGAGTCGGTATTTATTCACGGATGGATTATTCCAACTCTCTTTGACGAAAGAGTCTTCGCTATCGATTGCTCCCCCGTCGTCACAAGCACTTGAGGCCTTTTCATCAAGTTTATAGTCCGCCGGTTCTTTGATATCGCTGCCAGAAACACCAGAAGGGATTTCGGAAGCCATAGTACTACCGCGCCTGGATAGTATTGGCCGGGAAAGAGCTCGAATTTATCTTTGAATTATTGTAATATCACCCTTCCACTCCGGAGCTCACACTCTATCATGTGTGTCTGCATAAAATGCTGTCCGCGATTAGTTATCATACTAATATTTGCCAGAGATATTGATGCCAAGCAATTCAGCTCTCTTGAAGGTTGTATGAAGGCATAGTTCAGGCCGTTCGAGACCAGACATTCAGTCATTTTCGAATTCTAAAGGCTCCACAAGCACAAGCATAATTGCAAAAGAGGAAGCTGTCTTCGGGAGGAGAAAGTGAAGAGGAATAAGAAACAGACTTTTTTTTGGCAATTACGTTCACTGTTGTAGAACCTTTAGAATTTGAAAAGTTGCATTTTTGGTGGAAGAAACAAAGAAGCGTGGCATCAGCTAAGCTTGGCCTGGACGGTAAGCATAAAATTATTATATAAAAATGCAATCTCCTATGAAATGTGATTACAAGTATCTGACAAATATGTTCAAAGAAAGCCTAGAATATAAAAGGATGTTAACTGGCACTAAAATCAATCACAGAATTTAGTGATAATTCTATATTATTGATATCATATATCTTTCCCTCTTAGGCTCATATTATAATATCATACCAGTTAGTAGTTTAATTACAACCTCATACCTCTTACCCCATTTTTCAAAGGAATAGTTGTGCCATGAAAATAATATCATGACAATCAAATTTGCACGGCCACATGTAACACTCTTTGCACATCCAAGTCCCCTTTTGAATGGCCTGAACCATAGAGTACAGTGCTTGAGTTTTGTAGGCTCCAGGAGGGAGGTTTGCTGCTCTTACCCCCCGCTAGCCGCCCACGGCTACTCGTGAAACCTACGAAGCTGCGGAGCTGTGCCTCAGTATGATGGTTATCTTCATAGATTTGCCGGCATACCACCCGGTGAAGGCCATGTTTCAGGGCTTATCCTCACTTTCAGGTGTTACCATCAGAAGTTTCTACTACGATTACGAAACAAGAAAATGAAGAGCTCGATCGGTTTTCTAGACCCAACTGGCACCGGGAGATCCGATAAGGGATTTTTTTTTACTAGTCGCTCACTAAGTGCCAAGCAGAATTGTCGGCTTTACTGCCGCGTAGCATCCGCAAGGTGGTCATAATAATTACCGCAGGCATATGTGGCGGTATCTTAGCACCCACGATGCACCATACCACATCTTCTGATTTTATGCCACGAGCTGTGTAAATCTCAGCAACCATTATAGTCAATTAAGGAAGATCTGAGACGAACAGCAATATCCGGTAAGGGAATTTACTAAACATAATTTAATTTTCAATTTACCCCTCCGGTTGTTCAGATCCACAGTAATCGCTGCATAAAATCGGAAGAGGCGGTACATCGTTGGTGCCAAGACACCACTACATATGCCTGGGGAGTTATAGTACTAGAACTTTGCGGACACGAGGAGGCGGCCATATGCAATGTCACAAAGACGGGGGGGTTCGATCAAAAATCATCGAAGGACTGGGAGCGCTCTTTTTCGAACCGGAGGGTTATAAGATAGAACCCCTTCTAACAAAATGGCAAACAATGATATTTGAAGGCAGCTGGGGGCAAGGAAACAAATGAAATGATAGGAGAAGGAAGAAAGACGTAGCAGAAGAAGCAAATAAACCAGCACCGGCACTCCACTTCTCCTACTTCTGAGCAATTAACAGCTAGGTTGAAGGCAGAAATTCCCACAAGAGTTCCTACTATTTTTTTGGTTAATAAGATATTAAAGAACCCCCCCTTCAATCCCCACTTCGAGAAGCCTCGATTCAAACCCCCTTCCTTCCAACCCCCCGGTTCGATTACCAAAGGCCTTCTCTGCAACACTGGCTATATGGGGGGGAACGAAAGCAAGCACCGGAATGATTTCGGGTTGAATTGATGGGTTGTCCGAGCCAAATCTGCAACAGATGGCAAGGCCCGAAGGGAGCATGTTTTAGAGAACCAAAGGTTTGGTAATATCCAGCGATGCCTCCGGCTGATCGCTTTATACTAGTAAAGGAAAACCGTAAGGACTCGAATACCGGTAGACGATCATTGTGCTAGGTAGTCAGAAATTTCCTCCTCTAGAAAAGGGACGAAAAATACACCAAAAATCTGCCCCCCCCGAGACAAAGAAAAAAGAAAAAAAGCGCCAGACCTTACTCAGAGAGGCGACACCAACGTCCTAGCACAGGGATCGTTTATTTGAGTTCTGACGATAGAGTATGTTGTGATCATCGGAAAGTTTTCTCTGAAAGTTAGTTACCCACGTGCACACTACCCTGGAGTGTTAACGGCTGTTTAGCCAAGAGGGGATCTTACAGTTCATAACGCAATAAATCACGCCGAGCTACGAAGGTACAGCGCCTAAGTTTTGAATATTTTACTAGCAGGGGATGTTCGACTAACAGGGATGAGGAGGTGAATTGGGTAACCACTATGCCCAATTCGCTGTCCTTATACCCGATTTGCTGCCTTGGCCCCTGCTAGCGTAACACCCCCTGCTAGTAAAATATTCAAAACTTAGGTGCTGTACCTTCGTAGTCACCAAGCGCGCCTGTCCACCGCCCCCACCCGATGCTCCCCCCACAATGAAGGCAGCGCGGCACAGTTCGCCAGGTAACAAGGGGAAGGCAATTCATAGTAAGCGATGGGCGGTTGAGGCTAGAAGATGGCGGGTCCTAATTAGAATTTGTAGAATAAATAGAAGAAATGAATTTATACCACCTCCGCTCGCTAAGGATGTAACCCAGTAATTTCAAAATTTCTCCGCTCCCTAAGAGTGATGCCTGATGCCCTCTCAAATCACCTACCTCAGAGGCTTTTGTGTACGAATACCCCCCCCCCCCTCTCGCTTGGATGGGACCGGAGAAGGCTGAGAAGACCTGATGGGTTTTTGTTTGAAAACACTGTAATTGCAATACGAGGTCGAATGAAGAAGAGTTTAAAATATGCAAGTAAGACTGTAAAAATTAAAAATTAAAAGAAATGAAAGAGAGGAGTCCTGCGGAATAATTGTTGAAATGTGATCCCACGTGAAATCTGACCGGCTCATTTCGCTAGCTAGCTTGCCTACATTGCTATGCGAGTCCCGTTCAGTGCAGATACCGGTACCCGTAATTGAATGACGTTTGTGAAGACAACTGCCATTGCATACGGCCAAAATTAAGCCTTTTTACCCGGCGCCATGCAGTAGTGGTCCTATTCACAAACGTCGTTCGATTAGGAGCCGTTCAAAATAGTGATATCCCATCGTAAGAAATCGAATAATCTGCCTTTGTGCTAGGGCGTTGGAGTTGCCTCTCTTAGCAAGGTCTGGCGTTTTTTGTTTTTTTTTGTCGGGCGGAGGAGATTTTTAGTGTCTTTCTCCCGTTTTCCGGAGGGGGGGGGGTTCCGACTGCATTATTAGCATACGGTCTGGTTATTCGAGTTATGGTAATGAATGACTTCCGGTCCTGTTGTAACCTTCCGAAAAACACCATCTCTGGTCTAAAATGGACCACCAGAGATCAGGTATGGCGCCGAAGCCTACTGTGCTCGTACGGTGCTGCTGTAGGTCTGCAAAGCTCCCTCATGGGAAATATACTAGCAATGATCAAGAAAATCCACCTTACTCGCCAAAATAAAGAGTCCGCCCCCAGAGTATCAGCGATTGGAAACATGGACAATTACCCTCCTCTAGTATCCCTAATCATAGGGGGATTGTTGATCCCGCGGCTATGCCTCATAGATAAAGTATCCCGGGAACCTTATCTCTAGTACTTGTCGGATTAAAGAATACGGGGAAGTGGTGAGCAGACTCAGTGCCAAGACCACCAAGGAATTTTCGAATCCTTCTATCATAGATCTGAAAAGCGGTGCCCCTAATGAGGTTGAGAGATGCATTCGTAAGTGCAATTCCGACAAGCAATGTGTGGTGGAGCGGTTGCTTGTGCATAGCGCTGACGCTCCCAACCCCAGCTCCCATTGGCCAGCGGCCAAAACTGACGGCGAAAATTGTCGGGGAAAAATTCCTACCTCGAGGAGGATAAATACCCCCCTTCCCACCTTCTCAACCTTTTCTTTCCTTTCTTCTCCAGCTCTCTTTGCCTTTTGGCTTAGATCAAGTGTAGTACCTATCTGTTCTTTTCAGTGTAAAAACTGAAATGGTCCCTACGGAGCTAGTTCTTTTTTTATACTCATTTTTGCTTATCCCGGGTCTTGGCCTCTGGCTTGCTATGTCTTGACCCACCGTGTCGCTGGTATTGCACTGTTTCCAGATTGATGCGAATGTCACTTTTATTTTTCCTTTTCAGTTTTCATTGTTGCTCTGGCTGCTATGCGAGGGGATAAGGGAATGCACTTCTGTGGAGGCGGTGGTTTATAAAGGTGGGGGGAGTTTTTTTTTGATAGTATTCCATCGTTGTTTGGTTTGGATATGTAAACTTCGGAACTATGATCTGTTGCAATGCCCATCATAACATGCGGTGCTATTGTGCGTCGAAACCTTGGGAAATATTATTGTGGTGAGGGTTGTTCTATGTTACTTAAGCTCCTAATTTTAACTTTAGTTCTACACCACTCTTTTTCTCGCTGGAACTTGGATAGAACTTGTGGATTATTGCAGTTTTCCAGGAGGTGCCCGGCATGGGCGTTCTCAAACTCATTGACCGGGGTGTAGCGTTTTCAACTGTCCACCCCCGGTCGAACAGGATGAGCGAATAGCACTAAGGTGTGGAGGAATAAGCTTAGTGAGACCAGCAGCATTCTAGGCAGCTTATTTCCAACATAGGTATAGAAACAACCATTTTTGCCTTTCCCTCAAACGCTATGGGTGAAGTCAAAATTACAGAGGATATAGTTCCGGTAGTCTACTAGTATACGCAACACCTGGATTGATACAATAGAGGACACCTCGGCATAATGTTGGCTCAAAAAAAGATACAATTATGCCTGGCAGATTAGAATAAAAAATAAAGAAATAAAACTCGAATAATTGAACTGTGTGCCTTGAAGTCGAGAATTTCCTTCTCTGGAACGGGGGCAAGGAACACAGCAAAAAAACGCAGCGGAAAACACAGCTCCTTTCCTCCGAGACAGAAGAAGGACAAAGATTTCTTGACCTTACTGAGAGAGGAAAGTCCAACGACATAGCACACGGTTCAATTATCCAAGATTCTCCGGTATGCTACGATATCATGTGTAACTCATCCTTATAACCAGGGTTAGGTTTTTTTCCTCGGTGGGAAAATAAAAATTGAAACAAAAAACATTGCCAGGGTTTGAACTTATGCCCTCAAACCGACGAAACAGATTTCTTGTCTGTTATCTTAACCGCTCGACCACAAATTCTTATTTATTGTTCTTTGGTGACTTGTTGGAAACTGGAAACGGGAGTATCCTGGCTCAGATAACCCGGCACCAAGAACCCGCAAAAGCCCGGAAAGCAGCCCGAGGGACTAGGTCTTGATAAATTAGTATGATCAAAAAGCGAAAATAGGACCTATGGTAATAAGAAATGATGTTTCTTTCTCAGGGAATCCGGCTGCGGAGTAGTGTGTGGCCATGAGTGTACCGTACCTTGCCCACCAGATGGCACACCAGGTATTGTTTTAAGATGACCCAGAATACGCTCTCTTTCCAGATATTCTAATTGGCCGATTGCATTAGTCTTGATTCGAGACGGGTAGTTTCTGATTTTTAATATATTACCAAGCCACTAAAGGGGGCAGTAGAGCAGGTAGCTAGAACCCCTAAACGTCTAAAGACCATGGCCCTACACGAATTAATCAACGAAGAAAATCTCCGGGGAGCAGAAGGTCAATTGACAGATGTTCGTGGAAACCGTACATCGATATTAACATTGGAACATATTTAGGGCATGGGTGATTATAGAAGACCAAATTCCGGGCATCAGACCGGGTGTTAGCGCTTGAACCCCGGATGTGTGTTCATCACCCATATGATACAAGAAGTTATATACAGCCTCACGTGCTTTATATGAACTATGATCCAACAAAGAAAGGGTGTGGGACCCCGCCCTTAGTCCTGGCTCTGGGTTCTGAGGTGGGGACAATCGTTCCCGAAAACATTTGTTGCAATTTAGCAGTGTGATCGCTAACACTCTCGACGTCTCGTTTATTTTTATCCTTTTGGTACTTTAGATCTGCCATGTCTCCGGTAAATGAGGATATCCGGGCTATTCATAAACAAGCAAGATCCAGCCAAGCAGATCGGGAACCTCACATTTTCTCTAGAAAAATTCAACTCGCACATTCCACCCACACGCCGGACCTCAGAAGAGCGGAAAAATAAAAATCTTAACCCAGGGCCTGTTTGGAGCGTCACACAAGCGATTTATTTTGGCTTTACTTCTATGAAGAGGTACATTCTAATGGGGCATTTTGGGCAGGAAAATCCGATGCCAACATCGGGTCAAGTCATAATCTGGAAGCCTGATTTTATATTGAAACTACGTTCACTTTCACCACAGGAAGTAACCCCTTTGGCCATAACAATATAAGAATCAAAGTGAATTTGAATTTGCAGAGCTAAACAAGTTTCCCGATTAACACCTATTTCCCCAACGGTCCCAACGAAGCCCGGACTCCGGCCAAATTCGGTGTATCATAACCTCTGCTATCTCCAGAGCGACTACAGAGCAACTACCTGCTCTAGCCATGCCTACCGAGTTGGGGTCTTCGACGATGGCCTCGAGAGACAACACCAGAGGGCTAATTCTGTGGCGTACATCCCAGTGTTCTCAGCCGTCCGGGGCCCCCGTAGGGCCCGGCGGGGGGACTGCCAAGACCCCCGGACGAGACGGGACGGCAAAATGTAGTCCGTCCTCGTCCTTGAATTCCCAGGACGGCCGTCATTAGCAAGGACGATGAGCCCCACGACCTGAGACAACTTCTACCAGGGGACGGCAGGTAACTACATAGGACCGCCGGGGACGGTGGGGGACGGTGGGGGACGGCAGGGGACGGCGGAAAACATCGGAAAACATCGGAAAACATCGGAAAACATCGGAAAACATCGGAAGACGGCGGGGGACGACGGGAGATGGTGGGGGACGGTGGGGGACGACACAATGTCGTCCGTCCTGGTCCTTGGCTCTTACTTGTCGGGCAAGTTCAGGAAAAGACGGGACGGGACGACGAAATGTCGTCCGTCCTCGTCCTCGCCCAGGACGGACGGACTGCCCCGTTGCGAACACTGGTACATCCCAAGTAGTAAGGGGTGAATCATAGCAAGCCTGATAATCTGTAAGAAAGAAAAGTCTACAGCCAAAGAGAGGGGGAAATTACCCTTTACGGTCGGCAATTTCACCAGCCGCGATCGGGAAGGTAGTACTTCCTCCAGCGCCGAGCGCAGTACCGATTCCCATAGCCGAAACGTGCAAGTGACCCGGTAAAAGTTTAGTTAACATTTTTAGAATCTAACTTTGTTGGCTAGTTCGTCACAGGCCAGGACCAAGATTCGAGTTACCAAAGGGTATAATGGTCCACAGAAGAAACCAAGCAGACAAACACTGCGGATTATTAGTACTTCGTTACGATGGGGCGTACAGTTATAGGCAGAACCTACGCGATAGAAGATCCAACAAAGGTTGGAAGAGGCCAGAACATGAGCTGGAAAATGATCGATAGGGAGATGAATAATGACACAGGGAGTTCCCCTTGCCATTTCAGGGAAATTGCTTCAATAACCCATAGCAGGGCGAAGCGACCAATAGTGTAGGAGAGGAAGAACATTGAATTAGTGAGACTAGCGTCAGAAGATGACCCCCCACGAGCTTCGGTAAGGTAGACGAACTAGATAATTAGAAAGGAGCTTTGATTTTCAAGACTTGATACTCACCATCCAACTAGCAATTATCACTTTTTATGCTAGTTAACATGAGTCTACGGTCAGTCTGACCTGTGCGTGTACTTACTTTCAACACCCCAATTGACAAGCATGAATATTCCTAGAATCCAAGAAATCTCCTCTAATTAACAACGATTTCCTCGGAGTATAACCTATGTGAAATACCTTGTTCTTTAGAATCTTCTTAGTATGATCTAAACCTGTCTTATGCGATCTGCGAGTCTCTCGAGTATACTTCGCACCGTCCTGGTCCCAAAAGATACCACAAACGCGATGCCGCCGATAATTGAGACTGCAGATTTCTCCTAGTTAGCAATGATTTATCACAGAGCTTTGGAGACTAACGGGAATATAATAATATTGATAGTACGGGATTCCTCCCCGAACTACTGCGTTGGATATCAATGGGGCAATCGTAGCCCTAATACTAAAGCAGCCCTGTAACACCCCAGAAAGCCACCGGCATGGCGGCGGCTTCCAACCCAGGCACTAGCGGCCGGGTCGAGCCCTGCGACGCCATACGATACCAAACCTGTCACGACCGGAACGAAATGCCATGGAGGATGCAGAGCCAGAAATATATTTCCTAGTCCCATGCATAGGAGCGATATAGCGCCGGACCACGACGCCAGTGAGTTCTGTTAAGCGCAGCCATTACCATGACAGCACCAACCACAATATATACCTCAGGCACTTTTTCAGAGACTTTTGTGTACGAACACCACCCCTCTCCCATGGGTGGGACCAGCGAAGACTGAGAAAACCTGATGGGGCTTTGTTTGAAAATACTGTAATTGTACACGGTTTGATTATTCGAGTTATGGTAACCGAATCACTTCCGGTCCCGTTGTGAGCCCCCTCAAAACACCATCTTTGGTGTGAAATGGACGACCAGCGGATATGGCGCCGAAGCCTACTGTGCTCGTACGGTGCTGCTGTATTTCTGCAAAGTTCCCCGTGGGGAATATACCAGCAATGATCAAGAAAATCCACCCTACTCGCCAAAATAAACAGTCCGCCCCCAGTGTACAGCAGCGATTGGAAACATGGACAATTGTCCTCTAGTATCCCTAATCATAGGGGGATTGTGTTGATACGATACTGTGGCTATGCCTCATAAATAAAGTATCCTGGGAACCTTATCTGGTACTGGTCGGATTCAAGAGTACGGGGAAGTGGTGAACAGACTTGGCGCCAAGGCCAACAATGGAATTTTCGAATCCTTCCAGATCTGACAAGCGGTGTTCTGAAGAGGTTGAGAGATGTAAGTGCAATTCGGACAAGCAAGGTGTGGTGGAGCGGTTGCTTGTGCATAGGGCTGACGCTCCCAAGCCCAGCTCCCATTGGCTAGCGGCCAAAACTGTCGGCGAAAATTGTCGGCGAAAAATCCCTACCTCGAGAAAGATAAATACCCCCCTTCCCGGCCTTCTCGACCTTTTCTTTCCTTTCTTCTCCAGCTCTCTTTGCCTTTTGGCTTAGATCAAGTGTAGTATCTGTTCTTTTCAGTGTAAAAACTGAAATGGTCCCTACGGGGCTAGTTCTTTTTTATACCCATTTTTGCTTATCCCGGGTCTTGGTCGCTGGCTTGCTATGTCTTGACCCACTGTATCGCTGGTATTGCACTGTTTCCAGTTCGATGCGAAAGCCACTTTTTTTCTTTCCTTTTCAGTTTTCATTGTCGCTCTGGCTGCTATGCGAGGGCATAAGGGAAAGTGTTTTGTTGGAGGCGGGGGTTTATAAAGGGGTTTTTTTTATATGGTGTTCCGTGATCGGTTGCAATGCCCATATATATAATTGGGTAACACTGTAACATTGCGATAAATAGGATTTCCCAATCTTTCGACTCACAACAGTACCGCAGCGTTGTTGTATGTTACATAAGCTCCGACCTTAAATTTATCCTACACAGCTTTTTTCTCGCTAGAACTTGGATATGGAACTTGTGGATTATCGCAGTCTTCTGGGAGGCGCTTGCCACGGGCTCTCTCAACCCATAGGCCATGGTATAACGTTTTCGTTCTCGCCCTCCTCCGGTCGAACAGGATGAGCGAACAGCACTAAGGTGTGGATGAATAAGCTAAATGAGACCTACCGCATATTTAGATACCGTAGCTTGTTTCCGACATCTGGGTCGAAACGAATCATCTTCACTTTTCTTTCGGACGCGGCGGGTGAAGTTAAAATTCAAGAAAATACCAAGCCATTGGAGTATGCAGTAGGGCAGCCTCCAAGCGTCTAAAAATCCATACCCCTACCCTGGGAAGTCCAACTATTGGAGTGAATTAACCATCCGAGAAAACCTCACGGGAACAGAATCGGCAGAAAAGGCCATTCGACAGATGTTCTCACATAAATTTAGATATTTGAGGCAAGGGTAATTATAGAAGTCCAAATTCCAGATATGATACCATACGGGGTGTTAGCATTTGGACCCCGGATGCATATTCATAGCCTGGGTGCGAAGCCCTCCAGGGTCTCACGTGCTCTATAAGCTACGATTCAACCAAGAAATCACGTGGGACTTCGCCTGTGGTCCTGACTCGGGGTTCTGGGGTGGGGACAATCGTTACCGAAAACACTTGTTGGGATTTAGGGGAGTGGGATCTCTAACACTCTGGATGAGTAGTTTATCTTTATCAATTTGATATTTTAGATATGCCGTGCCTCCGATAAATGAGGATATCAGGCCTATTCATGCACAGGCTAGATTCAACCATCAAATCAAAAACCTCACTTTTCTTCAGCGAAATCCAACCTGCACTTTACCAGCGCACCGTACCTTAGACAACCTGAAAAAATGAAAATCCTAACTAGGGCCCAGTTCGGCGCCGAACATGAGCGATTTGCTTTGTCTTTATCCCTATCCCTAGCAGGAGAGGGGCATTCCAATGGGGCATTTTAGACATCATGGGGCCAAATCATAATATCTCAATCGGGAAGCCTAATTTTAACTTGAAATGACCATCACTTTCACCACAGAAAGTGACCCTCTGGCCATAACAATACAAGCATTAAGATGAATTTGAATATGCAAAGTGAAACAACTTCCCTAGTGAGAGCCTATTTCTCGAACCGTTTCAAGGCAGCCCAGATTCCAGCCCAGTTCATAGTACTATAGCCTCGGCTATCCCCAAAATAACTACAGAACAATCATTTCCTCCAAAAATCCCCACCGGCCCACATTCTTCGACTGCAACCCCAGGAGACAGCACCAGAGGGCCAATTCTACAGAGTGCACCCCAAGCGCTAGGGGGTGAATCATAGTAATTCTAATAACCCGTAAGAAAGAAAAGTCAACAGCCAAGAGGGAAAGGGGGAATGCCCTCTGCGGTTGGCAATCTCGCCTGCCGCGATCGGAAAGACAGTACCCCCCACGAAGCTAATCGCCGTGCCAATTCCCATATCCATAACGTGCGGGCGGCTCGGTAAAACTTTAGTAACATCCTTAGAACCAAACCTTGCCAGCTAATTCTTCACAGGCTAGTGAGTTATATCAGTCCCAGCACCAGCGACATTACCAACAAATATTGGGGACACTGTGGCATGAGATTTCTCGTAGTCTTTTTCAAACTGCGGGGTTCCTAGTTTAGCTTTGAATAAACCATGAAGCGGGCCATTTACCCCTAGCATGAAGACCCAAGATGTGGTTTTAGCTTCATACGCTCACGTGAGGCTATTGACATGATGAACCTGCACCAATGGAAGAAAAGAATAGACTCCCTGCAATGAATAGAACGAAGAATGAGAAGAGTCGATATTTATGCATGGAAGGATTGTTTCAACTCTCTTTGGAGAAAGAGTCTTCACCACCGAGTGTTCCCCTGTCGTCAAAAACACTTAGTACCTCTTCACTAAGCCTGTAGTCCGTCGGTTCTTTGATCTCACCGCCAGGCACAGCGGAAGGGGTTTTGGAAACCATGATACCTCCTCGCACGGAAGGTGATGACAGGGGAAGGGCTTGAATTTATCTTTTAGTTTGTTGAAATTGCATCCCTCTGAGCTCTTCCTCGATCATGAGTGCCTGTGGAAAATGTCGTCAGCCATCAATTCCTAATATTTCCCAAAAATATTGATGTCAAGCAGTTAAAGCCTCCGGAGAGTTGTATCATGGGCATCTCCATAGCTCCGCCGGCGGCTCTCAAATCACGATTTCAGATGATGGCTATCCCAAATCACGGCCATAAAATACCCCCTAAGTAGCTACCAACGTTTACTGTACCGCAGGGTGTTACCGACCATCCAGTCAAGAGGGGATCTTGAAGAGCACAATGAATCAAGCCAAGCCGGTAACCCGGCGGGCCCAATCCTCCCCCACAGTGAAGGAAGTGAGATACAGTTCGCCGGATAGTATGGGAAAAACGACTCATAGCAACTGGGCCGTTGAAGCTAGAATACCGCAGGTCTTAATTGGGAATTTATAGCAGAAAGGAAGAAAGTTACATCACCCCATACTCCTAAGATTGTGACACAGCGCAATTGCCTAAAGATCCCTCCGCTCCCTTCGAGTGATTCCTGATGCCTTCTTCAATCACCTGACCTACTGTGCGCACTGTGCTACAGTGGTGATTTTTGTCTCCTCCCCCCTCCCATATATCAAGCCGGTAAATATTAAGAAAACTGGATAGGTTTTTGTTGGAAAATAATTGTGATACTAGGTGGAATGGAGAAGGGTTTCGAATGTGCTAGTAAGGTGTGATAAGATGGTAAAAATAAAAGAAAGCAGTCCTGCGGTGAAATGCATCATACATGAAACCTGGCCGGTTCATTTTACCACCCCGCTGATGGAGGTCTGGTTTCCGCGCAGGGAATATGCCGTCGGACAGGCACCGCAAGGGCACAGCAATGATCGGATCTGTCGTCACGAGAACGATCCGGGTCAGTCGCTGATAGGAAAACTGAGATGT